>OATQ01000021.1_pt1 | contig 156552 bp, 123 predicted proteins | sample 1495061 | NCBI WGS metagenome assembly OATQ01 (sample SAMEA2579979, study PRJEB22360) | human gut metagenome
AGGTGATCGACACCGCGCTGACCGCGTACGAGGAACAGGTCGAACCACTCCTCAAAAAGTGATTTTCTGCATATGAAAATAGGGCCGCACAGACATTTCCTGTGCGGCCCTATTTTTCCGATTCCTATGGGACCTGTGTGAAATCCAAGTCCTTAAGGTAATTCTTGCCCACGGTCTGGTCATATTGAACCAGTTTGTAATCTTTGAGCAGCTCCTTTGCTTTAGCGCTTAAAGCTGTGGCTTTGATGTTGTTGCCATCATGATCCAGGTACGTCGCCTTGCCTTGCCCGATACCGCCGTTAGTGCCGATCACACGGCTCATTGCAGGGACTTCTTGTTGCAATTCCGTAAGCATCGCAAGATACGGTGATACCTTAGCGTTCATGTGTTCTGCAGCCAGCGGCATGAAATAGTTGGATGATGTGTACGCGGTGGTTGTGGGATTAACGTTCGTTCCATGGGAAGGCGAAGCGGAATTTGACCAAATGAAATAATCTGTTTCATGCAAAACGGTTTTATTGTTCTTGTTCATATCTGCCGTGTCGTAGATGCCGGGCAGATGATCTCCATAGAAGATAACGGTGATTGGCTTGTATATTTGGTCGAGCTGATTAAGGAAATCCGCCGTTTCCTGGTCGGTCCAGTTAATTCCTTTAGTGTAGGTATTGATATTCCAGCGTTCCCCATCAGATAAATCTTCTGAAATATTGGCGTCTGAAAACTCGTTATTGTCATAGTAATCGCCATAGGGCATATGGTTCTGCATGGTGACGAGTTGCAAGAACTGCGAGGACTTCGAATCTTGTTGCCTATCGAGCAGGTCAAGAATGCTCTGATACGCTTCGCTGTCACTCACATAAGGCGAACGGTCGATGCAACCGGTATGTTTCAGCGGAATTTTGCTATCAAGCGTGTACAGGTATGAGAAGCCAAACTTCCTGTAGTTGATATTCCTCAGATACATGCTTTGCTGGAACGGATGCACCGCAGTAGAAGCATTTTTCCCATACTTTTTCATCCAAATCTGGTTGAACGAATAAGGATCATTCTGGTTCGGCACCAATTGCTGGTACGGCACAATCAAAGAATCATTGAAATTCGCAAGATTCAAGCCGGTCAAAGCCTGATATTCGATATTCGCGGTGCCACCGCCGTAACCGGGGGACAGCATGAGTCCTGAAGTGGTCGTGTTTTTGATATTACGGATGTTCGGTATTGGATCGAGACTGAAAGAAACGCCCGGAACGCGAGTGGGGTCGGAGAAAGTTTCAGACAAAATCATGATGACGGTATTGTCCGTAAGCTCACCTGATCGGGTATGATTGATGGCTTGCGCCTCTTGCGCATATTTCTTAGCGAGAGACTGCATGGTTTTTTGACTGTAGTTGTCGGGTTTATCCATGGCCTTGACCTTTGACAGGCTAAGGAATGTGGTGGCAGGATTATTGGCTTGAGCATCACCTATGGCATTCCATAATTGGGGCTCGTAGCCATTATCTTTAGCCCATTTGTAGGTGCCTGAGCCGGGCGTGCCTAAACCTATGACATAAGTGCTCAGTAGCACAACGCTGAGTATTGCTGCGAGTATGCGGAAGACATTGCCAATGATGTTTTTGATGTTGGCAATGGGATGTCTCCATGAGCAATAAATGAAACGTCTGCGGCCGTCCAGAACAAAAAGAGCGAAGATGATAATTGCAAACCAAATTACGAAAGTAATTGCGCCATTAACGAACGCTTGGCTGGATTTCGGTACGAATGACATGATGCTGCCGGTGTCACCGCCTGAAATGAATGTCAAATCAGCGGGAATGATCGGTTCATTTCGCAGCTGGACTTTGATGCTGTTGGCGACTCCAAAAGCCGTAAGGGCAACGCCAAAAACAAGAGTGGCAATCCAGAATCGGTTCGTTACAAAAATTAACGCAAGATAGATTAAAGCCAGTCCCATAAAACTGACGAGACAGACGTTTTTCTGCTCAAGCCACATTTGACTGATGAATCTGGTGACTTGTCCGCCAACGCTTTGAAGGACTTTCGTCGTTTCGTCAATTTCAGTGCCCTTTTCATATTCGGGCTCGGAATACATTCCCCATTGAAGGAAAATGACTTCCGCTGAAGTGAGCAGGAAGAACACGATGGTGTAGAAGGCGTATGAGAACTTCATGCGCTTCTTCCAGAGTGCATATGCTTTCTTGAAGAATTTGATGATGAGCTGTACGGCTTTGAAGTTAGCGAAGGTATGCCATGCGGTCTTTACTGCTGTGGCAGCTGTGCGGATGGCGTGGCCGGTGGTTTTGGCAGCTTTTGCAACTGCATGTCCTGCGGTGGAGAGTGCTTTTGCCGTAGTGTGTACGGATTGTTTGCAGACCTCGATAGCCTGCATCAGAGGATGCTCGTTAGCTTGCGCGAGTTGAATTTCAGCAGATGGTGGGACTGAATGGGTACTGTCGTTCGTAGCTTCGTTAATGGCTTCGTCAATGGACTTGTCATCAGCTGTTTTTGGCAGATGGGGCGCATCGACTTTGGGAATGAAAACGCTTGCGTTATCGGAGATGGCGTGAATTGCTGATTTCTGCGTATACAGCTTTGAACCATGGTGACCTGAAAGGGCGGATGGAGCGCAAGCGTTGCTATCTTCGTCATTCGCAAGAGGGCGATACGCTCCGCCCGTAATCGGCTGCTTAGTAAGTTTTACGTATGAAGGCGCACAAGCGTGACGGTCGGGCGAGAAAATAGGCATCGTCGCATCCTTCAAAAAGATAGCCCCTTTATAATTGGAGGCTCTGTACAATTAAACCGGGTACATCTTAGTGTTCAGCTGTGGACGAACGAGTGTCTAGTAGATGTCTGAAGGGTAGCTGGACGGTTAACTGGGTGATGGGCAGCAAGCGGCAAACAGATCTGATGTTCAAGGTGGACAACATATGTGCGCGCAAGTGTTGAGCGTCATTCGCTGGTAGCGTACCAAAAAGCGCTGTCTGCGTGAAGCCTTCTACAGCAGTCCCGCCATGTAGATCGGCAGCTTGACCACGTCATTTTCCACGACCAGCGGTTTCGGATGCAGCACGTATCTGGTGCCGACCTTCTTATCGAATTTTGCCTTGAATTTGTCTAACGAGACCGTGCGGTAGCGTTTCGATGACTTGACCTCGATGGGGCTGACCCTGTACTTCATTGCCGCGTTCTCGTACGGTTCGACGATGAGGAAGTCGATCTCCATGCGGTTCGACGGGTCGTCACGATCGCTGCGCGAATAGAAGAACAGCCGGTGTCCGTTGGCCCGGAGAAGCTGTGCGACGACGTTCTCCGCGAGCATGCCCTCGTTGATTTCGATGCGTTCTAGGAGGATGTCCCGGTACAGGTTGCTTCCGGTCTGTTCCGAGTCGGCCAGGGCGAGAGTGGTGAGAAGTCCGGTGTCGGCGGCGTAGCATTTGACCGTCGAATGGTCCTCGCTGATGCTTAGCCCCACGCTCGGATCAGTGGAATTGAAGCAGTCGTTGGTGATGAACGCGTCGGAAAGCCAGAAGAAGGCGTCCTCGTAATCGCGGGTCTTCGCTTCCTTTCCCAGCGATGTGATGTTGAACTTCTTCTCTTTCTTGGAAAGCTGGCCCACCAGGTTGTCGAAGATGCGCGTGATGCGTATCCGGTCGCTGCCGCCATGTTTGGAGATGTCTTGCCTGTACAGTCGGAGGATGTTCCGTTTGACGTTGTCGACTTTGCTGAAATCATGGGTCTCGACGTACTTCGACACGGCCTGGGGCATGCCTCCGACCAGCATGTATTCACGGAATAGCCGCATGGCCTTCCTGTGCAGCGAATCGGGGAGCGGCCTGCGCTTCTTGAACGAGTCCGCGATGAGCGTGGACAGTGGCTTTTCTCCCAAAGCCCAGAGGAATTCATCGAAATCCATGGGATTTAGGCGGATCGACTCCTCCTCTGATGGAATGAGGATGTCCTTGACGTTTTCGCGGATGGAGACAAGCGACCCCGTCTCGATGTAGTCGTAACGCCCGTCAGCCACCAGCTGCTTGATGGCCTCGCGGGCCTTCGGATACAGCTGCACCTCGTCGAAAATGATGAGGCTATCCCTCCTGTGCAGTTCCACTCCGTAGAAGGATGACAGGTACATGAAGAACGCGTCGAGGTCGTTGCGCAGGTCGACGAAGTAGCCCAGCACGTCATCGGGGGCTTTCGAGAAGTCGACGAGCATATACGACGCATAGTTCCGTCGTCCGAATTCCTCCGCGATGGTGCTTTTCCCGACGCGCCGTGCGCCCTCGATGAGCAGGGCTGTGCTTCCTTGGGAAGAATCTTTCCAGGAAGCCAGTTTTTCGTACGCTTTTCGTTCGAAAGTCTCCATGTCTCACCGCCGTAAATACACCAAATCAAGGGTAATAACATGCTCAATTATACACCAAATCAAGGATAAGCGAAGTGCTATTTATACACCAAATCAAGGGTAACTGAGATACCACCGGTTGGGCTGCCGAATCTGCCATACGTAAGCCAGTTTGTGGAATCGCTTTATGTCTATGCCACCCTGCCGGTACCCTGAAATAGTGAGTAGTGAGATTTTCAAGCCGCGCAACATCATCGTGACCGGCGGATGTGGGTTTATCGGAGCCAATTTCGTGCGCTATGTGGCACATAACCATCCTGACGTGCACATAACCGTGCTCGACAAACTGACCTATGCCGGAAATCCGCAAAATATCGCCGGTCTTCCGCAATCGCAAGTCGAACTTGTGCAAGGTGATATTTGCGATGCTGTACTACTGGAACGTATCGTGTCTGGTCATGACTCGATCGTGCATTTCGCGGCCGAATCGCACAACGACAATTCCATCGCCAATCCTGAACCCTTCATCACAACAAACGTGGAAGGCACGTTCCATTTGCTTGAAGCCGCCCGTAAGCATGACGTGCGATTCCACCACATCAGCACCGACGAAGTGTACGGCGACCTCGCGCTCGACGATCCATGCAAATTCACCGAAAGTACGCCGTATAAGCCGTCTAGCCCATACAGTGCGTCGAAAGCGGCATCCGACCAGCTGGTGCGCGCGTGGGTTCGCACGTACGGGCTTCGCGCCACGATCTCCAACTGTTCCAACAATTACGGGCCGTACCAGCATGTGGAAAAATTCATTCCACGCCAGATCACTTCCATCATGGAAGGTGTGCGACCGAAACTATATGGCACAGGCGAGAACGTGCGTGACTGGATCCATACGGAAGATCACTCTTCTGCGGTGTGGGAGATTCTTACTCGCGGGCGGATCGGCGAAACGTACCTGATTGGCGCAGATGGCGAAATGAGCAATATTGCTGTAATGCGTATGATTCTGCGACTTATGGGATGTGCCGAAGATGCGTTCGACTGGGTGCGTGACCGTCCCGGGCATGATCGGCGTTATGCGATCGACTCTAGTAAGCTGCGTACCGAACTCGAATGGAAGCCTGTGCACACCGATTTCGAAGCCGGTTTGCAAGCGACCATCGCTTGGTATGCTGCCAACCGTGCCTGGTGGGAGCCCGCCAAAGCCGCCACCGAAGCCCGCTACCGCGCCCAAGGCCAGTAAAGCACGTCAGACGGGAGCGTTTTGTGACGGTGCGTCATGGTGGATGCGGCGCGGTCTGGCAATTGGGCTCGGTAAGTGGCGATTGGGAAATAACGTGCTGCAAGTAGTCGGCTTCGTCAGGAAATGGCTGCGAGAGCCGGATGCGCATTCTGGACTAATGACCCAGCTGTGAATCCAAGTCTCCCGAATCTGCCGTATATAAGCCAAATACGGTGCGAAAGTATATTTAACGGGGTCAAAGTTGTATCTTTGAACGACTTTGACCCCGTTAAATTGCTGTAAACAGGTAATAAGAGAACTTAAAGGTGATGATGGGGGTATAAAATCTGTTGTTGAGCATGTAAAATGAGCTTTTAACGGGGCAAAGTTGTTCTTTTGGGTAATTTTATCACCGTTAAAACCGTGATGATGGAGTAAAACATGCAAATGTATCGTCGAGAGCATTATCTAGCCAAGCTTCGTCCGTTCTATGACGATGTGGGACTCATTAAGGTGGTCACAGGCATTCGCCGTTGCGGAAAATCGAGTCTGCTGTGCAGCGTTATGGATGAGCTGCGGGAACGTGGCGTCGCGGAAGGCAATATCTGCTGCATCAATCTTGACCGTCGAGAATATCAAGGCGTGAACACTCCGGAAAAGCTTGATGCGGTCATTGAACATAGCCTGGGTAAGTCAGCTTCAACTCGTTACCTGTTCATCGACGAAATACAGAACGTGAAGGGGTATGAGGCCATCGTTAACGGATGGCGTGAAGAAGGCGACTGCTCGATTTTCATCACCGGATCCAATTCATACCTACTATCCGGCGAGCTTGCCACCAAATTGACAGGCCGCTACATTGAGCTGGAAATGTTCACCCTATCGTTCAGCGAATATCTCGGCATGCGTGAGTATCTTGGACTTCCCCAAAAGCCGGAGTCGCAGATTTTCCAAGAGTATCTCACCTATGGAGGGTTTCCGAAAGCGCTGGAATATGAGGATCTTGATGCGAAAGCCATGTATATCCAAGATGTCATAGGGCAGATCTTCAACAAAGACATAGCCGCACGCAAAGTGGTTCGTCACCGCGATACCTTCCAGCGTGTGCAGGACTATCTCATCAACAACTATGCCGCTCCCACGAATCTGTCGGGGATCGTCGATTATCTGAAACATGGCGAAGGCGTGACGGTCAAACGTGAGACTCTCGCGAACTATGTCCGGCTGTTGGAGAGTGCGAAGGTCCTCTACAAATGCCCGCGATTCGATTTGCGTTCGCGCAGGTCGTTGAGAGGAGGGGAGAAGTATTATCTTGCGGATCCTGGCATACGATTCGCACGTAACACTGATACGCGAATGAGTTACGGACCAGCCTTGGAAAATGCGCTGTACGTGCATTTGAGGTCGAAAGGCTACGAGGTGAGCGTGGGCATTATTGGTAAGCTGGAGTGCGACTTCATTGTGCGTAAGCGGGAACGGTACGCCTATGTGCAGGTGTCGATGAGTGTGCAGGATCCTAATGTTGAGGAGCGTGAATTCCGTCCGTTCACGAAGCTGGCTGACGGGTATCCGAAATACCTGTTCAGTTTGGACCCGCTGCCAATGCAACGCGACGGCGTAAGGCATCTCAACCTGATGGAGTTTCTACGCACGGACGGAGATCTCGACCTCTCATAGCGTTTGGTGGATGCTATTTCGCTTATATGTGGCAGATACGGTGCGAAAGCGCTTGTAACGGGGGCAAAGTTGTATCTTTGAACGACTTTGACCCCGTTAAACGCAGAGGCGACGGCTGCGAGCGCGATGGTGACCACTGCGATCACTGCGACGATGGCGATGGTTTTGCGCTGTCTCGCATTGTTTTTCTGCGTGGTTGGCCGCATTGCTGGTTCTTTTTTCTTGTGCGGCTTTCATTTTGGACAAACGTTGCGAGTGTACAAAAACACTTTCGAAAAACGATTTACCGGTGGAAATAGTGCGGATTATTTTGCTGTGAAAGGAATTTGTTTGTTGTTGCGATGCTGGGCGCGTCAGGTTTGCGTGGTATTTATACTGGAGGGATAAACGTTTTAAGGGGGTTTGGATGGCGTATCGTGCGACACTGAAGGATGTGGCCGCTGCCGCAGGGGTGTCTGTGACGACGGTTTCGTTGGTGTTGAATAATCGTCCTGCTCGCGTGTCCGAGGAGAAGCGCAGGGTCATTGCCGATGCGGCGAAGAAACTGAATTATGTGCCGAATCAGAGTGCGCGAAGCTTGGTGACCAAGCAATCCCAGTTGGTGGCGTTGATTGTGCCTGATATTGAGAACTTGTTTTTCGCGGCGTTTGCCAAGTGCGTGGAGGATGAATGCGCTGCGCAGGGGTATTCGCTGATTGTGGCCAATTCCGATGATTCGCGTGCTACTGAGCATGAGTTGTTGCAGCGTCTTCCGGCTCGTGGGGTGGACGGTGTGATGCTGATTCCGGCGCGCGAGTCCTGTGCTGGCGATGCTGTTGGGCGGTTGCGTGAGGATGTGGCGCTTGTGTCGTGCCCTGTGGTGTTGATCGACCGTTTGACTCAGTGCGGTTGGTGTGATGCGGTTGGCTTTGATAATTATCTTGGCGGCCGTTTGGCTGCCCAGTATCTGTTGGAGGGTGGTCATACTCGTATTGGTATTGTCACCGGCGATATTGCGGAGTTGAGTGCCGCGGAGCGTCGTCGTGGTTTTGTGGATGCTATCGAGCGGTCGGGAAAGCATTTTGATTCTGCGCTGTGTGCTGAGGGGGATTACCGTTTCGGTAGTGGCTATCGTGCTGCTGATCAGATTATTGATGGCGGTGCGACTGCCGTGTTCTGCTGCAATGATGTGATGGCGCTTGGTTTTCGTCAGCGTATGGCGGAGCGCGGGTTGCGCGTTACTGAGGATATGCAGGTGATTGGTTACGACAATATTCTCAAGCGATTCGGGCTTGGTTGGCGTATGACCACCGTTGAACAGAGCGTGACTGATCTGGCTGCCGCATGTTGGGATATGTTGCGTGGGCGGATTGATGTTTCGGTTCATACTAAGTCCGGTGTGGATTCGGTGGCTGCTCGTCCGTGGCTTTCCGATCCGCAGGTTGAGGTGCTTACGCCGAAATTGGTGCAGGCGGCCTGCTCGTAAACCGCCATTTTTAGGTGCTGCAGACCGGTGAAAAACGGGTGGCGTAGATCAATCTCGATATGCAGTGACATCAGTATTTCCAATATTCTGTAAATGTTGGAAATAAAGGCAACACGCCGTGCGTGTGGTGTTGAATTTGCGTTATTGATAAAACGCTTTATCATAAATCTTGTCAACGCACAACACAACCGAAGAATGTATTCGATGTATAACTGACGGCGCACCCGTATGGTGGCGGACTGTCGTCAGGCTCGTCAAAGAGGAAAGGCACACACATGAAAAAGATGATTCTCGATCTTGATACCGGCGTTGATGACGCACTTGCCATTTCGTATGCCCTGGGAAGCCCGGAAGTCAAGCTGATCGGCATCACCGGTACCTATGGCAACGTACTTGTCGAGCAAGGTGTGCGCAACGCATTGGCCGTGACCGACTTGCTCGGCCATCCGGAAGTCAAGGTGTATCAAGGCCTGCCGCACTCCAGCACCACCGACCACTTCGAAGTGCTGCCGATCTCCGCACTCATCCACGGCGACAACGGAATCGGCGACGTGGACATCCCTGATTCCAACCGTTCCGTCGAAACCGAATCCGCGGTCGACTTCATCATCGACGCAGTGAAGACCTACGGCAAGGATCTCGTCTACGTGCCGACCGGACCGATGACCAACATCGAAGCCGCACTGAAGAAAGCTCCGGAAATCAAAGACGAAATCGGCCAAATCGTGCTCATGGGCGGTGCGCTGACCGTACCTGGCAACTGCAACGCCTGCATGGAAGCCAACATTTCGCAGGATCCGGAAGCCGCCGACTACCTGTTCCGTTCCGGCGCTCCGACCACCATGATCGGCCTCGACGTAACCCTGCAGACCCTGCTCACCTATAAGGAAACCCAGCAGTGGCGTGACCTCGGCACCAAGGCCGGCAGGTTTCTGGCCGACATGACCGACTTCTACATCAAGGCCTACGAAACCACGTCCCCGCACTTGGGCGGCTGCGGACTGCATGATCCGCTCGCCGTCGGCGTGGCAGTGGACCCGACCCTCGTCACCACCCTTGACATCAATATGAAGGTCGACGTGGAAGGTCCGACCCGCGGACGTACCATCGGTGACGAAACCCGTCTGAACGATCCAGTCAAGACCATGAAGGTGGCAGTCGGCGTTGATGTGCCGCGCTTCCTGAACGAATTCATGACCCGCATCTCCGGACTCGCAACCAAAGCCGAATAAGCGTAACCGGCCAAACAATCGCATAAAACATCCTCAATATAAACAATGGAGATTTGTAAAATTGCGATTACTGAAAAACAATATTTCACAAATCTCCTCTTTATTTAAGGAAGACAAAGATGAGCGCGACTGAAGTTCTCTCTGCATTGGACCGCATCCACGGCACGGTGTCCGTAATCGGCTCGATGAATGCGGATTACACCGTCACCGCACAGCGTCTGCCAGGGCCGGGGGAGACCATCACCGGCGGTCCGCTGCAGCTGCTGCCAGGCGGTAAATCCGGCAACCAGGCGGCCGCCGCAGCGCGCATCGGCGCAACCGTGCAAATGTTCGGCGCGGTAGGCTCCGATTCCAACGCCGACTTCCTGCTGGGCGCCCTGGGCGAAGCTGGTGTGAATACCACGCATGTTCGCCGCGTGCCTGGAGCATCCGGTACAACCGTGATCACCGTGGACGCAACTGGCGAAAACACCATCGTCTACTCTCCGGGATCGAACGCGCAGGTCACTGTGGATTATGTGGAATCCGTGCGTGAGGCGCTGGTACGGTCTTCCGTGCTTGGCCTATGCTTGGAAAGCCCGATCGAAACGGTGACGGCCGCCGCACGCGTATGCCACGAAGCGGGCGTGAAGGTGCTACTCAACGATTCGCCGTTCACTCCGTCGCTGCCGGTCGAACTAGTTGAAGCATCCGACATTCTGTTGGTCAACGAGCATGAAATGGTGCAGTTGCTTGGTATTGACGAGCCGGAAAACGACGATTGGGATGATTTCGACTGGGGTCATGCGCTGGAAGCGATGCACGGATTCGGTTTCGAACAGGCGATTGTGACGCTCGGCGGTGACGGTTCGGTGGTATTGGATTCCACTTCGGCAACGCCGATTCAGCGGATAGCCCCCGTGCGGGTCAATGCGGTGGATACCACCGGTTGCGGCGACTCGTTCATGGGCACGGTGCTTGCCGGTCTTGCCTCAGGTATGGCACTTTCCGAAGCTGCCGAACTCGCCTCGTACGTGTCCGCATATGCCGCTACTGGTTACGGCGCGCAGGCCTCCTACGGTAATGCCGCGCAAATCCGCGAAGCATATATCGGACGATAGCTAGATTTCTCTCTCTTCTCTCTTTAAGAAAAGGAAATAGAGTACATATAAAAAACTCGCCGACCGGGTGGTGGCGAGTTTTTGCTTAAGAATATATGCGCGAATCAGGCGTAGATGTTGCGCGGACGCATGTCTTCGGGCAAGCCGTTGAGCAGCGTGGAAACGGAACCGGATTCGAACACGGAGCGGATGCCGGCGGCCAGCAATGGGGCCACAGACAGCACGGTCATATTCGGAAGGCGCTTCTCTTCCGGAACCGGCACGGTGTCGGTAAGTACGATTTCTCTGGCACCGCAATTCCTCAGGCGTTCCACGGCGGGACCAGACAGCAGGCCATGCGTGGCAACCAGCGTCACGGACTTCGCGCCGGAGTTGTTCAGTGTGCGCACAGCCTCGCAGATGGTGCCTGCGGTGTCGATCATGTCGTCAACCACCACGCAGTCGCGGCCTTCGACCTCGCCGATAATGCCATGCGCCTCGGCATGGTTCGGGCGAGTGGTGTCACGAGTCTTGTGAATGAAGGCGAGCGGCAGATTGCCCAGCTTCGCGGCCCACTGCTCGGAAACCTTGATACGGCCGGCATCCGGAGACACGATGGTGGTGTTCTCAAGCGGCATGTTGTTGCGCACATAGTCAAGCAGCACCGGAGTAGCGGTGAGATGATCGACCGGACCATCGAAGAAGCCCTGCTCCTGAGCGGCATGCAGGTCAACCGTCATAATACGGTCGGCACCGGCTGCGCGGAACAGGTCGAAAATCAGGCGGGCGGTGATGGGCTCGCGACCCTGATGCTTCTTATCCTGACGGGAATAGCCAAGGAACGGCGCGACCACGGTGATGGAACGGGCGGAAGCGCGCTTCATGGCGTCAACCATGATGAGCTGCTCCATGATCCACTTGTTAATCGGCTCGGTATGCGCCTGCATCACAAACGCGTCGGCACCACGCACCGGCTCGGTGTAACGCACATACATCTCACCGTTGGCGAAATCGTAAGCCGTGGTCTCAAGCACGTCAATTCCCAGGTATTTCGCGGTTTCATGGGCCTGCTCAGGGTATGCACGACCCGTCACCAAAGCCAGTTTTTTATCCGGAGTGCCTTCGAGAATCGCCGACATGCTTCGCCTTCCACAATTAGAGTCGCGTAAATACGGTATACCAACCGTACAAAAATAGCCGTATTCAATATAACAATGCGGGTGCCCATGACGCGCCTGTTTTGCGGAATGTGCGCGATTGTCGCTCGTCCAGCAGAAGGGCTATGCTGAACAGGTTGTCTGAATCGTATCTTTATACCCTTTTATATATAGATGCGTGAAGGCAGTACGCATACACACTCCTGCCATGGAAGGTCCATGGCCGATAGTCCGAAGGAGGTGGGTGATGTCTGCGCATAAGTACGAACTGATGTTCATTGCCGATCCTGAGCTGGATGAGCGCGGTCTGAAGAAGCTGACCGAGCAGTATCTGGAAACTGTCACCAAGGAAGGCGGTGCTGTCGAGAACATCGACATCTGGGGCCGTCGCAAGCTTGCCTACGAGATCGCTGGCAAGACCGAAGGTAACTACGTTGTGGTCAACTACTCCGCTGAGCCGGCCACCAGCGACGAACTCGATCGTCTGCTGAACCTGAACGAATCCGTCATCCGTACGAAGATTCTTCGCAAGTAAGTAATTCTAAGCTTTTCAAGCTGCAAAACAATAAGCTGCAAAGTAAGTAGGTAACGATGGCAGGCGAAACGATTATCACTGTGGTGGGTAACCTCACGGCTGATCCCGAAATCCGTACGGTTGGCAACGGCTCGTCCGTGGCCAGCTTCACGATTGCCTCCACTCCGCGCACCTGGAACCGTAATACGGGCCAGTTTGAAGATGGTCAGGCTTTGTTCATGCGCTGCTCCGCGTGGCGCGACATGGCCGAACATTGCGCGCAGAGCCTGAGCAAGGGCATGCGTGTGATCGCGCAGGGTCGTTTGCAGCAGCGTTCCTATCAGGCGAACGATGGTTCCCAGCGCACGGTTATCGAGCTTCAGGTCGATGAGATCGGTCCGTCCCTGCGTTACGCGACCGCCCAGGTCACGCGAACCTCCAATGCCAACGGTGGTAATTTTGCCGGCAATCGTGGCGGCAATGCTTTCGCTGGCGGCAACGGCGGGTTCAACAACGGTGGCTTCGCCGGCAATGCCGGTGGCTATCAGGGCGGTGCCGGGTATTCCGGTGGCGCTGGCTATCAGGGTGGGGCTACCGCTCCAGCCAATGCCGCGCCCGCCGTGCAGCCTGCTCCGGCATCGGATCCGTGGGGCAATTCGGATAATTCCGGTTCCTCATCGTTCGGTTCCTTTGGCTCCTCCGAATTTGGTGGAAGCAGCGACGAACCGGAATTCTGATCCGGCCCGGATCGCAGCTTAAAAGAAAAGCAATTTCCAGATTTTAAGGAGAACATCAAGATGTCACGCAAGAGGCCGCAGCCGCCGGTCAAGCCGTTTAAGAAGAAGCCGAATCCACTGAAGGCCGCTAAGGTCACCGAGATCGATTACAAGGACGTTGCCCTGCTGCGCAAGTTCATCTCCGATCGCGGCAAGATTCGTTCCCGTCGTATCACCGGTGTTTCCGTGCAGGAACAGCGCGAGCTCGCCAAGGCTATCAAGAACGCCCGCGAGATGGCTCTGCTGCCGTACGCCACTTCCGGTCGCTGATCTGAGAGAGGTTTGAACAATGGCTGAAGCTAAGGTTATTCTTACCAAGTCCGTCAATCACCTGGGTCACCCGGGCGACGTCGTGACCGTCAAGGCCGGTTACGCTCGTAACTACCTGATTCCGCAGGGCCTCGCCTTTGCTTGGTCCAAGAACGCTGCTGCTCAGATTGAGTCCATGAAGCGCGCTCGTCTGGCCAAGGCCGTCGCCACCCGCGAAGAGGCTGTTGCCGCCAAGGGTCTGATCGAGGGCTCCGTCGTTGAAATCGCTGCCAAGGTCTCCGAGTCCGGCAAGCTGTTCGGTGGTGTTTCCGCCGACAAGATCGCCATCGCTCTGTCTTCCAAGGCTGACGTCAACCCGAAGAACATCACCGTGGATCCGATCAAGACCACCGGCGAGTTCGCTGCGACCGTCGCTCTGCACCCGGAAATCACCGCTTCCTTCACCGTGAAGGTTGTCGCTGAGTGATTTCGGCCCCATTCATCGAGACTGCATTCGTTGCAGCCATGATGAATGACTTCAGACTGAGATACGTCTGAGCTTAAGCATGGAAAATCCCCCTGCACCAGCTGAAAACAGTTGTGCAGGGGGATTTTCATATCTAATCAGTAATGTAGCCACCGTCATCAAGCGTGACCGTGACCTTGCCATCCTTGTTGACCGTCAACGATTCCACACCATTGATATGCCCGTTCGGAATGATCGCATTATCGGTTTTGTCGACGCTGTTGGAAAGCAGCTTGCGCTGGTTTTTGCTAGCTTGAGGATCGGCAACGCTGCCGGCCTTAGGAAAATTGTGAAGAAATTGTAATTTCAAGTCTTGCCTGCGCTGGTCGAGTGGTGAATATGATGGTTGAATCGCGTTTTCCTGCGACTTTCGTAATATGCTGAAATCGTTGGAAAATAGCGGTTTTACAATCGCGACACGCCGAGAGTTGCATTCTTCTTGATTCTGAGTATATTTACTTCTCGTGCTCAGCGAGAACAAAACCTCGCAAGACCAACGCCCCTTTAGCTCAGTTGGTTAGAGCAGCTGACTCTTAATCAGCGTGTCCAGGGTTCGAATCCCTGAGGGGGCACAGATGAAGCCTTGGAACTCCGGTTCCAAGGTTTTTTTGTTTTCCGATTTCTGCATGGCCGTCCGGCAAGTCGCCGGCTTGTCGAAACTTTTTTGTGTTCGACTTCCAGTGTGGGGAGTAGTGTTGGACCCTGTTGTCCGCCGAGAGCGGAATTGACATCAATGTGATTCTTACAGAGAAGAAGCAATAGAGGAAACAGCAGTGGAATACTCGACTTTTGTCAAACTTGCGGCCGAATTCTTCGGTACCGCCATTCTGATGATCTTCGGCAACGGCGCTGTCGCGAACGTTGAACTGAAGAACACTAAGGGCCACCATGCAGGCTGGCTGAACATCGCCATGGGCTACGGCTTCGGCGTGATGTTCCCGGTGCTCATGTTCGGTGGCGTTTCCGGCGCGCACATCAACCCAGCCATGACCATCGCCCAGGCGGTGAACGGCCTGTTCGACTGGAACCTTGTGCTGCCGTACATCATCGCTCAGTTGCTCGGCGCCGCAGTCGGTCAGCTCGTGGTATACATCACCTACTATCCGCACTATAAGGACACCGAAGACGCCAACGCCATCCTTGGCACTTTCTGCACCACCGACGCCCACAACGATCGCGTGAACTACTTCGTCAACGAGTTCTTCGGCACCCTCGTGCTCGTGGTCGGCGCACTGTGCTGCCTGTCCCTGCCGTGGGGAGAGGAAGACCATGCTGCCGCATCCATCGTGGTTGGTTTCATCGTGTGGGGCCTCGTGACCTCCATGGGTGGTCCGACCGGTCCTGGCCTGAACCCAGCCCGCGATTTCATGCCGCGACTGCTGCACGCCATCCTGCCGATTCCGTCCAAGGGCTCCTCCCGCTGGGACGAGGCTTGGATTCCGGTCGTCGCCCCGATTCTGGGCGCCATCGTCGGTGCGGCCATGTTTAAGCTGTTCGCCTGATCGCCTGCGGTCATCCGTGATTTGTTTGTCTGGCTGTCACATAAGTTGCGGTTGACCTATAGGAACTGACACGCAAAGCCTGTTTTCCTCGGAATTTTCCGGTTCAAGGGAAGCAGGCTTTTTGCATACCTACTATTGGCTGGTAGTGCTGCCGTGAACGAGATGTGCTGCCACCTGTGTGACAGCAGGATAAGACTGCGGAGTAAGCGGAAATAAGACTGCGGAACGTGGCTACAGGCCGAAATACGCGTTGAACTCGTTTTGATCGAGCACACGATCCGAAGTATTGGCGCGGATGGCGTCCCAGCTGAATTCGCCAAGCGCTTCGGCCGCGCTCATGGGCTGTGGTTCAGTGTGTTCGCAGTCTCCTTGCAAGCCGAGTAGCCATGCGCAATAGCCGATGATCTGTTGCGCGGTGACGCCGTGCGCCGTGAGAATACCGAGGTCGAGCGAGCGTTCGCGTTTGGCGAGACGTTGCCCGGCCGCGTTGTCGATAAGGGGCAGATGCGCGTATGAGATGGTTGCTTCGGCGGGTTCAGAAGGCTGGAATCCCGCGGAGATAAGGGCTTTGCGGATATAGATCTGCAAAGCGCTTGAACGAAGCAGGTCGCGACCGCGCACAATGTCGGTGATGCCCATGTCAAGATCGTCCACGGTGACGGCCAGCTGATAGGAGTATATACCGTCCGATCGGCGGACGATGGTGTCGCCGATGTCTTGGACGAGGTTGTAACGCTGGTTGCCGAACACTTCGTCATGAAAGGCGATGGTGGTGTCGGTGGTGGCGATGCGCAGCGAATGGCGATCGCCGTTAGCGAGACGTTGCTTCACGCGCTGCGGGTCGTTGGCGATGAGTCGGTGGCATGTTCCCGGATATACGGTGAAACGGTCGCCTTCCTGCGGCGCCGACGCGGCGCGGATATCGGCGCGCGAGCAGAAGCAGGGGTAGATGAGCGGCGTTGTGCCGGGGGTATTTGTGGTGTTGCTTGCGGTAGCGCCGTAGGAATCGGAATCGTTGGAACTAATGCCGATAGTGTTAATAGTATCGCTGATTTCGTCAATGTTGAGGTTGCTGAGAAGATTGAGCGCTTCCTGATATAGGGTGTGTCGCGTTGATTGGAATACTGGTTCGCCATCCCAGTTGAGACCGAGCCAGTCGAGGTCGTGCATCATGGTTTCGGCGGCGTTGGGAACGACTCTCGGCTCATCGATGTCTTCAATGCGCAATCGTATGGAATCGCCTGTTTTGCGGGCGGAAAGCCACGCTCCAAGCATGGCGTAGACGTTGCCGATATGCATGCGGCCTGATGGGGTGGGTGCGAATCGGCCGGTCATGGTGACTCCTTTGATGCATCGATGGTGACAGTACGTAACTGTACCTTCTGGGGTTCGTTCAGGTTCAGCGTAGGGCGATTCGGGTGTCGCAAACCCCCATACCATCGCGTGTAAGGTGGTAGTATATGCCGTTCTGGTACGTTCGTTTGCGAAGGTAATCTGCGAGCGTGGAAAAGGTATTCCGTTTTGTCGGGTGAATGGGGTCGATATGACGAAAAGGCAGTTTAGCAATACGGAGGTCGAGTATCTTCGTGCGTTGCCGGCGGTTGAGTCGGTTACACCGAACAGGATTACGTATTCGCGTGATTTTCAAATCAGCTGCATGCGCAGATATTTGGATGGCGAGAGACCGAGTTCGATTTTCACGTCGGCTGGATTGAGTCCTGCGATTGTCGGTCGCAAGCGTGTCGAACGTAATATCGCGCGCTGGAAGGCGGATTCGGATATCATGGCCGCTGCGAAAATCGGAGGTTCGTCGGGGTCGTTGTCTTCCGAGACGCGCGAACGACTGGTGTCCGTTCAGCTGGGGCAGATTCGGTCGTTGATGTGTCAGGTGCTTGAACTGAAGGATCGTATAGACGCTTTGGAACGTCAATTGAAAAAAATACAGGTATGAAATGCGATAGCTGAAAAAAATTAAAGAAAAAATTTTTTCGGCGCGTGTTTAATAAATCTTGCATATAGTGATTGTCGGACGGTGTCTTTGAAGTCCCCCTTCTACTGCCGTCTGTTTTATTGGCCCGTGCGAATATCGGTCGTTTTATCACTTCACTTCAGACCGTCGTACGGGCTTCTTCTTACTCTGGTAGAGGTAGTTGGGATTGAACATAAGAGGCTGAATATGACCGCATACATGGATCATAAGAATCTTGCCAATGAGGTGATTGACGACGTGCGCGCCGTGCAGATCGCCGATGGCGTGCATCGCGTGTTGGATCGTATCGCGTCGGCCGAGCAACATGCCGGTCGTGACGCGGGTTCCGTGCGCCTGCTTGCTGCTACGAAGACGCGCGATGTGGGCGAGATCATGGCTGCAATCGACGCGGGCGTGCGCATGATTGGCGAGAATCGTCCGCAGGAAGTGACGGCGAAGGCCGAAGGATTGATGGCACGTTGTGCGGAACGCGGGTTTGCGTTGGGTGTTGCCGGCGATTCCGGCATCGCGTCCGCTTCAGGCGATTCCGAAGTCGCTTGCGAGCGCATTCCGTTCCATCTGATCGGCCAGCTGCAAAGCAACAAAATCGGCAAGGTACTGCCGGTCGTCAACGCTATCGAATCGGTTGATTCCCTTGATTTGGCGGAAAAAATCTCACGTAGGGCGGTGGCGCGCGGCGTCACCGTGGGCGTGCTGCTGGAAGTCAACGAATCGGGCGAGACATCGAAATCCGGTTGCAGTCCGGCGTATGCCATTCGCATCGCGCAGAAAATCGGCACATTGGACGGGCTTGAATTGCAGGGGCTGATGACTATTGGCGCGCATGTGAGCGATGAAACTGCCATTCGCCGGGGATTTGAACATCTGCGTAGAACCCGCGATCGTATTCTCGCATCGGGGGAGCCTGGCACGCAGTCCTGCCGTGAACTGTCGATGGGTATGACCGGCGACATGGAACTCGCGATTGCGGAAGGATCCACTATCGTGCGCGTCGGCACTGCGATTTTCGGCGAGCGTGCTTTTATCTGACGTTTTCTTCCTGTGACGGGCCTTCGCATGATGTGATGGCCCGTTTTTTTTTTTCGATGTTTTTGATTGTCGGGCGTTGCATGTCGATGATATGGACGATTCGACGATTGTTGCGGGTAGACTGGCAAGCATGAGAATCGCACGTTTTTCGCATAATGATGTACCGCAATACGCTTTCGTGCAGACCGACGAAAGCGACGGCAAAGACTATCTCGTAGCGCTTGAGGGGCATCCTCTGGCCGGTGCCGGTGTGAAGCCGACCGGCGAGCGTTTTCCGGTGGATGGCGATGGCATTCGTCTGCTCTCTCCGGTGATTCCGTCGAAGGTGTATGGCCTGGCCAAGAATTATGAGGCGCACGCGCAGTTCATGCATGAAGCCGGCCATTCCGACATCAAGCATGCTCCGGAAGACATGGTGATTTTCTCCAAGCCGAGCACGTCGGTGATTGGTCCGGATGATCCGATCGTGATTCCGTCATATTCGAACGACATGAATTTCGAGCCGGAAGTGGCCGTGGTGATGGGTCGTATCGCCAAGAACGTGCCGGTCGAACAGGCCATGGACTATGTGCTCGGCTTCACCTGCGTGAATGACGTGACATTGCGCGACCTGCAGGGGCTCGACCCGATGTGGACGCGTGCGAAGGGCTTCGACACGTCCTGCCCGCTCGGCCCGTGGATCGTGACCCGTGACGACTTGGATTGGAAGGATGCGAAGATCTCCTTCACGTTGAATGGCGAGGATGTCGAGCTGGCTTCCGGCACCACGGCGAACCTGATTCACAGCATTCCCGAGCAGATCGCCGCGATCTCCAGCTTCACGACGCTGCTGCCGGGCGATGTGATTCTGACGGGCACTCCGAACGCTTCCGGCCATCTCGATCCGGGCGACGAGGCGATCGTGCACGTCGAAGGCATTGGCAGCCTGCGCAATGTGGTAGTGCGCGGCTGATTGTCGATTGGCATATTGCGGATATGAAGGCTGTCACCTTTCGTGGGTGGCGGCCTTTCGTTTTTTTACGACTTTTCGTTCGGTGAACAAAAGTTGAGTGTTGCGGACTCAACTTTTGGGAATAGAATGGTGGTGAAGTTGGTTGAGCATATCAGACAACGACATATGCGCCGACGTAACCGTGCGAAAACGGACGTTCGACGCGAACCATGGAGGATGATATGGAACAGAAGTTCACCACACTGGCGCAGGAAGCCATTTCCGACGCCGTGCAGAATGCGTCGGCCGCAGGCAACGCGCAAGTCGAAACCCTGCACCTGCTTGACGCGCTGCTGCGTCAGGAAAACGGCGTGATTCGCGGACTGATCGAAGCCGCGGGTGGTAACGCGCAGAACATCAGCGCAGCCGTGCACCAAGCGCAAGACGAGCTGCCGAGCGCCAGCGGATCGACCACCGCACAGCCACAGGTCAGCAGGCAACTGTCCGCCGTGCTTGCGCAAGCGGGCAAGGAAATGCATCAGATGGGCGACGAATACGTCTCCACCGAACATCTGCTCATCGCCATCGCAGCGGCAAAACCAAACCAAAGCGCGCAAATCATGGAACAATACGGCGTGACCGCTGACGCGTTACGCAAAGCCGTGCCATCGATTCGAGGAGGCGCGAAAGTGACCAGCCCCGACGCTGAAGGCTCGTATAAAGCCCTCGAAAAATACTCGACCGACCTGACTGCGGCCGCGAAAGAAGGCAAACTCGACCCGGTGATCGGCCGCGATCAGGAAATCCGCCGCGTGATCCAGATCCTGAGTCGACGCACCAAAAACAACCCGGTGCTGATCGGCGAGCCGGGCGTGGGCAAAACCGCCGTGGTGGAAGGCCTCGCACAGCGCATCGTCGCCGGCGACGTGCCGACAACCTTGCAAAACAAGAAGCTTATTTCGCTTGATTTGGGCTCCATGGTGGCCGGTTCGAAATACCGCGGCGAATTCGAGGAACGCCTGAAGAGCGTGCTGCAGGAAATCAAGAACGCCGACGGGCAGATCATCACCTTCATCGATGAGATCCACACCATCGTTGGCGCGGGCGCAGCCGAAGGATCCATGGACGCGGGCAATATGCTCAAGCCCATGCTTGCGCGCGGCGAACTACGCCTGATCGGCGCCACCACGCTCGATGAATACCGAGAGAATATCGAAAAGGACCCGGCGTTGGAACGTCGTTTCCAGCAAGTGTTCGTAGGAGAGCCGAGTGTTGAAGACACCATCGCCATTCTGCGCGGCATCGCGCCGAAATACGAAGCCCACCACAAGGTGACCATCGGCGACGACGCGCTCGTGGCCGCGGCAACGCTGTCGAACCGGTATATTTCCGGCCGTCAGCTGCCAGACAAGGCCATCGATCTGGTGGACGAGGCCGCATCGCACCTGCGCATGGAACTCGACTCCTCACCTGAGGAAATCGATGAACTGCAACGCCAGGTCGACCGACTCAAAATGGAGAAATCATACCTGCTTGGCAATCCGAAAGACGATGCCGCCGCAAGCAAAGCCGAAAGCGAGCTTGACGAAAGCGCCAAGGAACGTCTCGACGACCTCAATAAGGAAATCGCAGACAAAAGCGAAAAACTCAACGGTCTGAAAGCACGCTGGGACGCCGAAAAGAACGGACACAACCGCATCGGCGACCTGCGCAAGAAGCTCGACGAACTGCGCACCCAAGCTGAACGGTACGAGCGCGAAGGCGATCTGGCGAAATCCTCCGCCATCAACTATGGCGAAATTCCGGCCATCCAGAAGGAGATTGCACAAGCCGAACAAAACGAGGCGGCGGCCAAGAATGGTACGGCCGGCGTGGCTGGCGACGACGGCGCGGCGGATGACATTCCGATGGTGCCGGACCGCGTCGACGCCGATTCCGTGGCCGAAATCGTGTCCGACTGGACGGGCATTCCCGTCGGCCGCCTCATGCAAGGCGAAAACGAGAAGCTGCTGACCATGGAAGATTATCTCGGCAAACGTGTGATCGGCCAGAAAGAAGCTATTCAAGCTGTTTCTGATGCGGTACGCCGCTCGCGTGCGGGCATTTCCGACCCGAACCGCCCGACAGGATCGTTCCTGTTCCTTGGACCGACCGGCGTGGGCAAGACGGAGCTAGCCAAGGCGCTCGCCGACTTTCTGTTCGACGATGAAAAAGCCATGGTGCGCATTGATATGAGCGAGTACATGGAGAAGGCCTCCGTGTCTCGTCTAATCGGTGCTGCGCCGGGCTACATCGGCTATGAGGAGGGTGGCCAGCTGACTGAGGCCGTGCGTCGCCGCCCATATTCGGTGGTGCTGTTCGATGAGGTTGAAAAGGCCAATCCTGAAGTGTTCGACGTGCTGTTGCAGGTGCTCGATGACGGCCGCTTGACCGACGGGCAGGGCCGAACCGTGGACTTCAAGAACACGATTCTGATCATGACCTCCAACCTTGGCTCGCAGTTCCTGGTGAACACCGAACTGGATGACGAAGCCAAGAAGAAGGCCGTGATGGACGCCGTGCACATGCAGTTCAAGCCGGAATTCATCAACCGCTTGGATGAACTGGTCATGTTCCACCCGCTTACGCGCGAAGAGCTCGGCGGCATCGTGGACATTCAGGTGGCGCAGGTTTCGGCCCGCTTGGCGGATCGCCGCATCAAGCTGGATGTTACCGATTCGGCGCGCGATTGGCTCGCCAACACCGGTTACGATCCGGCGTATGGCGCTCGCCCGCTTCGTCGTTTGGTGCAAACCGAAGTCGGAGACCAGTTGGCGCGCATGCTGCTGGCTGGCGAAGTGCACGACGGCGACACCGTGCTTGTGGACCAGACTGGCGGCGACCATTTGGAGCTTTCCTCGTGGGCGCCGGGGCAGATCGACGACGATTTTTCGGCGGAAGCTAAGTGACGTTCGGAGTCAGTCGGCTGATCGGTTTGGCCTGACTGACTGTCGATTGGCCGAGTCGCGAAAACGGTCTAACCGTTGACGGTGGGCGGACTGCGCGCATGCGGGTCCGCCCATTTTTCGTGCGACTGCGCGATTTTCTTTTTTGAAAACCGTTTTACCGTGACGGTAGGCGGTCATATGCCTGCAAAACCAAGCCTGCGACCGTTAAAACCGTCGCGCCGATCAACACGGCAATCGCAAGCTTTGGCTGAAGCCCGAAAATCAGCCACAAAGCGAACGTCCACACCGCGATGACCATCGTCATGGTTGCGGTAATCTGCGTTACCCGTGTGCGAATCTCATATGTGATGTTGGCCTGGATAAGCGTATCCATGCTTTGCTGTGCTTCTTGTGTTTCTTGCGATTGCGCGATCGGAATATCGCCTTCCGATGCTTTCTTCGCCATGGGAGGTTGCTCGATCAGCGAAATCGCAAGTGACAGCACGGCGACCATGCTTGCGAAAGCGAAATATTGATTGTGTGACCCTGCGGGGATAATCCATGACACCACGCACGCCAGCAGGCTGTAGACGTACACGACGGTCATGGCGAGCGATAGCAGCGAATCCGCGTTGGGCGTGCGGTTTCTCAGGGCGGCGGTACCGCGGTTGTGCATCGGCGCGGCGCAATAGAACATGACCGGAGTGGCGATGATGGCGTGCAGCCATGGATTGGTCAGCCAGTGGGGAAGTGTGATGCCGCCGAATGTCAGCATAGTTACGGTGAATGTGGGAATGATCAGTATGGTTGAGATGGCGAGACGCTTGGCGATGTCGCTTCGGTGTGTTTCGCCGGCTTCCTCGTCTGGATTTTCGGTGTGATTCTCGGCGGGCTTTTCATCGGTGATGCGCTGGCAGGAGGGGGCTATGCCATCGTTTTCGCTTAGGAATAGCCTGAGGATGGCCCAAGTGGCCACGGCCGCCGCAACAATCGCCGCCACCGTCATAAACAAATCGAATCCCATGCGTTTCCGAACCCCCGGATTGCCTCTTGAATGCCTCTCGAATATTCAGCGTGCTCGCGTTGCCGCATGTTCGTGAGCATGCTTTCGGCTCCAAGCATAATGCAGCTGGACGCGGATGTCTTGCGATTTTTGATCTTCCAAGATGTCTTGGGCATGCTGTTATATAGAACATATGTTCGACAATCCTGTGTTTGTGGTGATTCTTCTGGTGGTTATGGCCGCGCTTGGAGCCGCGGCCGGCTTTTTTGCGGGCCGTTCCAAAGGGCAGGAAATAGCCCGTGATGCGAAAACCGCCGATCTTAACGAGGCGAAAGCGCAGATCGAAGCTGATCGGCAGGAAATCAGCGAATTGTCCACATCGGTGACCCAATACCGCACGCAGGCGGAAGGGTTAGCCCAACAGTTGACCTATCTCAAATCGCAGCTCGCGCAGGCCCAGCGGGCCGAACAGGAACGTGTGGAGCGTGAGCGTGAGCGTGCCGCGGCCGAAGCGGAACGCAAGCAGGTCGAAAACGAGCGAAAACTGCAGGAGCAGAGCAAGGTATTATCCGCGCTCGCGCCCGTGCAAAAGAATCTTGATGCCCTACAGCAGAAGGTTTCGCAAATCGAAGAGGGTCGCAAGCGAGAAATGGGTGCGCTTGGCGAGCAGCTCAAGGGTCTTGGCGAGCAGCAGGCCCGTCTTGACCGCGAGACCAACGCCTTGTCGTCCGCATTGCGCAACAACAAGGTACGCGGCGCGTGGGGTGAGGCGCAGTTGAGGAATATCGTGGAATCCGCCGGGCTGCTGGAACATGTGGATTTCGATACGCAGGTGGTCGTCACTGATGCGGACGGTCGCACGCAGCGTCCGGATATGATCATCCACATGCCGGGCGGCAAAACCATTCCGATCGATGCGAAGGCCCCATATGCCGACTATCAGAAAGCGTGTGAAATTCCCGATACCGCCACGCCTGAGGAGTTGGCACGAAAGTCGGAATTGCTGCATGCGCATGCCAAGGCGGTGCGCGAGCATGTGAAAACTTTGGGCGACAAGGCTTATTGGAATGCGTTCGCCGACGCGCCGGACTTCGTGATCGCCTTCATTCCCAACGAATCCTTGCTGCAGGCGGCTTTGGAAACCGATCCGACGCTGATGGACGACGCGTTTGCGCGCAAGGTTGCTTTGACTTCGCCGATTACTTTATGGGCGGTGCTGAAGTCCGTGGCGTACGCATGGCAGCAGCAAAGCCTGACCGATGACGCAAAAATGCTGTTCGACCTGTCTCGCGAATTGTATGAACGGTTCGCCGTGCTCGGGGACCGTGCCACCAAGCTGGGATCCGCCATCACCAAAACGGTCGGTGCCTACAATGCGTTCGCCTCGTCACTGGAATCGCGCGTGCTGGTCACCGCACGCAAGCTGCAGCGCGTCGACCAGAGCAGAATTATCGAACCCGTGAACATGATCGCGCCCGAAAAGGCCGATGTCCGCGAACTCACCGCTCCCGAAACCAGTGCATAGTAACCTTTGCCTGATACGTGTCGGTATGAGGTAAGGTTTGACGAGCCGAAAGGATAGGCTAGGAACATGACCGAAGAGAAGACTTTCCGTAAGACCAAGTCGGTTGCTGCGACTGCCGATGCTCCCGCGCATAGCGACATTGATTTCACCATGCTTGAGCCGCGTGACCAGCTGAAGTCGCTGTTGCAGGCTGAAATGGCCGACAAGCCATTCTCGGAGCTTTCCTCCGTGCTGTTCGACCATCGTGGCGCTTCGATCGTTGGGCATATCCTGTTGGATACGTTGGAAGAGGCCGGTTATTCCGTGGACGATTTCGACGCGGTGGGTGCGTTGACCGCGGCCGCGGTTCCGCTGGTGTCCGCCATGATTCAGGCGGCCGCTTCGCGTGGGGAGAACCTTGACGGTTTTGTGATGGATTTCGTGTATCCGTCCATCAAGGGGCCTTCGATCACAGGCAAGCGCGTGATTTTGCTGGATTCTTGGTTGTCTGAAAAGTCGTATGTGCAGACGTCCTCGTTGGTTACGTTGCGCAATGGCAACGAGCTGAGCCTTGACTTCTCCGTGGTGAAAAACGAGGGCGCTAAAGTGCTTGCCGTCGCATCGCTGATTGGTGGCGTCGATATGGCGTCGCCTTCTATCAAGGTCATCAATCCGGTTGACGGAAGCGAATCCGATCTGCCGTTTGTGGAAGTATTCAAGGAATCGGAACTTCACTAAGTGTCGCAATACTAAGTATCGAAGTTTCGCGGCTTTTCGGTTGTATTTGGTGGTTCGATGACGCTAAATATCGTGTTTCACGGAACGTTTCACGACTTTGCGTCTGGTTGAATCGATTAATGAGTTGTGAGGAGGAATCGCGTGCATCAGCCTAATCCCATCGATATTGCAGCGAAAGCATCCGGAGAGCCGGTCTTTCGTGAAGTGGGCGTAGGGCCGTGGGCTGAAACGCATCTTGGCGAGCCCCGTCCGGATGATCCGCAATCGCCGAATTATGACCGTCGATTCGATTCGTCTCTGCTTGACGAAGGTGATCGCCGCAACGTGCTTGACCGGTATCGTTACTGGACGGTTTCGGCCATCAAAGACGATCTTGATGCTCATGGTCGCCATGATTTTGAGGTTGCCATGGAAAACTGGACGCATGATTTCAATATCGGATCGATGGTGCGCACTGCCAACGCATTCCAGGCAAAACGCGTGCATATCGTCGGTCCGCATAAGTGGAATCGCAAGGGCGCGTTGATGACGGAACTGTATCAGCATGTCGAAAACCACCCTTCCATAACCGAACTGGTTGAATGTTGGAAACTGCGCATTGCCGGAGAAATCGCGGCGGCGCAATCGCAAGCCTCCGCAATCGCATTACATGTGCACGAAAATGCGGAAAGTGGGCACGGTGCCGGTACGAACGATGCCGTTTCGCTGAATGAAGGCCGTGTTACTGAGTGTGCTCCATCTGGCATGTCAATGGATGTTCCAGCCGCAAGTGGGGCTGAAAATGGGAACAAGCTGGCCTATATGACGGAGCTGGCGGCGATCGATCAGCGCATTGCTGAGTTGAAGGCTGCGCGGGTGATTGCGCTTGACATCATTCCGGGTGCGGTGCCGATGGAAACGTATTGCTTCCCGAAGCGATGCCTTATGTTGTTTGGCGCGGAAGGCCCGGGACTGTCCGAAAAGGCGCTTGAGCTGGCGGATGACGTGGTCTACATTTCCCAATTCGGTTCGGTGCGTTCCATTAACGCCGGAGCTGCCGCTGCGGTTTCCATGCATGCTTGGATTGCCCAGCACGCCGCACCCCAGTCCTGACCGGCTCCTATCGCTCCAATTCCTCCAGTCACTGGAGGAATCTTCGCCGGTGGCGAGGCTGTTGCGGCTGGAGCGTGAGGCTGGGGCGATGGGCGAAATGGGCGGGGCGCTCGTCACGCAGACGCGTTAATGTTAGGGACATGCCTACTTTCACCAAAGAAGAAATCGTGCATCTGGGCGATTTGGCCCGAATTGCACTCACTGACGAGGAGATCACCCGTCTGCAGGGCGATCTGAACGTCATCGCAGAATCTATCAACAAGGTCCAGGAAGTCGCTACTGACGATGTGGAACCGACCGCGAACCCGATTCCGCTGGAAGCCTACCTGCGTCCGGATGTGCCGGAAACCCCGCTGACTCAGGAAGAGGCAACCGCGGGCGCCCCGGTTTCCGAAGCCGGCATGTTTGTGGCACCGCGCATTCTGGGGGAGGAGTGACATGAGCGAACTCGTCAAGCTTTCCGCCGCTGAGATGGCGGCCAAGATCAAGTCCAAGGAAGTCTCCAGCCGTGAGCTGGTCGAAGCACACCTCGAAGTCATTGAGGCTGCTGAGCCGAGCATCAAGGCCTTCCTGAAGGTGTCTGGCGAACAGGCCCTCGAACAGGCCGATGCCTTCGACTCCAAGTCCGATGAGGAAAAGTCCGCACTGCCGGAACTCGCCGGCGTGCCAATCGCCATCAAGGACATGATCGTCACCAAGGGCATCGAAACCACCGCCGCATCCAAGATCCTCGAAGGCTGGGTGCCGCCGTACGACGCCACCGTCATCGAGAAGCTCAAGGCCGCGGGCATGCCGCTGTTGGGCAAGACCAACCTCGATGAATTCGCGCAAGGCTCCTCCACCGAGCACTCCGCTTACCAAACCACCCATAATCCGTGGGATACCGAGCGCGTGCCGGGCGGTTCCGGCGGCGGTTCCGCAGCCGCAGTGGCCGCATTCGAAGCTCCGCTCGCCCTGGGTACCGACACCGGCGGCTCCATCCGCCAGCCGGGCTCGCTGACCGGTACCGTCGGCGTCAAGCCAACCTACGGTGGCGTCTCCCGTTTCGGTGCGATTGCCATGGCCTCCTCGCTCGACCAGATCGGTCCGTGCTCCCGCACCGTGCTCGACGCGGCCCTGCTCCAGGAAGTGATCGGCGGCCATGACAAGCGTGATTCCACGTCCATTCCGGAAGGCCCGCGCCCGATGGTGGCGGCCGCCCGCGAAGGCATGAAGCGTGATCTGAAGGGCCTCAAGGTCGGTCTGATCAAGGAGCTCGGCGGCGAAGGCTTCCAGCCGGGCGTTATGGCACGTTTCAACGAAGGCGTCAAGAAGCTCGAGGAAATGGGTGCTGAGGTCACCGAGGTGTCTCTGCCTCACCTGCCGTACTCCCTCGGTGCGTACTACATCATCATGCCGTCCGAGGTCAGCTCCAACCTGGCCCGTTACGATGGCATGCGTTACGGTTTGCGCGTCATGCCGCCGGCGGGCGTCCCTCAGACCGCCGCCAACATGATGGCCTACACTCGTGAAGCCGGCTTCGGCGACGAGGTCAAGCGTCGTATCATCCTCGGTACGTACGCCCTGTCTGCCGGGTATTACGATGCATGGTACGGTTCCGCGCAGAAGGTGCGCACCCTGATCATCGATGACTTCAAGAAGGCTTTCGACAAGGTTGACGTGCTTGTTGGTCCGACCAGCCCGGTCACCGCATTCAAGTTCGGTGAGAAGACTGAGGATCCGATGGCTATGTATGCCATCGATATCACCACCATTCCGGCCAACCTTGCCGGCGTTCCGGCTATGAGCATTCCTGCTGGTCTGAGCGACGACGGTTTGCCGGTCGGCTTCCAGTTCCTCGCTCCGCAGCAGCGTGACGAGGCCATGTACAAGCCTGCCGCAGCTCTTGAGGCGGCTCTCGAGGAAGACTGGAACGGCCCGATCTGGCAGTCCCTGAAAACCCCGTGGCTTGACGGCTTGAACAAGTAAGAAGCATCGGAGGAAAGAAAACAAAATGGCTGAAAAGTTGATGAAGTACGCCGATGCCGTCAAGAAGTTCGACCCGGTCATCGGTCTGGAAACCCATGTTGAGCTGAGCACCACCACGAAGCTGTTTTGCCCGGCCGAAGTCTCGTTCGGCGGCGATCCGAACAGCCAGCTCACCCCGGTGAGTCTTGGTTTGCCGGGCTCTCTGCCGGTGGTCAACAAGACCGCTGTCGATTATGCGATCAAGCTGGGTCTTGCCCTGCATTGCGAAATCGCTGAATGGAGCCAGTTCGCACGTAAGAACTACTTCTACCCGGATATGCCGCGCGATTACCAGATCTCGCAGTACGACAAGCCGACCAACGGCAACGGCTATCTTGATGTGGAACTTGAAGACGGCACTGTGTTCCGCGTGCCGATCGAACGCGCCCACATCGAAGACGACGCCGGTAAGAACACCCACGTCGGTGGTGCTGACGGCCGTATCGAAGGCGCCGATCACTCCCTGGTCGACTACAACCGTGCAGGCGTGCCGCTGATCGAAATCGTAACCAAGCCGATTGAAGGCGCCGGAGACCGTGCCCCAGAAATCGCAGGTGCATATATGCGCGCCATCCGCGACATCGTGCGTGCTCTGAACATCTCCCACGCCCGTATGGAACAGGGCAACATGCGCGCCGATGTGAACGTGTCGCTGCGCAACAGCCCGTCCGATCCGTTCGGCACCCGTTCCGAAACCAAGAACGTGAACTCGTTCCGCGGTATCGAAAAGACCATCCAGTACGAGATCCGCCGTCAGGCCGCCATCCTTTCCGAAGGAGGCGAGATCCTGCAGGAGACCCGTCACTGGGATGAGGCTTCGCAGACCACCGCCGGCGGCCGTGTGAAGTCCGATGCCGACGATTACCGTTACTTCCCGGATCCTGATCTGGTGATGCTGCACATCACCAAGGAGCACATCGAAGAGATGAAGGCCCAGATGCCGGAAATGCCGCGTGAGCGCCGCAACCGACTGAAGGGCGAGTGGGGCTTCAACGATCTGGAGATGCGCGACGTGCTCAACGCCGACGCTCTGGATCTGCTTGAGGAAACCGTCAAGGCCGGTGCCTCTGCAGCCGGTGCCAAGAAGTGGTGGCTGGGCGAGCTGAGCCGTGAAGCCAACAACAAGGGCGTGAGCCTCGAAGAGCTGCCGATCACTCCGGCCGATGTGGCTGAAGTCGAGAAGTTGATCGCCGACGGTAAGCTCAACGACAAGCTGGCCAAGCAGACCGTCGCAGGTGTGCTCGCCGGCGAGGGCACTCCGGATGAGGTCGTCAAGAAGCATGGCTTCCAGGTCGTGTCTGATGACGGCGCTCTTGAAAAGGCCGTGGATGAAGCTCTCGCAGCCAATCCTGACATCGTTGAAAAGCTCAAGAGCGGCAACATGAAGCCGATGGGCGCCATCATTGGTGCCGTCATGCGCGCCACTCGCGGTCAGGCTGACGCGAAGGCCGTCACCAAGATCGTGATGAGCAAGATCAAGTAACGTTTACAACGATTACTTACGATTGCTGAATCGCATGAAAACGCACGTTCCAAAAAAACTTGGAACGTGCGTTTTCTTATCTTTCCGAAAGAAAGGGAAGAGCATAATCGCCAGTTGTTTTTTACGATTACCGCCGTGTCTCTCAATACCAAGTTATGCTGATAGAGGAAGATGTACAACGATTGCCGCCGCGCCCATTCACAGCTGACGTACAGTCAGGTACAATACCCTCGGTATGGGTGCGGCGACGGTCGTGCCTGCAATGACGTAGGGGACAGGAAAAATGCCAGAGAATCTTGAGGCTGCAGCACAGGGGCAGTCGGACCAGCAGTCACGTGAGCTGCCGAAGCGTATCGTTGTGCCGCCTATCAAGGGCGAGATGGTGCATCTACGCCCGGCCGCGGTCGAGGATCTCGACCGTATGGACGCCATCGAGGCGTATGTCGGTGCTTCCGGAATCACCGGTAAGGACCGGGTTGCCGAGCGTGGCGCGGTGCGTGCGTGGGTGCGTCGTTCCGTGGCATGGTCCCAAGGTGAGGCTCCGTCCGAATCCGGTGTGGGGGACCCGGAATCACGTCGCACGATCGCATGGTCCATCGTCACCGAAGCCGATCATGATGGCGATGGTGAGACTGACGCTGCGGATTCCGACAATGTGATTGGCATGATTTTCCTGATCGATATTGACGGTTGGGCCCGTTCCGCCCGCATTCAGGTGGTGCTTGGCAAGGATTATCGGGGCCGTGGCTATTCGCGAGACATCATGCCGCGCGTGATGACGTACGGTCTTGCGCCGGAGCCGGCAGGCCTTGGCATGCATCGCATTTGGGTCGCCGTGCCCGAACAGAACACGCGTTCCGTGTCCGTGTACCAGTCGTTGGGATTCGTGCCTTCCGGCCGCTCCCGCGACGCCCTGTGGAACGCCTCCCAGAACCGTTACCAGGATCTGATCGTTATGGATACGCTGGTTGACGAGTTTGATCCGATCCGCTCGCTTGACGCGTTCGGTATGCATGTGATCGAAGACAATCCGGGCGTCAAGGAGGCCTTGAGCGCACGCGAACATTCGATTGCCATTCGACTGAATGAGAAGGATGCCACGAAACCTGATACGGAAGGTGTGGGTGCCGACGATGCTGCGGCGGTTGCGCAATCCGTGCAGGAAGTTCTTTCTGACGGTGCGGATGATGTGGCTGCGTCCCAGCGGAAGAACGTCGAAGGCGTGGATGCTGCGCGGCAAAGCGAGCGTGACGATCGTAAGTCCGTTAACGGTGATGCCGATGTCGAAAACAGCTGGCCGTATACGGCTGGCGAGCGCAAGACGTCGAAGGAAGCTTGGTGGCGTACGCTCGGTCGTGGTCGCAAGCGTGATGTGGAAGGTAAGTGATGAGCGCCGAGGATCTCGATAATTACGAAACCGACGCAGAACTGGCTTTGTATAAGGAATATCGCGACGTTATTAAATTATTTACTTACGTTGTTGAGACGGAACGTCGTTTTTATCTGGCAAATAAAGTCGATTTCAACGTACGTTCTGCCGGTCAGGACGTGTACTTCGACGTGCGTTTGACCGACGCGTGGGTGTGGGACGTCTATCGTTCCAGTCGTTTCGTCAAGAACGTGCGTATCGTCACTTTCAAGGACGTCAATGTCGAGGAAGTGCAAAAAACCGATATCGACATTCCTGATTCCATATAGTCGATATGGTCGCGTATCGCTTTGCTCGGCTTGGTATTGCCTGACTTGGCTTGATTTTGTAAGCATTCGCACAAGATGCGATGTTCGTTTCCCTACCCTCGGGTAGACTATCAGGGATTTTTGTTTTCATAAGGAGACCTCAAAGTGACGCAAAAGCAATCCGTGGTGATTATCGGCGGTGGCCCTGCGGGCCTGACCGCTGCTTGGGAGCTCGTCAAGGACGGTGGCTCTGAGAACTACGACGTGACCGTGTTGGAAGCGACCCGCGAATTCGGCGGCATCTCCCGCACTGTCAAGCATGATGGCAACCGTATGGATATTGGCGGCCATCGTTTCTTCTCGAAGGACGAACGCATCATGGATTGGTGGAAGGGAGTCCTTCCATTGCAGGGCGCGCCAAGCTATGATGACAAGAAGCTCGGTCGTGAGCACGATATGGAACCGGGCGGCCCGGATCCGGAAGTCGAAGACAAGGTGATGCTCAAGCGTCATCGCGTGTCTCGTATTTACTGGAACCGTCACTTCTTTGACTACCCGATTTCCCTGAGCGCCAACACGTTGAAGGCCATGGGGCCGAAGCTTACGTTGGTTGCCGGTTTCAGCTATCTGAAGTCCATGGTGCACAAGCTGCCGGAAGACAATCTGGAGAACTTCTACATCAATCGTTTCGGCCGCAAGCTGTATTCCATGTTCTTCGAGGGGTACACCGAGAAGCTGTGGGGGCGCCATCCGTCCCAGATTTCCGCCGATTGGGGTGCGCAACGCGTCAAAGGCCTGAGCATTATGGGCGTGTTGAAGAACGCGTTCCAGAAGCTCCTGCCGAAGAAGCGCAGCAATGCTGAGGTCGAAACCTCGCTGATCGAGGAATTCTGGTATCCGAAGTATGGTCCGGGCCAGCTGTGGGAAACCGTTGAGGCCAACTGTGAGGCGGCTGGCGTGAAGGTCATTACCGACGCGAATGTGGTGGAGGTTCGCCAGGACGACGGCAAGATCGCTTCTGTGGTGTATGAGGATTCTGAAGGCAACCGCATCGAAATGACGGCGGATGACTTCATTTCCTCCATGCCTGTCAAGGACCTCATCAACGCAGTGGATGCTTCCAGCAAGCCTGCGCCGAAGGACATGACCGAAATCGCCAACGGTCTGCCGTACCGTGATTTCGTGACCGTAGGCCTGCTCGTCAAGCACCTGCGTCTGTCAAACACCACTGACATTCCTACCCTCGGCAATCCGCCGATCGTGCCTGACTGCTGGATTTACGTGCAGGATCCGGGCTACAAGGTCGGCCGTCTGCAGATCTTCAACAACTGGAGCCCGTACCTGGTCAAGGACGTAGACAACACCGTGTGGATCGGTCTTGAATACTTCTGCGAAGAGGGCGATTCCTTCTGGAACATGTCTGACGAGGAGGCGAAGAAGTTCGCCATCCAGGAGCTCACCCGCATGCAGATCATCAACGGCCCGCAGGACGTGCTCGATTCCCATCGTGAGCGTGTGAAGAAGGCATATCCGGCCTACTTCGACACGTACGACCGCATGCCTGAGCTCGTGGAATACCTCGATTCCTTCGGTAATCTGTACTGCGTCGGCCGTAACGGCCAGCACCGCTACAACAACATGGACCATTCCATGGCCACCGCCATCGAGGCCGTCGGCAATATCAAGAATGGCAAGACGTCCAAGAAGAACGTGTGGTCCGTCAATACCGACAAGAGCTACCACGAGGAAAAGTAAGCTTCGGTAAGTCTGACATACTGTTGTTGCAGGCAAAGACCCGTCGTGTGATCACATGACGGGTCTTTTGCATTGTGATTTGTGATTTGCGGTTGGCATGAATACGTTGGCACACCTGCGTTGCGTTGGTCTGGATAACGTTGTATGGTTAGAAAAGTTCGAAAACCGTGATATTTCGCGGCGGACTTTCAGTGGCGGAACATTTCCGTATCTCTTTTTTACAGCTGTCGTGGGCGGGTGCCTGCGGAAGCTAGGGGAAAGGCAAAAACCAGTGGCAACCAGCCCGAATCTTGAAGACATGAAACTGCCTGAGCTCAAGGAGCTCGCCAAGCAGATGGGCCTTCGTGGCATCTCCACCATGCGTAAGCCGGAACTTGTAGCGACGCTTCAGGCCGCCCGTTCCGGTGGCGAGGCACCGGCCGGCGTGACCGTGCGCGCCCCGAAGTCCGCAGCGTTCGCCGCTTCGGCAGTACCGGCAGCTCAGGCCGAGGAGGTCGGCAAGCCTGCTGAGGTTGCCGAAGTCAAGGCCGATGATGCTGAGAATTCCGAAAAGTCGGCTTCCAAAACCTCTGGAAGGGCCCACGTCGAGCGCGCTGAGCGTTCCAGCCGCCGCAAGCAGGCCGAGGCGCCCGGCGAGGATGCCGCGGACGTTATGGCCGCTGTGAACGCTTTGGATAGCCTTGACGAGGCTCCGAAGCGCCGTCGTCGCCGTGACACGGAAGCGTCCACCGATCTGCTCGCTGAATTGGGACTGGATGATGCTTCGCCGAAGCAGGACGACCGTCGTCGCCATCGCAAGGACGATGAGGTCGATGCCGAGCCGCGTCGTCGTCGCCGTGCGGTGGAGGAGCCGAAGGATGAGGATGTCGTGCGCGATCTCGACGACATTCTCGCCACGTTGCCTTCGCAGGGCAACGAGGACGACGAGCGCCATGGCGAAACCGAGGATGGCAATTTTGCACGTCGTGTTCGTGGTCGTGCCAGCGACAGGGACGATCGTGCGGATCATCGCGGACGCCGTCTGCGTGGACGTGACCGCGATTATGACGAGCGTGACGATCGTCGTGGCCGTAACAGCGATCGTAATGATCGTAATAATCGTGCCGACCGTAACGATCGCACGGATCGCAATGTCGAACGTGAACAGCGCCACGAGGAGCCGAAAGAGGATCTCGTGCCAGTCGCAGGCATCGTCGACGTGCTCGATTCTTACGCTTTCGTGCGTACGTCCGGCTATCTGCCGGGGCCGAACGACGTGTACGTCTCCATGGGCCAGGTCAAGAAGTACGGCCTGCGCAAAGGCGACGCGGTGCACGGTTCCATCCGCACCCCGCGTGAGGGCGACCGTCGTAACCAGCGTCAGAAGTTCGTACCGCTGCAGTCCATCGACTCCATCAACGGCATGACCGTCGAGGCCGCGCAGAACCGTCCGCAGTTCAACAAACTCACCCCGCTGTACCCACAGGAGCGTCTGAAGCAGGAGACCGCGCCGGGCAAGCTCACCGGCCGTCTCATCGATATTGTGGCGCCGATCGGCAAGGGTCAGCGTGGTCTGATCGTGTCTCCACCGAAGGCCGGCAAGACTATCACCTTGCAGAACATCGCCAACGCGATCGCCACCAACAATCCTGAAGTCCATCTGATGGTCGTGCTCGTGGACGAACGTCCGGAAGAGGTCACTGATATGGAACGTACGGTGCAGGGCGAGGTCATCTCCTCCACCTTCGACCGTCCGGCATCCGATCACACCACGGTCGCCGAACTCGCCATCGAGCGTGCGAAGCGCCTCGTGGAGCTCGGCCAGGACGTGGTGGTGCTGCTCGACTCCATGACCCGTCTGGCCCGCGCCTACAACATCGCGGCCCCGGCTTCCGGCCGTATCCTTTCCGGCGGTGTTGACGCCCAAGCGCTGTACCCGCCGAAGAAGTTCTTCGGTGCCGCCCGCAACATTGAAAACGGCGGTTCCCTGACCATCATCTCCTCCGCTCTGGTGGAAACCGGTTCCAAGATGGACGAGGTGATTTTCGAGGAGTTCAAGGGCACCGGCAACATGGAACTGCGCCTGAGCCGCGAACTGGCAGACAAGCGCCTATTCCCGGCCATTGATGTGAACGCTTCCGGCACCCGCCGCGAGGAGCTCATCACCGATCCGCAGGAACTGCCGATTATCTACCGTCTGCGCCGACTGCTTGGCGGTCTCGAACCTGAGCAGGCCTACCAGACGCTCGTGCCACGTCTGAAGAAGACCGCGACCAACCGTGACTTCATGGCGTCGCTGATTCAGCAAAGCAGCAATAACGCGAATAACGGCAGCAATTGATCGCAATTAGTCGCGAGTGATCGCAATTTGCGGTAAGCAAGCCAAGGGTCGTATGGCAATTGTCATACGACCCTTTCGCATATCCTCAGGGCATTGCAGATGCATGGGTGATCACGTTGTGGACATGCGATACATAAATTCCGACATGCTAAAAAATACGAAAGCAAAAGTTGAAAGACGAAAATCATGTTGCATTACAAGGGGAGATGTGTAAAAAATAAAAGACAAGTGATTGAAAATCGAAATTCGTAGGAAATATTACGAAAACGCGGTTGACGGATTGTGTGTTGGGGTGGGTATGGTAATGGACGAACTGTGAGCTGCATAGGGGAGTCGGTCCCGCCAGGCCGATGCAGAATGCTTGTTGGAAAGGGGTATGTATGACAGGCAACGGCAACGAACCCGACACCACGCACGCGAACGTGGCCCAATTCGACGATATCGACGAGACCATTCTCCGCATGTTGGAGGAGGATGGCCGCGCCACGCTGTCCCAGCTTTCGGACGCTACGGGACTGTCGATTTCCGCGGTGCAGTCGCGCGTACAGAAGTTGGAACGTCGCGATGTGATTCTCGGCTACAAGGCCGTCATCGACGATGAGAGGCGCGGGCTTGCCGTGCGCGCCTATATTGCGGTGACGCCGATCGACTATTCCAAGGAATCCGAGATTCCCGACAAGTTGCAGAATATCGACGGCATTATGTCGTGCGATTCCGTTGCCGGTTCTCCCAGCTACATGCTGACGGTGCGCGCGGCCTCGCCAGGCAAGCTTGAGGACCTGCTGAATGTCATCCATCAGACGGTGCCGGTGAGCACTGAAACCACGATTGTGCTGCAACGGTACTTCTCCAAGTGACATTCGCGCGGTAGTCTTGTATGCATGAGCGATAGCGAACACGACTGGCTTCGGCCAGAAGAAGAACACGAAACCGAAACCGTCATCGATGCGAGTACCGCGCAAAGCAATCCTGAGGTCGCCGACGCCGTGGCGAAAATCGCCGCGTTGCGCCAGTCAATCGACAATGTCGATACGGCCATCGTCTCCCTGCTGGCGGAACGCTTCAAATACACGTCCCAAGTGGGCGTGCTGAAGGCGCGTGCAGGCTTTGCACCGGCCGATCACAAGCGTGAGAACTACCAGATTGAACGTCTGCATCGCATTGCCGTCGACGCGGGTCTTGACCCTGAGATCGCCGAAATGTATCGCGAATTCGTGGTGACCGAAGCCAAGCGTAGGCATAAGCGCATTGCCGAAAACGGTGGAGATCCGGGCGTGCTCGACGTATTCGCCTGACCTGTCTGTTTTCGGCGGAAAACAAGTATTTCGGGGCATGCCGGGCATTACATTGAATGCTTTGGAATGGAATTACGATTGCGATTGCGAGGTCCGGCATGCGTCACGCACTTACGATTCATCCACGGGACGTCCGTCGCCATCTTTCCGCAGCTACTGCTGTGGCGCTTGTCGCCGCGATTCCGGTCGCGGCCGTCGATGCGGTCAACGTGGCGACGGCCGTGCGGCAGAACAGGCAATATGCGGTCGAGGCGACGCAAAGTGACGTGATGAGCGCGTATGAATCCATCGACAAGCCTGGCCGTCTTTTCCTGACCCAAAGCGGAACTTCTGCATCGCACGCATCACAGCGCGTTCCCAAAGGCACTGTGTCAATGCCGTGGAAAGTGTCCGCCACATTCACTCTTGACGGTCCCAATGTGAGCGCTTCCGAAATTTCCGGCGCTTCCGGAATGGTTGGCGTGCGTATCACCCTGCATGCCGTTGATGCCGATAAAACGGCCGATTTGACGCCGATTGTCGCTTTCACCATCCCCAGCCGCGTCGGCAATGACGTGACCGCTGACGACGGTGTGGCCGTTTCGTCGGACAACACCTCGACACTGGTGGCCGCAGCCGGCAAACCCGGTGAGGATCTGACATTTAACACGTATGTGACGGCGAATCGCTTCTCCATGAGCTCACTGGCCGTCGCCGCGGTGGATGGCGATGCCGGCCAATCGCTGCCTGATCTCACCAAGCGTGCGGCGACGCTGGTGGACGGGTTGACCAACGTTGGTTCGCAGCGCAATCGCAAGCTCATTTCTCAACTGGAAAAGCTTCGGGACAACGAAAAAGCGATCGCTAAACAGACTATCTCAACGCGTTCCAAAGCGCATGAGCAGGCGTTCGACACCTATGTCGAGGCGTATGTCGGCTCGTATACCACGCATCTGTCCGGCTCACTCGGCAATTCCACGCAGCTGTTCGCCATTCTCGGCACCGCATCCGAGCTGAACGGCGACACCCCCGTAGCCAAGTCCGTGGCGGATCTTGCCAACGCCGTCAACGACGTGAGCGCCGCTTACCGACATATTGGTGCCGCTGATGCGGTCGACGAGGTGATCCGCACCATCGAGCAGCGCGGCACATCCGGGCTGGTGAGAGAGCTAGGCAAACGCGCGGGTGAGGAGCAGCAGCGCGGCTCCAAGGATTACAGCGTCGGCCAGTCACAGCTGTCCTCCGCGATGATTCCGTATTCGATGGACTTCACCGACGCATACACGGCTCGACTCAAGGAACTGGGCGCCACCACCGGCACCGCGTCCGAATACGAAAACCAGGCGATCGCCGACGTGCGTGCCGGCATCAAGAGCAATGAGAAGCTCAAAACCGCATCCGACAAGGTCTCCGCCGCGATGACCGCGTTGGCGGACGCTAGCGAGCACATCGGGCAGGCCGGCGCATTCCATCAGATCATCGTGCGGTTTGCTGATCAGCTGGATTCGGATGACGAGACATCGGATTCCAACGCTGCTGACGGTTTTTCGGTGCTTGCTTCAATGCGTGCCGTTTCGGCTGGGCGTGCGTTGTGCGCGAAGGCCGAGAAGTCGCGCGTCAAGGCTCAGCGCAAGGCGGAACGGGTGCAGGCCAAGGGCGATGCCACCGATTCCTCCAGCTTGGTTGACGACAAGAATGCCATCAGCATGGACGATGTGATGAGCTATGCGGGTGGATTGCGTCCGTCATTCGGCGCGGCCGCGGACGCCACGTCGAAGAACGTGGCGAAGGTTGGGGGAGTGGATGGCTCCACAAAGAAGGGCGATTCCGCCGCTTCGGATGGCGGTTCCGAATCCGCCGGCTCGATGCCGATTTCGGGCTACGGTTTGTCGAAAGGCGAGTTTGCGCCAAATAATGGCGATTTGATCGACGAGACGGTTGAGTTGGCTGCCGCGGCCGAGATTTTGGACGGTGCGATGCAATCTGGACTGTCGGCTGGCTCCGCAAAGGCGACTGGCGTCGCGCAGTATTTGCTGGCTGTTCCGATACTGTAGATTGGCTGTTTCCGCCGGCGGGTGCGATTTGTGGTTGTTTTGGCGCGGCCCCCGTTCATGAATAAGAGCGATTTGGATTGGTTTTCCCGGTTTTTTCGGATACGGGGGTACGTATTTCGGCTTGGAACGCCGCTTTGATGCCCTCTTTCGTGCGTTGACTGCGATTGCGCATCGGGAATGCGGCTTTTTCGAGTACGGGGGTACATACTCTGGCAGGGAATGTGATTTTCCGGTTTTTCGAATACGGGGTTCATATGCCCGTCATATCTCGCCAAAAGCATAAGAATACGATAAAACCTCCTTTTGCGATACCGAAATCCGCAATGCGGGGCAATCCAAAAGGAGGCTTTACCGTCAGCCGGCAGTCCCGTGAGAACCACCGGCCGATATGATTTCAGAAGATTACTTCTTAGGTTTCTTTGCCGGCGGCTCGCCCAGCTCGCTTTCAGCGATTGTCACGTCGGTGGCGGCCTCGTCCTCGCCTTCGGCTGCTGCAGGCGAGGTGAAGGAGATCGGTCCGGTCACACGCCCAGCTTCGGCGATATCGTCCAATGCGCTTTCGATGGACTTGCGTGCCTCGTCGGAAACGCCCAGCTGCACGGAAAGGATTGGAGTCTTCATCGAAACCTTGGCCTTCGACTTGATGCCACGCAGCGCGGCCAGAGCTTCACCGGCATGGGTGAGCAGCTCCGGGGAGACGGCTGCGGCGGCTGCATCGTACGTTTCAGCCTTCGGCCATGCGGCGTGGTGCACGGAGCCTTCGCCCTCATGCATCCAGCTCCACACTTCTTCGGTGGCGTAAGGCAGGTACGGTGCTAGCAGGCGTGCGAAGGCATCCAAGCCCAGTCCCAGCGCGGTGCGGGCGGACTTCACAGCCTTCTCGCTTGGCACGCGGCCGGTGGCGTCAGCGGTGCCGTATGCGCGGTTCTTAACCAGTTCGATGTAATCGTCGCAGAACTGCCAGAAGTAGTTCTCGATGACTTCCAAAGCCTTGGAATGCTCGTAGTTGTTGAGGCTTTCGGTGGCTTCGCGCACCACGAGGGCCATCTTGGCCATGGCTGCGCGGTCCAGCGGCTCGGTCACGTCGGCAGGGTTCCAGCTTGCGGTTGCCGGAGCGCCCACATGATGGTTCTCATCCTCACGGCCGATGGCCAGCGCGAACTTGGTGGCGTTGAGCAACTTGATGGCCAAACGGCGGCCGATCTTCATCTGGCCTTCGTCGTAGGTGGCATCCAGGCCCAAACGTGCCGCAGCGGCCCAATAACGCACCGCGTCGGCACCGAACTGCTTGATCGGCTTGTCTGGCACGACCACGTTGCCCTTGGACTTCGACATCTTCTTGTGGTCCGGATCGAGAATCCAGCCAGACAGGGTGGCATTGGCCCACGGCAGACACTTGTTCTCAAGATGCGCGCGATCCACGGTAGAGAACAGCCAAGTACGGATGATGTCCTGACCCTGCGGGCGCAGATCCATCGGGAACGTGGCATTGAAAATCGCCTGGTTCTCTTCACCTGGCTCTTCCCAACGGGTCACGATCTGCGGGGTGAGCGACGAGGTCGCCCACGTATCCATAATGTCAGGCTCTGCGGTAAAGCCGCCAGGCACATCGCGCTGGTCTTCGCTATAGCCTTCCGGCACATCGTCGGTCGGATCGATCGGCAGACGATCCTCGCTCGGCACGATCGGATGATCGTAATCGGCGGTGCCATCTTCATTCACCGGATACCACAGCGGGAACGGCACGCCGAAGAAGCGTTGACGGGAGATCAGCCAATCGCCATTCAGACCGTTCACCCAGTTTTCGTAACGCACGCGCATGAAATCGGGGTGGAAGTTCAGTTCGCGTCCACGTTCGATCAGCTCGGCGTTCAGCTGCTGATCGGTGCCGCCGTTCTTGAGGTACCACTGGCGGGAAGTGACGATTTCGAGCGGCTTGTCGCCCTTCTCATAGAAGTTCGTCATACGCTTGGTCGGAGTCGGCTCACCGTCAAGATCACCGGATTCGCGCAGTGCGTCGACGATAACCTTGCGTGCGGAGAACGTCGTCTTGCCGGCGGTCTCCTGGAAGACACGCTTGCCTTCCTCGTCTTCGATCCAATCCGGGGTGTCCATGACGATGCGTCCGTTGCGCTGGATGATGGAACGCAACGGCAGGTTCAGATCGCGCCACCATTCGACGTCGGTCACGTCGCCGAACGTACAGCACATGGCGATGCCGGCGCCCTTGTCCATTTCCGCGGCCTTGTGCGCCAAAATCGGCACCTTCACATGGAACAGCGGGGAATAGACGTACTGGCCGAAATACTGCTTGTAACGCTCGTCGTCCGGATGTGCGATCAGTGCGCCGCAGGCCGCCAGCAGTTCCGGACGGGTGGTTTCGATGTAGATCGGAGTGCCGTCTTCGAAACGGAATGCCACCTTGTGGTAGAAGCCCGGGTATTCGCGGGATTCCAGTTCGGCCTGAGCCACTGCGGTCTGGAAGGTCACGTCCCACAGGCCCGGAGCATCTTTCTGGTACGCTTCACCGCGGGCCAGATTGCGCAGGAATGCCTTCTGTGCCACGCGCTGCGGGTGTTTGCCGATGGTGTGGTAGGTCTGCGTCCAGTCAATGGACAGGCCGAGGGAACGCCACAGCGCCTCGAACTGCTTCTCATCCTGAGCGGTGAGCTTTTCACACAGTTCGATGAAGTTCTTACGGGAGATCGGAACCTGATCCTTGGCGTCGATCTTCTTGCCATCGGTACCTTCGAACGGCGGCACGAAATTCGGGTCGTACTTGAGGGAGGTGTCCACGCGCACGCCGTAATAGTTCTGCACACGGCGTTCGGTCGGCAGGCCGTTGTCGTCCCAGCCCATCGGATAGAACACGTCGTAGCCGTTCATGCGCTTGAATCGCGCGATCACATCGGTATGTGTGTACGAGAACACGTGGCCCACGTGCAGGTGGCCGGAAACGGTGGGCGGCGGGGTGTCAATGGAATAGACGGCCTTGCGGTCGCGGGTGCCCTGGAACTTGTAGACTTCGTTTTCGTCCCAGACTCCGCGCCACTTATCTTCGAGACCGTCCACGCCGACCTTGTCGGGCAGCGGCGTGAGGTTCGCGTTGATGGTATTATCTTGGCTTTCAGTCATAAACGCTAGTCTAGAAAGCGAATGTGACAACTTACGGAACTGCAACCGAATGCCGAAATCGCGAAATAATCGCAGAAAAATCAGTGCAGTTTTATTCTGCTTAACGGAAGCAGCCGGTCGGTCAGATTTTTCTGATATCCCTGCAACTGGTCGCTTACCGCAATGAAATTCTTACGCGTGTACAGCCAGTCGCTTGCCGCGTTCTCGCTGACGGTGCGTGCATACGTGCGCATGCGATCCTGATAATCGTTGTCGTTGGTGGCCGCCATCGCATCCGCATATGCTTGCTGCGCATCGCCATTTTCGAAATGGAACATGCTTTGGCCGTCGGTGAATACGCTCGCATCGTTTTCGCCGCTCATGGTGGTGAGCGCAACATTGTACGTGCCGGCGTTCATGCGTTCCGTGACTTGTGCCGCGGAATCAAGCACTTCCAGATTGACGCCGATATTGAGCTGTTCGATCGCCGATTTCACGGTATTGCCGATCTGCTCGTATTTCTTGGGCACTAACAGATCGATGTCGGCGATATAGGAGGCACCGAAATAGCTGCGCATCTGCTGGCCCTGTTCAAGATTGTATGGGAACAGTTCGCTTAAGTCCTCATAGCCGTCTTCCAGCGGGCTGATCGGACCGCCGAGCGGCGAATAGGCGTCCGGAGCGTCTTTGGCGATGAATTGGGCGTCGATGGCGTACCGTGTCATTTTACGGATCTGCTCGTCGGAGAATGGACTTTCGGTGCCGTTGTTGAAGGCGAGCATCACTTTGTCGAAGCTGATGCCGCTGTCGGAATTGATGCCGCTTTGCTGGTTGAGCTCGTCCGCCGCTGATGCGCTCAACGGCAATGCCATGCTGATTTTCTTGGCTTCCATGGCGCTGACCAGGGAATCTTCGGAAGCGTAGTAATACAGCGTTATTTGCGATGCTGCGGCTTTGGTGCCCCAATACGAGTCGTTGCGTTGCAGCACGATCTGCGATTTCGACATGCTCGCCACGGTGAACGGGCCCGATCCCACGGACTTTTTACTGTAATTCGCCTTGCTTTCCTCGTCATAGACGATGCCGGCACGCCCGCTGAGCGCGCGCAAAAGCCTTGGATTTGGCTGATTAAGCGCGATGACTACTGTGTTTTCGTCAGGATTGGTGATTTCCTTGAGATCGCCGAGCTGGTCGGCACCCACGTAATTATTGTTGATGACGTTTTGCAACGACCAGACTACGTCCGACGAGTCGAGTTTATGCCCGTTGGCGAAGGTCATGTTGGTGTTGAGCGTGAACGTGTAGGTCAGTCCGTCGTCGGAAATCTGCCATGATTTGGCGATTGACGGCTGCAGTTTGTTCGTTTCGCTGCGTGATACCAAGGTCTCGTACACGTTTTCGAGCAGCGCCTGCTCTATTGCAGTGCCCTGTTCGCTGCGAATGTCAAGCGATTCCGGCGCGCTGCCCTGAATGCCGATGGCCACGGAGGAATCTGAAACGAGCGTGGTGAAGGAGGTGATCGGATTTTTGCGGTTTGTCAGCGACCAGCCCAGCCAGGTCATGACGCTGAGCATGATGGCGACGCCGAAAAAGACCAGCCACCGCGTGATTTCGGCTTTTAGCTTGGCTTCACGCCCGTTTTCTTCTTCCATGGTGTCTTCCATGCTGCCGAGTCTAGTTGACACGTGCTACAGCGGGTGCTGCATCTACGGGGTTATTGTTCCAGTGGGTGGGAGAACCCCCCGTTGGAAGGTCCGATACGGAACTACGCTGCGAATGCGCTGGGACAGGTGTCGTTAAGCGGGCAGTTCAGGCAGTCCGGCTTGCGAGCATGGCATATGGCACGACCGTGCAGTATCAGCCTGTGAGACAGATCTGTCCACTCCTCGGACGGGAAGCATGCGGTGATCTCACGTTCAATGGCCTTGGGGTCAGGAGAGCCGCTCGCCCAATCAGAACGCCAGCGCAGTCGACCGGTCACACGAATCACATGAGTGTCAACAGGAAAACCCGGCATGCCAAAAGCATTCCCAAGCACCACATTCGCGGTTTTGCGCCCCACGCCTGGCAGACTTGTCAAAGAGTCCATATTTTGCGGCACTTCGCCATCGAACCGTTCGCACAATGCGTAAGAAAGTCCGATGATATTCTTTGCTTTCGTATGATGAAATCCGATGGAATGAATGATGCTTTCCACATGTTCGGGATTGGCGCTCGCAAGTGCGTCTGGTCCCGGATATTCGTCGAATAATTCCGGCGTGACCATATTCACCCGCTTGTCGGTGGTTTGTGCGCTCAGTACGGTCGCCACCAGCAATTCAAAAGGATTCGAAAAATTCAGCGCGCACTTCGGATGCGGAATCTCCTCGCACAATACTGCGTATTCCTGATGCATGCGTGACAGTCGCGCTTGTTTCGATTCCTTGGGCACGTTACCAGTCTACCGTCGCATGAATAGTGCAACCGCACGCACGAAAGTGAAATAGCCGACAGCCAAATCGCAGACAATTGCAACAATCGCAAGTATTGCAAATCGTCTGAAAAACAAGCGGATAGTAAGAAAATCAGCCTTCGTTCGAAGCGTTACGGGCCGCGGCATCCTTAGCTGCAGTTTCGCTCTCTTCCTCTTCGGGAGGGTCGAAACGATAGCCGACATTGCGCACAGTGCCGATCACATGCTCGTATTCGCCGCCCAACTTGGCGCGAAGGCGACGGATATGCACGTCAACCGTACGGGTGCCGCCGTAATAGTCGTAGCCCCACACCTCCTGCAGCAGCTGCGCGCGGGTGAACACGCGCCCCGGATGCTGCACGAGATACTTGAGGAGCTCGAACTCCTTGTATGCCAAGTCGATTGGATGCCCGTGCAGACTTGCCGTGTAGCCGTTGGTATCCACTACCAAGTCTCCGGAGTGGATCATGCCGTCTTCGTTCTGCACGCCCGATTCACCGGAACCATACATTGCGTTGATCGGCGAGTTGCCACGCTCCGACACCAAGCGAAGACGTCCCTCGACCTCGGCCGGAGAGGCGGACGCCACTACCACGTCGGCGATGCCCCACTGCGAATTGACCACGGTGAATCCGCCCTCGGTGAGGATGAGCACGATTGGCGTGGAAAGTCCGGAGGCGTGAATCAGGCGGCACAGCGTTTTCGCCGTGGCCAAGTCATCTCGCGCGTCAAGGAAAAGAATGGTGCTTTCCGGCATTTTCACCAGACTCGCCGCATCCATCGGCAGCACGCGCACACGGTGGGAAAGCAACGCCAGAGAAGGAAGCACGGTAGCTGGGTCGCTAGCGAACGTCATAAGCGTCAGATCCGTCACGTCAGCTTCCTTTGTCTCTTGTACTGGTTTTGTATCGTTGCCGCGATTGTACTCTTGTTGTGTGTTATCGGCGTTTCGCTAATTTTATCTGAACTATGTGGACACTTGCGGCTACATTTAATGGTATTGCATACGTAATGACCACATTATGGAAAAACATGAAAAGGGGACGAAATGACCGCCTCTGAAAAAGCTGCCGTCAAGTCGGCTCAGAAAGCCTCGTTCGGCAAGGTGTTTGCCGTCCAAATCGCCGCATATGTGGTGCTGGTTGTGCTTGCGCTGATTCCTGGCATTTCCTATGGGAATACGGAAGAGCCTGCAATCGTGTCGTTCACCGTTGTGGCTTCCGTGGCGATGATTGCGCTGCTTGCCGTGTTCAACCCGTTCCGCGATGGTGTTGTGGGTCATGTGATTTCCGTGGTTGCGGGCTTGCTTTCCGTGGTGTGTGCCACGACGGTGATGCTTGGACGTGCGATTTTCCCCGCTGGTTTGGGCAACGAAGGCACGTTTTGGATGCAGGAAGGCTGGATTGCCGGTGTTGGCGGTCTGCTGATCCTGCTGATTGTGGTTTCGTTCGGGCGCCAGATGGCGCGTGAGAACCGTACGCATCTGATTCGTTCGCTGTCGCACAATGTTGTGGAAGGCGTTGCCATGATTGGCAGCGCTGGCTGGTGTTTCTTGTCAACGTTGCTGCCGATTCGTTCCGGTGAAAACGCGGCTTCCGCCGAGTTTGCCGTGAGCCCGGCGTGGACTGTCTCCGTGATCGTGTCGCTGTTGCTGATCGTTGCGCTCGATGCGTGCTCGTATTGGTGGAATCGTAATGCCGATCCCGATCCACAATCCAAGAATCCGTGGATCGGCATCGCGCTGCTGCCGGTTATGATTTCCGGAATTGTGGTCGGCCTTGCATCGTATGCGAACGTCATACTTTGGTAATGTGATTCTTGCAATCGTGGGAAAGCAATCATAAGAAAATAATCTTTTTACAATAATTCGTAATGCAAAAGCCCGTAATCATGTGTGATTACGGGCTTTTGCTGTAGTTTGTATATCTGTTTTTATCTGACTTGCGATTGTTATGCGAGGAATCCAAGATGTTCCAGCAGTACTTTCACGCCGATCAGAATGAGTACGACGCCACCCGCGATCTGTGCGGGTTTCTGCCAGTGCGAGCCGAATGCGCGGCCGATATACAGGCCGGCTGCGGAGAACAGGCCTGTGGTGATGCCGATGATGATCACTGAAATCCAAATGTTCAGCGTCATGAATGCGAAGCTGACACCAACGGCGAATGCGTCGATGCTGCAGGCCACGGCGAGCGGAAGCATGTGTTTCCACTCGAAATCGGCGGTTTCCTTGGCGTTTTCCTCATCCTCTTCGAATGCTTCACGCACCATGTTGCCGCCGATGAGGGCGAGCAGACCGAAAATAATCCAATGGTCGACGGCGGTCACGTATTTGCTGAACGTGGATGCGGCGAAATAGCCGAGCAGCGGGAAAAGCGCCTGAAATCCGCCGAACCAGAGGGCGGTTTTGAACGCGTCGAGGCCACGCAGTTTTTTGACGGTGAGGCCTTTGCCGATGGAAACGGCGAACGCGTCCATAGATACGGAAACGGCAATGAATAGTATTTGAACCAACATAGCTGGTATATAGGTTCATCCCGCCGGTTTCCCACGGGATGGGCCTCGACGGAGTCTCACGTCCGCCTACGCCTAGGGGTACCGACATAGAACTGCCGCGCCAGCCAGCGGGCTTTGAATTCTGCGAATACTGTTCGCATGCCGTGAATTACGTGTTCCACTATAGCGGCCCCAGCGAATATGCGCGTGTGATATGAGTGTATCCCGCCTGTGGGCTGTTTCTTCCACTCGCTGGAGGAATCCGGACACTTGGAGGGTATGGTTTTGTCCGTTTTCTTCCAGTATCTGGAGGTTTTGGGACGTTTGAATACGTGAAAAGCCCGTTGACACGTGTAAGTACATACGTCAACGGGCTTTTTACGTAAAGTCGCTATCTAGAAAGGGGCGAAATCACTCAGCTTCGGATTCGGCGAGGCGCTTGCGAGCGGCCACGATTTCCTCCTCGGCCTTAGCGGCGCCGGTCCAGTAATCGCCCGGCAGGACTTCCTTGCCCGGCTCCAGAGCCTTGTACTGCTCGAAGAAGTGCTTGATTTCAGCCTTGTGGTACTCGGAAACGTCTTCGACATCCTTGATGTCGTCGAAACGCACGTCAGCCGGCACGCACAGCACCTTGTCGTCTCCGCCAGCCTCGTCGACCATGTGGTACAGGCCAACGGCGCGGCATTCCACCACGCAGCCCGGGAACACGGAGTTCGGAATCATGACGAGTGCGTCGAGCGGATCGCCATCCTCACCCAGAGTGCCGTCGATGTAGCCATAGTCATCCGGGTAACCCATGGAAGTGAACAGGGTGCGATCCAAGAACACGCGGCCGGTCTCGTGATCCACTTCGTACTTGTTCTTGGAGCCGCGCGGAATTTCCACCACGACGTTGAAGGTTTCTGCCATGTCATTTCTCCTTGAGATTGGGCAGTTTACATTATCAGTAACCACAATACCGCTTTCCACCGAAGTGGAACCGGTATTGTGGCATGAATCGAAACGAATTTCTAGTTGAGCTGACCGAGATTAATCAGATCGATTGAAAATCAGTCTTCGACGACGGTGAGCACGTGTGCCACGTCGGCCCATGGGGCGAGCGAAACGTAGTTGTCGTAACCCCATTCGAAGTCGCGGCCGGTCAGCTCGTCATGCACCTTGAGCGGCTTGTCGGTGGCGAAACCGAAGTCGCCAAGCTCCACATGCACGATGGACTGGTGCGCGTTGTGGCCGTCAAGGTTTACGATCACAATCACCGTGTCTGCCTTGCCGGTGCCGGTCAGCTCGGCCGGGGTCTGGCGCAGGAATGCAATCACGCCCGCATCGTCGCTCGGCAGAATGTGCAGATTGTGGTAGCTGCGGCATGCCGGGTGAGTGTCACGAATCTTGTTGAGCGAAGTCAGCAGTTCGGCGATACCGTACTTTTCGGTGCTGTCCCAATCGCGCACCTTGACTTCGTACTTCTCATTGTCGATCTGCTCTTCGAAGCCCGGACGCTGCTTGTTTTCGATTAGCTCGTAGCCGTTGTAAATACCCCAGCTCGGGCTGCCCATAGCGGCGAGCACCGCACGCACCGCGTGACCGGCGATGCCGTTGTCTCGCAGGTAGGCGGTGAGAATATCCGGAGTGGTAGGCCAGAACGTGTTGTGCTGGTAGAAGCCGCCATCGCCGTTGGTCTCTTCGAAGTACTCTTCGAGCTCTTCCTTGGTGTTGCGCCACGGGAAGTAGCAGTGCGACTGCGTGAAGCCCACATAGCTCAGCGCGCGCATCATGCCCGGGCGGGTGAACGCCTCAGCGAGGAATAGCACTTCCGGATGCTTCTTCGTAACGGCGGCGATCACATCCTGCCAGAAACGCACCGGCTTGGTGTGAGGATTGTCAACGCGGAAGATCGTCACACCCGCCTTGACCCACAGATCCATAATGCGTTCGACTTCTTTTTCGATGCCTTCCATGTCGGCATTGAAGTCGATTGGGTAAATATCCTGATACTTTTTTGGCGGATTCTCGGCGAATGCGATAGTGCCGTCCGGCTTGGTACGGAACCAGTTCGGATGCGCCTTGACCCACGGGTGGTCAGGAGAGCACTGCAGGGCAAAATCAAGCGCGATTTCCAAGCCCAGCTCGTGGGCGCGCTCGCAGAATGCCTTGAAATCGTCCATGGTGCCAAGCTGCGGGTCAACGGTGTCGTGGCCACCCAGTTCGGAACCGATGCCGAACGGGGAGCCCGGATCGTTCGGGCCGGCTACCAGGGAATTGTTGCGTCCCTTGCGGTTGGTCACGCCAATCGGGAAGATCGGCGGCAAATACACAATGTTGAAGCCTTCGGCTGCGGCACGTTCCAAGCCGGCGACCGACGTCTTGAGGTTGCCGGGAACGATCTTGCCGTCTTCGCCGTAGTAGGCGCCTTCGGAACGCGGGAAGAACTGATACCAGGAGGCGAAGCTGGACTTCGGGCGTTCCACGCGGAAACGCTGCGGATTCGACTCGGACAGACCGTCACGCAGCGGGTTGGTTTCGTGCAGACGTTCGATGTCGCTGCTCTGGGCTGCGGCGAGACGCTCTTCGGCGCTCAGCGACTTGTCTTCCATGGCCTTGGCGGCGTCGCGCAGCACCTTTTTGTCGGCTGCGGAAAGCTTGGAATCCTTCGCGTCGGACCAACGCGCGAGCAGTTGTGCGCCGGATTCCAGCGCATTCTCCACGTCGTCGTTCACTCCAACCTTGATGGCGGCGTCGTGCAGCCAAGACTGGTAGGTGTCTTCCCAGCCTTCAACCACGATCTGCCATTCGCCCAGCTTACGCTTGACGGCGGCATAGTCGGCATCCCACGGCTTCAGATCGCTGTGCTCGCCGATCTTGACCATGGCTTCCCAACGGTCGAGACCCGGATTGGTGCAGGTCATGGCGAAACGTTCAACCTCGCGGCCGCGTGCGCTGCGCACGGACACGGTCGCTCCGGCCTTGGTACGGCCTTCGATGAACACTTGTGCGGTGACGTTGAATGCTTCGCCGAGCTCCACGCGTGCTGGGAACAGGCCGTTCTCAACGTTCGGGGTGATGTCGAGCACGTTCACGCGGCCGAACTGTTCGGGGCTGGTGCGTTCGATGACGGGAGCTGGGGCTTCGCCTACGGCTTGCGGTGAGGCGGTCTTCGCCTTGGCGGTGCGCTTGCGAGCGGTGGATGCCGTAGGCTTTTTGGCGGCAGTGCGCTTGTTAGGCGTCTGAGACATTGATGACTCCACCTTAGCGGTCGTCCTCTTGATGGTTGATTGCTTGGTTGTGGTGCGCGGTTCCGCGCTCTTATCTTCTTCTGCCATAACGCCGATTATAGAGGAGAAAAGGTGGATTTGGTGAACTATCTTCTGGCCAGCGATTTTCCGCCCTTTGTGGGTAACTTCTTGACTTAAGTTTGGCAAAACGTTTTTTGTGGATAAGTCGCGGTTTTCAACAGGCAAAGTTATCCACAAAATGCCGAAAAATACGTCCTCCGACCACAACCCTTGAAAAAGACCATGCGGTAATCGCAAGTATGCAAGTCTGTTGAATCACGGCAACAACGACGTGCATATCGAAAGGACGATGCAATGAATGTTACGAAGCGACATATGCTTGCGATTCTGGCCGCGGTATTGGCGGCCTGCGCCATAATCGTAGCGATGACATGCCCGGCAGCGCTGGCCGCCGAACAGCTGCTACGCGCGAACGGCAAGCATTACAACTATTTTCTTGATGGAAAACCGTATGTGATCGGGGTGAACGCGGAATCGAGATCAGGCAAATTCTATTATTGCCGACAAATAGAAAGCATGACCGACTACAAGGTGACTGAAACCACCACCGTGGAAAATACGGAAGCGGCGCGGCGCCTTGCATGGCTGCTGTCCGAATATCAACATGACGGGGAACCGGTGCTCACGTATGCGGCGATCGGCGTGCTGGTGCACCGCAACTATGATGACCAAAAGGTGTGGGCCAGGCATGAGCAATACCTCTTTTCAGTGATGGACGGGCTGGAAAGCAAGGTCAACGAGCTTTGGGAGGAGGCTGCGAACAAGCTGCCGGTTTCTTCGATGGTGACGCGTGATGATCGGCAGGGATTACGGTCCGGAAGCCTGTTCGTGCAGTTGCTGGATGCGAGTGGACAGCCGGTCGAAGGCGTATTTACGGCGACGATCGAAGGTCCGGCCGTGTTCGACGAAGATGACGAGCCCACGGCAGTCGGCTGGGCCGAACTGGAGGGAACCACCGTGTATTGGCATGCAACGGGCGCCGGCGAGGTCAATATCAAGGTCGGATATCAGTCCGTAGGATTGGATGAGGCCGTCACCGCGCAGAAAATGATGGTGCTGAACGATGTGGTGGAACGTGAGGATAGCCTGCTGACGTTCGATGTCGACAACCTTTATGCTCCCGAGCAGGAAATGCCGCAGACAGGAAGTCCGATGGGGCTGGTGTTGGGTTTGGCAGCTGCTGTGATGTGCTGTGGGGCGTTCATGCTATATGCCGTTCGTCGACGATGATAGGTGGCGATGATAGGTGGCGATGATGACGCTTCATGGAGGCGAGTTTGCGAAACCTGGCCGAATATGATGAAGGAAGCCAGCGAAAAGAACGTGGCGAAATTCGAAATTCGCGAACAGTCCGATCAGCTGCCATGTCCAGATTTTGACCGGATTTTGTTAAGTAATCGGCTTGGCCAAGATTCGGCAGGAAAACAAAAAAGTCAGGAACCACTATGGTTCCTGACTTTCACTGGTAGCGGGGCATGGATTTGAACCATGGACCTCTGGGTTATGAGCCCAGCGAGCTACCGAGCTGCTCCACCCCGCGTCGGCTTGTCTTCAAGACAGCTCTATTAACTTTACGATTACTTTCAAATATGTCAAATCGGCGTGTCGTACTCGTTCGACCGTGTGAAATAGCGTCACAAATAGCGCGTTATCCATTTTTCCTATACCCGTTTCGACCGATCGCCGGCGCAGGGGAGTGCGCCATATCCGACTCCGCACCATAATAGAAGTATGCCTATCAAGATTCCCAGTGGCCTTCCGGCCAGAGACATTCTCGACTCCGAGCGCATTTTCGCGCTAGAAAAGCCCGAAGCGGAGCGTCAGCGTGTGCGCCCGCTCAAGCTGGTGATCCTGAATCTCATGCCGAAGAAGGTTGAAACGGAAACACAGCTGCTCCGCCTGATCTCGAAGAGTCCTCTGCAGGTGGAGATCGATTTCATGAAGACCTCCACGCATGAGGGTACGCATGTGAGCGCCGACCATTTAGTAAAGTTTTATGAAAACCTCGACGCGTTCCAAGACAATTATTACGACGGCTTCGTGGTGACGGGTGCTCCCGTCGAGCATCTTGATTTCGAGCAGGTCGATTATTGGGATGAGTTCAAGAAGATTCTCGACTGGGCTTCCACGCATGTGTTCTCCACCATGTATTTGTGCTGGGGTGCGATGGGTGCGCTCAATTACCGCTATAACGTGCGTAAAGAGAATCTTCCGGAGAAGATTTTCGGTGTGTTTCCACAGTATTTGCAGGATGAATACTGCTTCCTGACGAACGGTTTCGACGAGATCTGCCTGCAGCCGCATTCTCGTCTTGCGGGGGTGAACGAAGGTGATGTCGCCCGCAATCCCGAATTGCAGGTGCTTACGTGGGGTCCAAAATCCGGTCCTGGTCTGATCGCCACCCGCGATTTTTCGGAGGTGTTCGCGCTTGGCCATTGGGAGTACGGCAAGTACACCTTGGCCGAGGAGTATGAGCGCGATATGAAGAAGGGGATGACGAACGTGCCGTTCCCCGAAAACTACTTCCCGCATGACGATTCGCAGCTTGAGCCGGTGTTCGCGTGGCGCGCCCACGCGAATCTGTTATGGCGTAATTGGCTGAATTGGGTGTATCAGACCACGCCATACGATTTGAGCGAGGTTCCGCAGCTTCGTGCGCAGAAGCGTCTTGGCACGGATCGTTCGATTCGCCATCAGCCGGGTTTGCCGCGTGTCGATGCGTTCGCGCCGTTCGTGCGCGACGGCTACGGTGTGATCCATAGCTGAATCCAACGTCCCTTCCGTAACATTGCGGAAGCCATCGATGCGTTGAATATGCAGATAATTCGCGTGATGCGAATCGCATGATTGTGTGCATCTTTTTGTTTGTGCCAGTCGCATTCGTCTACGATTTATCGGTGTTGAGCTGAATCAGCTTAAAAAATTTCTGACGCTCGATAGATATGGTGAAACGTTTTACTGACAACATGCGGTATGCTGGATAACGTCGACTATCCGACGAATCACAAAGCCGTGCCTAGTTAATCCAGCTTGAAGCGAAACGCCGGAAAAACCAAATGACAGTAAGGAAAACCCCAGGTGTGTGGACGTTGTCTAGACACGGGCTAATAATCCTATCCAGCCATTCGGAGTCGAATGCGTCGCACGGGACTCCGGTCGCGTCGATGCATACTTCGAAGTACGCTTTGGTTAAGTAACCAGAACGTCACATTCGACTCGGTTGTTGGGTTAAACTAACAGCTGACACAAGAGCAGGAGGCGTGAATGATTGGTGCATTGGGAAAAGGCATGCTGACCATCGCTGATGGTCCCGAGATGCCCAGTGTCGATGACTTCCTTCCCGATCCGTTCGTTTTTCAGGGCACGCCGTTCGCCATTAACCGCATCATCCTCGTTCGCATTCTTGCGACCGTCATTATGCTGCTGGTTCTCGGAATTACGGCAAGCCGTGCAAAGCTCATCCCCAGCCGTTGGCAGGGAGCAGTCGAATGGTTGATCGAATTCGTCCGCGACAACATCGTCTATCAGGTGATGGGCGAGCTGCGCGGCAAGCGTTACGTGCCGATGATCACCACCGTGTTCTGCACGTTGCTGGTCTTCAATCTGTGTGGCATCATCCCAGGCTTCAATATCGCGGCAAGTGCAACGATTACGCTGCCGCTGGTATTCGCCATGTGGTGCTTCTGCCAATACTGGATTGCAGGCATTCGTGAAAAGGGTCTCGGCCACTTCCTGAGGGATGAGATCTTCCCGAAGGGCGTTCCGGCCCCGATCTACATTCTGCTGTCCCCGATTCAGCTGCTTGAGCTGCTGATTATTCGCCCATTCTCGTTGACGATCCGACTGTTCGCCAACATGGTTTCGGGCCACTTGATTCTTGCGTTGTGCCTTTCGGCCACGCAGTACTTCCTCATTGATGTGGTGAACAAGGTGTTTATGCCATTCGGCGTCGTCACCTTCGCAGCTGGCATGTTCATGTTCCTGTTCGAGGCGCTGGTCGCTTGCCTGCAGGCTTACATCTTCGCCATTCTGACCACCGCATACATCAACATGAGCTATCCGGAGATCGACTGACCGCCGGCTTTTTAATTGTTGCTTCTTGTCAAGCAATAACCAGAAAGGAAACAATCATGGATATCGTTACCCTCGCTGAGGTTGCCGGCAACCTGAACGTCGTTGGCTACGGCCTCGCCGCCATCGGCCCTGGCATCGGTCTGGGCATCCTGATCGGCAAGACCATCGAAGGCACCGCTCGCCAGCCTGAGCTCGGCAGCCGTCTGCAGACCCTCATGTTCCTGGGTCTGGCATTCGTTGAGGTGCTGGCACTGCTCGGCTTCGTGCTCGCCTTCATCAAGTAAGACTTGATTCAAGGTAACACCGAAGACGCAAACGAACATGAAAGGAGGAAGACACTATGGTGACCGCAGCTAGCGAAATGGAATTGTTCCTTCCGAAAAGCTACGACATTTTCTGGTCGTTGGTCATTCTGATCATCGTCGCCGTGTTCTTCTACAAGTTCTTCCTGCCGAAGTTCCAGGCCGTGTTCGATGAGCGCGCTGCCAAGATCGAAGGTGGCATCGCCAAGGCCGAACAGGCCCAGAAAGATGCCGATGAAGCCAAAGCGAAGTATGAGGCTCAGCTGAGCAAGGCGCGCGTCGATGCATCCAAGATCCGTGACGACGCACGTACGGAGGCATCGCACATCATCGCGGACGCACGTACCCGTGCCGAAAGCGATGCGGCGCAGATCACCGCTACTGCCCAGCGTTCCATCGAATCGCAGCAGCAGCAGGCTCTGGTGAGCCTCAAGGGTGAAGTCGGCGTGCTGGCAACGGCATTGGCCGGCAAGATCCTGGGTAGCAAGCTCGAGAATGACGATGTGCAGTCGTCGATGATCGACCAGATGATCGCCGACATGGACAGCGACAAGAAGTGATCGAAACCTTCAAGAAAGGGAGGTGACCAATGCGAGGAGAAGCATCGCGTATCGCAGATCGCGTTTCGCGTGACTCGCTGGCCCCCAAGCTGTGTAACAGCGGTGAGGACGCATGGCGTATCGGGAACGAGCTGTTCACGATTACCAGCGCGCTTGACCACAACATCCAGCTTGAACGTGCCCTCACCGACCCGTCGCGCCCAGTCGAAGACAAGGTTGCGGTAGTCAAGACCCTGATCGGGAATCAAGCCCATCCACTGGTGATGGAGATCATGTCCGATCTGGTGTCCCGTCGTTGGAGCCGCGTGTCTGATATCGCCAATGCCGTTGAGGATTTCGGCGTTGACGGCATGATGTACTACGCGGACTACACCAATACGACTTTGCAGGTCTCCGTCGAGCTTGCCGAGTTGCATTCCGCACTGCTCAACCTTCCGGTCGTGCGCACCAAGCTGTATGACGCAACCGTTTCCAGCGAAGCCCGTATCAAGCTGCTGTACAGCTTGATTGGTGACGCGGATTTCACCAAGGTGACCAAGCGTCTGGCTGAGCACGCGACCTGCAATCTGCGCAATCGTCGCTACCTGCAGACCATTCAGTGGCTGATCAACAAGTTCTCCCGACATATGGGCGAATCGATGGTCACTGTTACCACGGCAACGCCGTTGAGCAAGGAGCAGGTGGAAAAGCTCATCGCCATCTATACGGCGAAGACCGACCATCCGGTGCACATCAACTCTGTGGTCGATCCGACCGTCATGGGTGGCATGCGCATCCAGGTGGGCGACGAGGTCACTGACAACACGGTGGTCGCACAGCTGCAGCATCTTCAGCGCACGGTGAAGGCAACCGCCTGACGGTTCGCCGCACGGTGAACAAGCCTGAAACAAGACTTGACTGAATTTATAAACAACAATAAGGAGTGATCATGGCAGAACTTACCATTGATCCCACCACGATACGCAAGGCGCTCGATGAGTTCGTCGAGTCGTACAAGCCGTCGGACACCCCGACCCAGGAGGTCGGTTATGTCGCGACTGCTGGCGACGGCATTGCGCACGTGACGGGACTGCCTGGTTGCATGGCCAATGAGCTGCTGACCTTCGAAGACGGCACGCTTGGCCTGGCGTTCAACCTTGACGCCCGCGAGATCGGTGTGGTTATCCTCGGCGACTTCGCAGGTATCGAAGAAGGCCAGGAAGTGCGTCGTACCGGCGAAGTGCTCTCCGTGCCCGTCGGCGACGGCTACCTTGGCCGCGTCGTGGACCCGCTAGGCAACCCGATTGATGGTCTTGGCGAGATCAAGACCGAAGGCCGTCGTATTCTCGAGGCCCAGGCACCTGACGTTATGCATCGTCATCCAGTTGACGAGCCAATGTCCACCGGTCTGAAGGCCATCGACGCAATGACGCCTATCGGCCGTGGCCAGCGCCAGCTTATCATTGGCGACCGCCAGACCGGTAAGACCGCTATCGCAATCGATACGATCATCAACCAGAAGCGTAACTGGGAATCCGGCGACCCGAAGAAGCAGGTGCGTTGCATCTACGTGGCCATCGGTCAGAAGGGCTCCACCATCGCATCGGTGAAGCAGTCCCTCGAAGAATCCGGTGCCATGGAGTACACCACCATTGTGGCCTCACCGGCTTCCGATTCCGCAGGCTTCAAGTACATCGCACCGTACACCGGTTCCGCCATCGGACAGCACTGGATGTACAACGGCAAGCACGTGCTCATCGTCTTCGACGATCTGTCGAAGCAGGCTGAGGCTTACCGTTCGATTTCCCTGCTGCTGCGCCGCCCGCCGGGACGTGAGGCATACCCGGGCGATGTGTTCTACCTGCACTCCCGTCTGCTCGAACGTTGCGCCAAGGTTTCCGATGACCTCGGCGGCGGTTCGATGACCGGCCTGCCGATCGTCGAAACCAAGGCAAACGACGTGTCCGCTTACATTCCGACCAACGTGATTTCCATCACCGACGGTCAGATCTTCCTGCAGTCCGACCTGTTCAACGCGAACCAGCGTCCGGCTGTCGACGTCGGTATCTCCGTGTCCCGAGTCGGTGGCGCGGCACAGACCAAGGCGTTGAAGAAGGTCTCCGGTACGCTGAAGATCTCCTTGGCCCAGTACCGTTCCCTGGAATCCTTCGCCATGTTCGCATCCGACTTGGATGCGGCTTCGAAGGCCCAGCTGAACCGCGGCTCCCACCTGACCGAGCTGCTCAAGCAGCCGCAGTTCTCCCCGTATTCCATGGAACAGGAAGTCGTCTCCGTGTGGGCCGGCACCCATGGCAAGATGGATGACCTGCCGCTGAACGACGTGCTGCCGTTCGAGAAGGCCATGCTGGACTACTTGGACCACAACACCGATATTCTCAAGACCATCCGCGAGACCGAAGACTTCACCGCCGACACCGAGGCTGCCCTCGACAAGGCTGTGGAAGCGTTCCGTGAGACCTTCGTAACCAGCGCGGGCAAGCCGCTGGTCGAGAAGAAGTCTGACATCAAAAACGCTACTCCGGTCGAGCAGGAAAAGATCGTCGCAGGAGAGAAGTGATCCATGGGCTCGCAACTCGCATTGAAATCTAGGATCGCCTCCACCGCGTCGTTGGAGAAAATCTTCAACGCGCAGGAGATGATCGCGTCTTCGCACATCGCCAAGGCACGTGACGTCGCCTTGAACGCGAAGCCGTATACCGATGCGATTTTCGACGCCGTGCAAGCGCTGGTGGCCCATACCCATATCGACCATCCGATCGTGAAGAAGGACGAGGACAACCCTCGCGTGGCTGTCCTCGCCCTCACCTCGGATCGTGGTATGGCAGGACCGTACACCTCCTCGATCATCCGCGAAACGGAATCGCTGCTGGCCCGCCTCGATGCGGCAGGCAAGCAGCCGGAACTGTATGTGTATGGTCGTCGCGGTGTGACGTACTACAAGTACCGCAATCGTGATGTTGCCGGTACTTGGGAAGGCGATACCGACCAGCCCGGCGTAGAAGTCGCAGAGTCCATCTCGAAGGCACTGATGGACGCCTACATGAAGCCGGCGAGCGAAGGTGGAGTTTCCGAACTCTACATCGTGTTCACCGAATTCGTGAATATGGTTGTTCAGAAGGTGCGCGTGCTGCGTATGCTGCCCGTTGAACTCGTGCTTCCGGAACAGCAGGACTCCGGCCCTGTGTCCGAATCCGATGCCGATGCCGCGACCCCGCTTTATGCGTTCGAGCCGAGCGTCGACGAAGTGCTTGACGCGATTCTGCCGAAGTACATCCAGTCCCGTATTCATGAATGCCTGCTCACCGCGGCGGCATCCGAGACTGCAAGCCGACAGAACGCCATGCATACGGCTACAGACAATGCCCGCAGCCTGATCGACGACCTGACCCGCAAGCTCAACGCTTCGCGACAGGCTTCGATTACCCAGGAACTTACCGAAATCATCGGCAGCGCCGACGCGCTGAATAAGAAGGAAGAGTAGGAACGCATATGGCTGAGAATCAGACCACAGCGGCTCCCGAGACGGCTGCAGAGCCGACCGCTGGACGCGTCACGCGTATTCAGGGTTCGGTTATCGACGTCGAATTCCCGGTGGGCCACCTGCCCGACATTTATAACGCACTTACCGTTGAGCTGACCAACACAGCCAACGAAGAGGGCGAAACCACGAAGAAGATCACGCTTGAGGTCGAACAGCACCTCGGCGACTCCACCGTGCGTACCGTGGCATTGAAGCCGACCGACGGCCTCGTTCGTGGCGCCACCGTGCTTGACACCGGCGGTCCGATCTCCGTTCCTGTTGGCGATGTCACCAAAGGCCACGTGTTCGACGTGTCCGGCAACATCCTCAACAAGAAGGATGACGAGACCATCACGGTCACCGAGCGTTGGCCTATCCACCGCAACCCGCCGGCATTCGATCAGCTGGAATCCAAGACCCAGATGTTCGAAACCGGTATCAAGGTCATCGATCTGCTGACCCCGTACGTGCAGGGCGGCAAGATCGGTCTGTTCGGTGGCGCAGGCGTCGGCAAGACCGTGCTTATCCAGGAAATGATCCAGCGAGTCGCCCAGAACCACGGCGGTGTGTCCGTGTTCGCAGGCGTCGGCGAGCGTACCCGTGAGGGTAACGATCTGATCGGCGAAATGGATGAGGCTGGCGTTCTTGAGAAGACCGCACTGGTCTTCGGCCAGATGGATGAGCAGCCGGGTACCCGTCTGCGCGTGCCGCTGACCGCATTGACCATGGCAGAGTACTTCCGTGACGTGCAGAATCAGGATGTGCTGCTGTTCATCGATAACATCTTCCGTTTCACCCAGGCTGGTTCTGAGGTGTCCACCCTGCTTGGCCGTATGCCGTCCGCAGTGGGCTACCAGCCGAACTTGGCTGACGAAATGGGTGCCCTGCAGGAGCGAATCACTTCGACCCGCGGTCACTCCATCACCTCGCTGCAGGCCATCTACGTGCCGGCCGATGATTATACCGACCCGGCTCCTGCAACGACCTTCGCCCACTTGGATGCAACCACCGAGCTTTCCCGTGACATCGCTTCCAAGGGTATCTACCCGGCAGTGGACCCGCTGAGCTCCACCTCGCGAATCCTTGATCCGCGTTACGTGGGCCAGGCTCACTACGAGTGCGCGAACCGCGTCAAGGCAATCCTGCAGCGTAACAAGGAACTGCAGGACATCATCGCCCTGATCGGTATTGACGAGCTCGGCGAAGAAGACAAGACCACTGTGAACCGTGCTCGTAAGATCGAGCAGTTCCTCGGTCAGAACTTCTACGTCGCTGAAAAGTTCACCGGTCGCCCGGGTTCCTACGTGCCGGCCGACGAGACCATCGAAGCGTTCACCCGTATTTGCGACGGCGTGTACGACGACGTTCCGGAGCAGGCATTCTCCGGCATCGGTGGCATCGACGATCTCGAGAAGAAGTGGCACGACATGCAGAAGGAATACGGTGCGTGATGGCCGGATTGACAATGCAGGTGAACATCGTCGCCGCCGACCACCCCGTGTGGCACGGTACGGCGAAGTCCGTCACCATTCCGGCTTTTGAAGGCGGAATGGGCATCCTGCCCAACCACGAGCCTGTATTGACCGTAATCAAGGAAGGAACCATCGTTGTGGTGGATCCAGATGGCAGCCGTCGCTCCTTCGAAGTGACCGACGGTTTCATCTCCTTCGATTCGAACAAGCTCACCGTTGCGGTTGAGCGTGGACGTGACGTCAAGATGACTGAGTAGCACTCGGTAGCATACTTCTGACGGCCTGTCTGTTGCGATTGCAGCAATTGCATATGATTGCGAGTGATGCAGTTGTAGTGGACAGGCCGTTTTTCTTTTCAAAAAACGGTATTAATCAAAATAAAAAAAGATTGCCTTATCACTGATTCGGGGCTTACGACAATCATGGTAGGGTAGTGCCTCGTGCGAATTATTGTTGCTGATTGCTCTGCCGAATACTCCGGACGTTTGAACGCGTCCCTGCCGCTTGCCAAGCGCGTGTTGCTCATCAAAGCCGACAACAGTCTGCTGATTTTCTCCGAACTTGGATCATACAAGCCGCTTAATTGGATGGCAGCGCCTTGCACCATCAAAGACATCACTCCGGACCATGCCGACGACGATGTCGAAACGGAAGTTCCTCAGAAAGTCATCCGCGCTTCGGCAGATAAATCCAATGACGTGCTCGAAGTAACCTTGCAGCATATTTATTCCGATGAAACGTACGATTTGGGCGAAGATCCGGGACTGATCAAAGATGGCGTCGAAGACCATCTGCAAAAATACTTGGCTGAACAGATCGAACGCATCGGCGAGGGAGCGACGCTCGTGCGCCGCGAATACCCGACTGCCATTGGACCGGTCGACATCATGGCCATCGACGCCAGTGGCAAGCATGTTGCCATCGAAATCAAGAGAAACGGTGGTATCGACGGCGTCGAGCAGCTCACTCGCTACTGCGAACTACTCAATCGCGATCCTCTGCTGGCTCCCGTACGTGGTATTTTCGCCGCGCAGACCATCACTCCGCAGGCCCGTGTGCTTGCCCAAGACCGCGGCTTCGACTGCCTGATCCTCGACTATGACGAGATGAAGGGCACCGAAGACGACTCCTTACGACTCTTCTAGCTTATAAAAAACTCCCTGTTGTTATGCAGGGAGTTTTTTATGCACGAATCGTGATGTAGATCAGTAGGCGGCGAGGATGTCGACGACGAAGACCAGCGTGGAATTCGCCGGAATCTTATCCTTCGCCTCGCTGCCATAGCCGAGGCTCGGTGGCACCACCAGCAGCACCTGGGAACCGACGGTGTGGCCGGCCAGACCCTGCTTCCATCCCTTGATCACGCCGTCAAGCGAGAACGTGGAGGATTTGCCACGATCCCACGAGGAATCGAATTGCGTGCCGTCCAGCAGCCAGCCGGTGTAATGCGCCACTACGGTCTGCGTATCCTTGACCTCGGCACCTTCGCCCTTGATCAAATCCTGCGAAACCAACGTGTCGGAACCCTTGTAACCGTTCATGTCGATCGACGGCTTGCCATCCTTTGCAAGCGTGACCTTCGGTAGATCGGTAGGCACATCATGCACCTTCGTGCCCGTTGCCTTCGTCAGATCCTTCGACTTCGACACGATCGTGAGCACCATCAAATATGATGTGCCTGCGGAATTTGAATCGTTCACGCCGAACGCAATCGTGGCGTTAAGCTTCTGATCCTTGAAAATGTTGTAATAATTCTCAGTCATCTGACTGGTGTCGGAAGTGACCACCGTGGAGCAGTCGGGGGTATTGTTCTCCCATGTGCTCGCCAATTCGGAACCGTCCTTGACATTGATGGCGATGCCCTGCGTGCATATGCGGTCGCCGTCTTCGATTTGGTCGCCGTTGCCTTTCTGCAGTACGACGTAGCTGTTGTCTTCCACCGTCATAGGGGTTTTGAAGGAGACGGTCGGCTTTTTGCCAGGCTCGCCCGTGGCGGTCACGCCGGCAATCTGGTTCATCTTCGACGAGGAGTTGGAGGAAGACGATGACGAATCGGAAGATGAATCTGACTTCGCGTTGGAACTTCCGCATGCCGCGAATCCCAGGCACATGATCGTTGTGCAAGCGGCTGCGACGGCTTTGAAAAGAGTAGATTTGCGCATAGGTTCCACCTTAGTGGCAATCATTGATTTTCATAGTTTTTTCAGGCTTTTGCAGAGGGGCAATGTAGAATAGTGAATGCTATGACTTTATTGCAGGAAGAACAGGAAAAGCCGCAGTCCAAGGTGGGTCCCACGCGACACGCCAAGATCATGCGCGGTATTGTCACGCCTATTTTCGGTTTGCTTGCCATTACTTGCATCGTGCTTGGCGTCTTGAATGCGACGATCTGGAAGCCCTCGACACAGGTCTCGGCGTCCGCCACGGTCACGGGACCACAGTATGTGGTCACCGATCCGAATGTGCTGCAATTGGTCGACGATCGCGTCACCATTTCGGCGAAGTCCCGAGACAAATCCGCGAACGTTTGCATCGCCATCGGTTCCGCCCGTGATGTTGCCGGATGGATCGCGGGATCCAAATACGTGCGCGTCACCGGGTTGTCCGACTGGTCTACCCTGTCCACGCTGAAGGCCACGGCTCAGGGCACTGCTGATAATTCCGAAGGCCAGGTCGCGTTCCAGGATTCCGACATGTGGCGCACCGTCAAATGCAATGCCGGTTCCGTTGATATGCAGATCAAGGGTGCTAATACGAACAATGCCGTGGATTCCGTTGCGATTATCGATTACGGCAATCGCAAGGGAGGCTCGGTCACGCTTGATTGGACCCGTCGTTCGATGCTGAATTTCGCCATGCCGTTCTATCTTTCCGGCGGATTGCTGGCAATACTTGCGGTGCTTTCGGCTTCCGTGTTCGCCATGCCTCCGCATAAGCGCCGTAACAAGCGCGCGTTCGCCATGGTTGACGGCATTGGTTCCACGCAGGGTGACGATGACGAGGTTGCCGCATGGGTGAAGAACGCCGAAGCGAGTGCCGCCCGTAGTGATAAGAGTGGGACGAATCGTAAGCGTCGTCGCCATGCGAGCCATCGTGCGACCGGTTCGGAAAACATGCAAAACGAGATGGCGCAACCTACGATTGTCGATCCTTCCGCGCGAAATTTGGTTGCCGACCAGCAGAATGCTGCCACTGATGGCGTTGGTGAAAACGACGATTTCGAACAGACTTCCGTGATCTCGCAAGACGAGCTTGCCGCATATTTCGCCCGTCTCGCACAAGAGGAAAGCAGTGCGGCCGCAGCGTCCTCAGGATCTGTGGAATTTGCGGTATCCGACGAAATCAACGTGCCCAACGAAGTCGACGAAATGGCCGTAACGGCCGAGCCGGCCGAATCCAACGAAACATCCGAAAATGATGAATCTGACGAATCCGACAACGACAAATCCGACGAATCCGACAACGAGGAGGCCAAGTGATGAAGAAGCGTTTCAACGTAATCGCGGCGGTCGTGCTCGCATTGGGAATGGTCGTTGGCATGTGCGGATGTGAGGGGCAGCTGCCGCAGCCGAAAGCCACGCAACATCAGGATGCGCCGAATCTGACCGCCAAGCAGGAGAAAACCATCCGCACGAATATTCTCAAAACGCTTGACCAGTGCAATAACGATCGCAATATCGACGCTCTCGGCTCAATTCTGGAGGGGCCGGAACTTGAGATTCGCACAAGCGAACTTCATGTGGCGCAGGTCACGGGCAATCTTGATCGTAAGACCGCGATTCCAACCGATTTGGCACAGGCCGTGATCTCCACGGACAGTGGATGGCCACGTTCGGTGTTTTCCATCACTTCCACCACAGACGACCAGCAGTCCAAGCGTCTGCTGGTATTCCGCCAGGATTCCGCACGCCAGAACTACAAATTGTGGGGTGTGGCACGACTGTTCTCGGGCGTGAAAATGCCGAGTTTTGAGATTTCCAAAACCGGTAGCGCACAGGGAACAGAAAAAGACACCGGTCTGGTCATGACTCCGAAGGATGCGGTTGCTGCATATGCCGACGTGTTGCAGAACGGTGCGTCCAGCCAGTATGCGCAGAAGTTTGCCGACGACGATTTGCGTGCGAAGCTTGCCGATCTGACCGGACAGGTGCAGAAGGCCATGGAGCTGAACGAGGGATCGCAGCAGCAGGTGTTCACGCCGGTTGACGGTGCCATCAGCGTTATGCGTTCCGCGGATGGTGGCGACTTGGTAGTGGCGCGGATCAATTCCGAATGGACGCGCTCAGCTGGCTCCGGCCGTGAGTCGCAGCCCGCTTCCGATGCGGAAAAAGCGCTGTTTGGCGACGGTCGGGCCACCAGCACCATGAAGACCACGTATGTGAATGTGATCGCGTTGTACGTGCCCCCGGCGAATTCTGACGCGAAGATCACCGCAGTCGGTTCCGAACGTCAGCCGGTCAAGGTTGAGGCGCTGTAATCGTGGCGGTTGCGCGATTGCGCGTAAGCTTGGGGCGAACGTTTGCAATGCGTGTTGCGCTGGGCGCTTAATGTTGTTGATTGTTGATATTTAGGAGGCAAGCATGGCAGGTCAAAGGCCGTTTAATCCGGGAGTTTCCTTGGCGGGAGCCGTCGATCTTGAAGCGTTGAAGCATCAGGTGAAGGCTGAGCCGGGGCAGGCTGGAGGCGCTCCGGCCGCCGGCGGTTACGTGATCGACACTACGGAGAACACGTTCCAGGCCATGGTGCAGACGTCGGCCACGTTCCCGATTCTGCTGCTGTTGTGGGTGCCGACCGATGATCGCCTGTTCGACATGGCACGCCAGTTGGGCGATGCCGTGAACCAGCTGAACGGCCAGATTCAGCTGTCTCGTATCGATATCGCGTCGAATCCGTCGATTGCGCAGGCGTTCCAAGTGCAGGGTGCTCCCGCTTTGTTCGCGTTGATCAACGGCCGTCCGATGCCGATTCTGCAGGGCTTGCCGTCCGCTGAGGAAATGCAGCAGCTTGTGGACGCGGTGATTCCGAATCTGGTTGCCGCCGCCCAACAGGCTGGCGTGACCGGTTCCGCGCCGTATTCGGGCGATCCGGATTCCGATGCGGCGAATTCCGCCGCCGGCGCCCAGGAGCAGGTGCCTCCGGAGCATCAGGAGGCGTATATGCTGGCACAGCAGGGCGATTACGCTGGTGCCGCAGCCGCGTACGAGAAGGTGCTTGAAGCCGATCCGAACGATGCGCGTGCCGCCCGCGAGCGTGCGAAGGCGTTGCTGTTGGCCCGTTCCGCCAATGCGAACGTGCGTGAGGTGCGTGCCGCCGCTGCTGACAATCCCGATGATGTTGAAGCGCAGCTTGCCGTCGCCGACATTGATATGATCGGCGGTCAGATTCAGGATGCGTTCGACCGTTTGCTTGATTTCGTCGCAGCTGGTCACAAGGCCGATATTGAGCCTGTTCGCAAGCGTCTGTTGGAATATTTCACGATTCCTGAGCCGACCGACGAGCGTTTGAAGCGCGCCCGCCGTCGCCTCGCCACGCTCATGTACTGATTCGTTTATTGACTTAGATACCGTTTTAGGTACCGTTCAACCGTAGGCTGCACAACCAAATCGTTTTTTACGGCCTACGGTTGTTTTTTTAAAACTTATTCCATACGATTGGTGCCGAAATAGTCAAGGAATTGCGGTCCGTCTGCTTCCAGTTCGTCTTCGAATTCGGATTTCCATCGTGAATATGGATTCGCGGCAAGCCCTTCATTGCTGAACCGCGATTGGTCGGTGATTTCGGTGGTGCAGAATTTCGGAATCACCAGATTGGTGACCGGACCGATGCGTTCCGCTTCCGCAATGATCAGGGGAGCGTTGGTGCCTCCGAACACGTCGATGTTCCAGCCGTCCTCATCGATCCAGTCGGTGAAACGGTTTTTGATGGTTACGTGTCCGCCGCGTTTGATGAGCTCCCCGGCGATGTGCGAATCCAAGTCGCGGCTCGCCTCATAGCGCGTGCCTCCCACGGACGGCCCTTTCACGGTGACTGATCCAATCCGAAATTCGTCGCGATACTTTTCGAGCACGGCCAGCGGGTCGAGGTCCGGAGTCATGGCGATGCGAACGGACTTTGTTTTTAATCGCACGCGCAGCGCGTAATTATCTTGATGAACGTAATAACTTTGCACGATTAATGTCGGACTGTCACTGTCATCCAACTGCGTCGGCAGGGCACGGCAGAAAAAACGGCGCGTGTATTCGAAATCGCCTATATTTCTACCTGAATCCTCAACCATATTTTCAGTCTAGTGGAAAAGACGCGGTAAATAGCGTTATTGCGCCGTAAATTATGATGTAATACTCTTCGTTCCCCGTTCTGCACCCGTCGAATCCCCTACATAGTTGAGTGCGTTGTCGAAACCCCATCCATGCTTATTTTGCCAACATAATGATTGAGATTCAAAGACCATTTTTCCGTAAAAAGTGTCGCTTTCATCTCAAGGCAGTGTAAAGTAGGTTGACGCACGGGTTTGTAGCTCAGTGGATAGAGCGTCTGTCTCCGGAACAGAAGGTCGTGGGTTCGATCCCCATCAAGCCCACCACAAAGATATGTGAAGGGCCGGGGCGCAGAGCCGGTATTTGGAACATGGGACAATGCGAGTCGATTCCATGGGTACAGTGATTGCTTGAGATTGCGTTGTCGTGGTTTGCCACGGCCTGAACGCAAACAAGATGCAATAACACGTTCTTCAAAGGAGAACATTATGAGCGAGAAGATGGAAGCGGTTGCGACTTCTGAAGCCCCGGCTGCACTGGGCGCATACAGCCAGGCCGTGAAGGCCAACGGTTTCGTGTTCGTCTCCGGCCAGCTGGGCATCGACCCGGCCACCGGCGAACTGGCTGGCGAAACCGCCGGCGAGCAGGCAGCCCAGGCACTGAAGAACATCAAGCACATTCTTGACGCCGCAGGCACCGGCATCGAGCACGTCTGCCGCGCCACCATCTACATGAAGAACGTCGAAGACTTCCACGAGATCGACGACGTGTATGCGCAGGCCTTCATCGGCTCCGTGAAGCCGGCCCGCGTCGCGTTCGGCGGCAACAACATTCCGAAGGGCGCTCTCGTTGAGATCGACGCCATCGCTGCACTCTGATTTCAGTGCGCTGATTGCAAATCTCCAGGGAATCCTTTTCAGGCTCGTATGCGGTTTCTTACGCTGCATGCGAGCCTGTTTTGTTTATGCAACCTCAGGATTGCCGCTAAAAGTGAACAGCAGTCAACATGATTCCACCGATTTCCGTATAGTAATGCGATTGGGTATTGTGCAAAACGCATGCAAACGCAAGAACGCACCCATCCAAATATGAAGGAGCAGTCGCGCATGGCCGAATCGCAAGTCAACGCATCCACTGCAGGCACCGACGCCGCTGAATCCGCTGAAGCCGAGCAGAGTGGTCTTGAACGCAAGATGGAAACCCGCCATCTGACCATGATTTCGCTGGGTGGTGTGATCGGCACTGGCTTGTTTCTCAGCTCCGGCTACACGATTCACCAAGCTGGCCCTCTTGGCGCGATCATCGCGTATGGCATCGGATCCGTGCTTGTGTATTTTGTGATGCTCAGCCTCGGCGAACTGTCGGTGGCTATGCCGTATGCGGGCAGTTTCCACCTGTATGCGAAGCGTTTCATCGGCCCCGGCACCGCGTTCACCATCGCCGTGCTGTACTGGCTGAATTGGGCGGTGGCGCTCGCTTCGGAATTCACGGCAGCCGGTCTGCTGATGCAACGCTGGTTTCCTGATTCGCCCGCGTGGATTTGGTCCGCTGCCTTTATTGCGGTGGTGTTCATGCTCAATATTCTGTCGGTGAGGCTGTATGGCGAGTCGGAATTCTGGTTCGCATCCATTAAGGTGTTTGCAATTATCGCGTTCATTGTGGTCGGCTTGCTTGCCATGTTTGGTGCGATTCCGATTGCCGGCTACGATCATGCTCCGCTGTTTGAGAATTTTTATAATGACGGCTGGCTCCCGAATGGTGTGTTGCCGATTTTTTCGACGCTGCTGACGGTGGTGTTCGCGTTTTCGGGCACTGAGGTCGTTGGTGTTGCGGCGGGGGAGACGAAGGATCCGGCGCAGGCGATTCCGAAGGCCGTGCATACTACGGTGTTGCGTCTTGCGATTTTCTTCATCGGTTCGATTGCGGTGATGTCCGCGCTGATTCCGTGGCATCAGTCGGGTGTCGACACGAGTCCGTTTGTGCTCGTGTTCCAGTCGATCGGCATGCCGTTTGCCGGCGATGTGATGAATTTCGTGGTGTTGACGGCGGTGCTGTCCGCTGCGAATTCCGGCTTGTATGTGTGTTCGCGTATGGTTTGGTCGCTTGCGCAGGAGGGTATGATTCCGCGCGTGCTCGGCAAGACGAATTTTCATGGTGTGCCCGTGTTCGCGGTGCTCTTCAGTATGGCCGGATCGTTGTTGGCGTTGCTGTCTTCTGTGGTTGCCGCTTCGACGGTGTATTTGGCGTTGGTTGCGGTTTCCGGCTTGGCCACGCTGGTGGTGTGGGCGTCGGTTTCCGTCTGCCACTTGCGTTTCCGCAAGCAGTGGCTTGCTCAAGGCCATTCGGTTGACGATTTGAAGTATCGTGCCCCCGGTTTTCCGTTCGTGCCGATCGCTGCGATTGTGATGTGTATTGGCGCATTGGTTTTGGTGATTTGCGATCCGTCGCAGCGCTCCACATTGTTGTATATGATTCCGTTCGTTGCGATCTGCTATATCGGCTATTACGCTTCCGTGGCTTGGCGCAGAAAGCATGGCGAACTGCAGGATGGTACGCAGGGCGGTACGCAAGGCTGATTCTGTCTGCATAATCGGTAGACTTGGAGGAATGAGTCCAGAAGCGCTTAGTGAACTGATTTTCAATATTGCCAACAACCTTGTGAATGAAGGCAAGGCAGGCACCCTGACCACCGATCTCATCCCTCCGCAGGCCAAATTCGCCGTCATGCGTCCGAAGGACCGCGCGCACGGCGATTGGGCGTCGAACGCGGCCATGCAGCTGGCTAAGAAGGCCGGCATGAAGCCTCGCGATTTCGCTGAACTGTTCGCTGCGGAACTTGCCAATGCCGATGGCATCAAGTCCGTGGAAGTGGCCGGCCCCGGCTTCATCAACATTGTGCTTGATTCCGCGTCCGCCGCAGCCGTGGTTGACACTGTGCTTGGCGAGGGTGCGAACTACGGCAAGAACGACCATCTTTCCGGCAAGACCCTGAATCTTGAATTCGTGTCCGCCAATCCGACCGGTCCGATCCATATCGGCGGCACCCGTTGGGCTGCGGTCGGTGATTCCATGGCCCGCGTGCTTGAAGCGAACGGTGCCAAGGTGGTGCGCGAATACTATTTCAACGATCACGGCGAGCAGATCAACCGTTTCGCTAAGTCGCTGGTTGCGGCCGCTCACGGTGAGGAAACCCCGATCGACGGCTACAAGGGTGCTTATATCGATGAGATCGCGCGTCGCGTTATCGATGAGGCAAATGCCGACGGTGTTGCGATCCTCGACCTGCCGCGCGTCGACGGTGGCGTTGACAACGATGGCAATCCGTTGGGTGAGGGAGATTCCGAACAGCGTGAGGAGTTCCGCAAGCGTGCGGTACCGATGATGTTCGAAGAAATCCGCAAATCCATGAAGGATTTCCGCGTGAACTTCGACGTATGGTTCCATGAGAACAGCCTGTATTCCGATGGTGAAGTCGACAAGGCGATCGCTGACTTGCGCGAACGTGGCGACATTTACGAAAAGGACGGCGCAACCTGGTTCGAGTCCACCAAGCATGGTGACGACAAGGATCGTGTGATCATAAAATCCGACGGCAACTACGCGTATTTCGCAGCTGATATTGCTTACTATCGCAACAAGCGCCATCGTGACAACGATCCGGCAGACATCGCCATTTACATGCTGGGTGCCGACCATCACGGCTATATCGGCCGCATGATGGCCATGTGCGCCGCATTCGGCGACGAACCTGGCGAAAACATGCAGATTCTTATCGGCCAGCTCGTCAACGTGCTGAAGGACGGCAAGGCAGTGCGCATGTCGAAACGCGCCGGCAATGTGGTGACCATCGACGATCTGACCGACGCCATCGGCGTGGACGCTTCTCGTTATTCGTTGGCACGCACCGACTACAATTCCCCGGTCGATATCGACCTGAACCTGCTCGCTTCGCATTCCAACGAGAATCCGGTGTACTACGTGCAGTACGCGCACGCCCGCTCCTGCAATGTGGACCGCAATGCGGCTGCTGCCGGCATCACCTACGAGGGCGCCGACGTGAGCCTGCTCGACACTGCCGCCGACGGCGAAGTGCTTGCCGCACTCGCCCAGTGGCCGGCCCTGCTGCGCGAAGCCGGAGACCTACGTGCCCCTCACCGTGTGGCCCACTACTTGGAAGACCTCGCAGCCACCTACCACAAGTGGTACAACGTGGAACGCGTGGTTCCCATGGAACTCACCGAGCCGGAAGCTCGCGGCGAACAGGCCGAAGCCCTGCGCATCGCCAAAGCTCCGGAACCGGCTCGTGCGGCCGCACGTTTGAAGCTCAATGACGCCGTCAAGACGGTTATCGCCGAAGGCCTTGACTTGCTTGGTGTCGCAGCCCCAGACAGGATGTGATCGCCATGGCAGTCACCCCCATCTGGCCGGCCGGCTCCAACGTGAACGAGCAAGGTGAAATCACGTTCCATGGCCGCACTGCCGAAAGCCTGCTGAACGAATTTGGCTCACCGCTCTACGTCATCGACACCGATGACGTGCGAGCCCGTGCCACCAAATTCGTCAAATCCGCGGCAAATGCATTCAACAACACCGTAACCCACGTCAGTTTCGCAGGAAAAGCACTGCTTTCCAAGGAAATCTGCCGTATCGTCACCGAATCCGGCATGCTGATCGACACATGCACCATGGGCGAGATGCGCATCGCGCTCGCCGCAGGCGTTCCCGGAAGACGACTCGTGCTGCACGGCAACAACAAGTCCGATGCGGAAATCGAACTCGCCATTACCGAAGGCTTCGCCAAAATCGTGGTGGACGAGCCGAACGAGCCGGCCCGTATTGCCGAAATCGCCAAGCGTCTCGGCAAGCGCGCTCGCGTGATGTTGCGTGTTACGTCCGGCATTCATGCGGGCGGCCACGAGTTCGTGTCTACCGCGCATGAGGACCAGAAATTCGGTGTTGCCTTGCTGCCGGTTGGTGCCGATGCAAGCAAGCTGAACGTGCTTGACGATTTGACTGACGTGACCCCTGCGGGGTCGAACGCACGCCTAGGTGAAAGCGAAACCACTCCGGGCGAAAGCGCAGAACGCCAGCTGCAGTACGACATCAAATACCCGTACGACATGAGCCATGAGAAGGTCTCCGAAGGCGACCGCAAACTCGCCGAAGCCATGACCATGGTGGCTGATGGCCCCGCGCTCGCCGTGTTGAAGGAGATCTACCGCCATCAGGACGTGCTCGAATTGGTCGGCGTGCATTCGCATATCGGATCGAACATTCACGATGCGGACGCCTTTATACAGGCTGCGAAGCGTATGATGCTGCTACGCAAGACCTTCTACGCTACCGACGCATACACCCTGCCGGAGGTTGATTTGGGCGGCGGCTATTCCGTGGCTTACACCGATGGTGAGGATTCCATGGACCTCGATACGGAACTTGCTCGTCTTGCCAGCGCGGTCACCACCGTGAACCGTGCGCTCGGCATGCCCGCTCCGGTCATTTCGTTCGAACCGGGCCGTTGGACGGTCGCCCCGACCGGCGTCACCCTGTACCGCGTGGGTACGGTCAAGCCGGTGCAGCTTGCTGGAACCGCGAAAGACAAGGCTGGCAATCCGGTTACGGAACGCGTGTACGTGTCTGTCGACGGCGGTATGAGCGACAATATTCGCCCGGCATTGTACGGATCGGATTACACTGCGAAAATCGCCAATCGTGAGGGTTCCAGCGAAACCAAGCTGTGCCGTGTGGTCGGCATGCACTGCGAATCGGGCGATATCATCGTCAACGAGGTGCGTCTTCCTGCCGATATTCAGCGCGGTGACGTGCTGGCGGTGCCTGTTACGGGTGCATACGGTCGTACGATGGCCAGCAACTACAATCAGGCGCTGATTCCTGCGGTTGTTGCCGTATCCGAGCAAGACGCGCATGTGATGATTCGCCGTCAGACGGTCGAAGATCTGCTGGATTGGGATGTGAGCGAATAGCGATTCGTGGCGTTTCGCTCGTGTTTCGTATTGTTCATGGTGATTCGTCTCAAATTGCGGACGCAACATGGATGTTGTATGGACGGTTTTCTGGGCAAAGCTCAGAAACCGTCCATTTTCGTATGATTTCGCGGTCTTACGTCATATCGGGACCGTACAATAGGCAGGGTTACACCAATACTTCACATTCAAGGGAGGATGCCTTGGCACAGGAAGATGTTGCGCCGATTCGCGTTGGATTGTTGGGCGCGGGCACGGTCGGCTCTCAGACCGCGCGTCTGCTGGTGGAGCAGAAGGATGAGCTTGCCGCACGCATCGGACGACCGATCGAACTGACCGGCGTCGCCTGCCTTGATCCATCGGAAACCGACCCGTTCCCGTGGATTGACAAGTCCGTGGTGACCACCGACACCATGAGCGTGGCCACCAATGCCGACATTGTGGTCGAACTGATCGGCGGAACCGGCGTGGCCCGCAAGTTCGTGCTTGCGGCCATCGAATCCGGCGCTTCCGTGGTCACGGCCAACAAGGCGCTGCTGGCCAAGTATGGTCCGGAGATCTATGCGGCCGCCGAAGCCAAGGGCGTCGATATCTACTTTGAGGCTTCCGTGGGCGGTGCTATTCCATTCCTCAAGCCACTGCGTGAATCCCTCGTCGGAGACAAGGTGACGAGCATGCTTGGCATCGTCAACGGCACCACGAACTACATTCTCGACGAAATGACCACCAAGGGTCTTGATTTCGACGACGTGCTGAAGGACGCTCAGGCTAAGGGATACGCCGAAGCGGATCCGACCGGAGACATCGAAGGCTACGATGCGGCCAACAAGGCAGCCATCATGGCCACACTCGGTTTCCATACCAATGTGACCATCGACGACGTGTCCGTTGAGGGCATCACCAAGATCACCGCCGACGATATTGCCGCCGCGACCGCCGAAAACAAGGTCATCAAGCTGCTGGCCGTGGTGGAGAATGGCGAGGCCGGAGTGTCTGCCCGCGTGTATCCGGCACTGATTTCCAACAATCATCCGCTGGCTTCTGTGCATGGTTCCTTCAATGCGGTGTTCGTGAAGGCCGAAGCGGCCGACGATTTGATGTTCTATGGCCGTGGCGCTGGCGGCGCTCCGACCGCTTCCGCGGTGGTCGGCGATGTGGTGACCGAAGCGCGTCACATTGCTCAGGGCTGCACCGGGCCGACCATTCCGTTGTACAAGGATCTAAAGAAGGCTCCGATCGAGGCTTCCAAGGCCGAGTTCGCGGTGCGTTTCGTGATTCACGACAATCCTGGCGTGCTTGCGGCCATTGCGGCCAAGTTCGCCGAGCATGGCGTGTCCATCAACGGTGTGAACCAGGATCTCAAGCCCACGCTGAAGGATCCGGGCTACGACGGCGAACTGCAGCAGCTGCGCCTTGTCACGCACATGACTGACGAGCTGACCCTGCGTGAAACCGTGAAGGACGTGTGCTCACTCGACTGCGTGGTCGGCGAGCCTTCCATCCTCCGCGTGCTCAACTAACAGTTATGAGACGGCTGCTCAAATCGTTGCGATTGGGCGGCCGTCTCTTTGTTCATATTCCGGCTGTTGTTTTAGGCAATTGCTTGCCGATTGTTTACTGAATTGTCTGCCGATTATGGGTTTGAATTTGACTCTTGTACCCTTTCGGGTATACGGTGCTTGACTTGTAAAGAAGATGCGACGAAGGACGACGAGATATGACTCCAGTTACTCGCAAAGTACGCGTGCGTGTTCCGGCTACCAGCGCCAATCTTGGTTCTGGCTTTGATACGGTCGGACTCGCTCTGGACTACCACGACGAACTTGAATTCACACTGAGCGCCGATCCGGTGAACACTGCGGCTCAGGTGATGATCGAAGGCGAAGGCGCCGATACCCTCCCGCGCGACGAAACCCACTTGGTGGTTTCCACGTTCCGCCGCGCATGCCAGACCTTCGGGCTGGGCCGTGTAGGCTTCATTCTTCAGGCTCACAACAACATTCCTCAGGCACGAGGTATGGGCTCTTCCGCAGAGGCCATTGTGGCGGGCATCGCAGCCGCGGCCGCCTTCGCGCAGGACGACGAACTCAACCGTGATGCCGTGTTCGAGCTTGCCGCCGCCATCGAAGGCCATCCGGACAATGTGGCTCCTGCCGTGTATGGCGGCCTCACCATGTCTTGGGACATGGAAACCCCCGAAGGTGTCGGTTCCGTGCCGATTCCGGGCGGCGAGCCGCTGCACAAGGGCTTCCACACCATCAACTATCGTGTTGCCGACGATCTGACCGCAGCCGTGTTCGTGCCGGATTATGAGCTGTCCACCGAAAAGGCGCGTCAGGCGCTGCCGGGTCAGCTGGCGTTCAAGGATGCCGTGCACAATGTGTCTCGTGTGAGCCTACTGCCGGCCGCCATGAATCCTGCGATGCTGGCGACTGGCCAGCATCAGAACGCCAATGCGTTGCTGTTCGCAGCCACGCAGGATCGTCTGCATCAGCCGTATCGCGCTCCTTTGATGGAACCGTCATGGGCGCTGATCGAAAAGCTGCGTTCCCATGGTTTCGCATCCATGGTTTCCGGTGCCGGCCCATGCGTGCTCGTGTTGCATCATGGCGACGCCCGCGAACAGCTGGAACAGCTCGCTTCCGAAGAGCTCGCTTCCGGCCATTGGCGTGTGCTGCATTTGGGCGTCGACACCAAGGGCGTGCAGGTGGAACGCGTATGAACAACTCCGTTCCGCTGATTCTCGCCTCCAAATCCAAGCCTCGCCGTGACGTGCTTTTCTCGGCTGGTATTTGCCCCACGATTCGTGTATCGAACGTAGACGAGCCGGCAGCGCTTGAACGTGAGGCAGCCGCCATGGGCGTTGCCGTAAGCGATCTGAGCGTGGAGCAGCGGGTGATGATTCTCGCTACGGCCAAAGCCGAAGCCGTGCATCAGGCGTATCGTAACGTTGCCGCCACCGCTGCGGCGGCGCACGGCAATCGCATAATCGGATATCCGCTGAAAGCCGTTGCCGAATCTTCCGAACATTCAGATAATGCTGAAAATACTGGAGATTCTGCATCTTTAGAACATCCTCATATTACATTGCGTGCTGACGAAGTGCAGTCCTCCTCCGACGTAAATACCCGTGATTTTTCGGGAATCACCATTCCTACGGTCACTGAATCGATTGCTGATTTCGTTGATGGCAAGCCGAGCCTGACCCGTGCGGAAGTCGGCCCGCTGATTCTTGGCTGCGATTCCATGTTCCTACTTGACGGCGAATGCTACGGCAAGCCGCATAGCGTTGAGGTGGCTCGGGAACGGCTGCGTGCCATGCGTGGTGCCACCGGTGAATTGTGGACGGGCCATTGCCTGATCGACTTCGCCACCGGGCGTATCGCGCGAGGCGCGAGCAGGGCCACGCTGCACTTCTGCGAATATTCCGACACCGATATCGAACGGTACATCGCTACCGGAGAGCCGTTGGAAGTGGCTGGTTCCTTCACACTTGAGGGCTTCGGCGGAGCGTTCATCGACTCCATCGAAGGCGATCCGCACGGCATTATCGGACTGAGTCTTCCGCTGGCGCGCCGTTTGGCCGCCGAGCTTGGCGTGGAATGGACTGATCTGTGGAACGTGACGCGAGCCGATCAAGAACCGGACGTTGAACACGATTCGCGAACCGGTGCCGCAAAACCGCTTCCTCCCAAGGAAAACGTGCATCAGCCGGGTGATGGTTGGATTGATTGCGATTGCGGCCGCAAGCATTGGGGCACGAACGGCGCGTCCGGCGTGCTGCTGGCCCGCCGAAGCGAACAGACCGGCGAAGTGACGCACGTTGTCATGCAACATCGCGCGGTGTGGAGCGCGGAAGGTGGCACATGGGGCATTCCAGGAGGTGCCACCGCCGACGGTGAAAGCCCGATCGAGGGCGCGCTGCGCGAATCGTACGAGGAAGCCAACATCACGCCGGAAGATATCGACGTGGTCGGTTCGTATTGCGAAGACCACGGACCGTGGGCCTACACCACCGTGTTCGCTTTCGAAAAGCCGGGACACCGCGTGGAGCCGAAGGCCAACGACGACGAAAGCATGGAAATCGAATGGGTGCCGATTGAGGAAGTCTCCAATCGTAAATTGTTGACCGCCATGCGTACCGACTGGCCGAATTTCGCGGCACGACTTGCTCAAATGGCTGAAAAATAGCGTCTGTTAGCGCTAACCGAAGTTGCGTGTAGAATAAGTCGAAAGTAACAACGGTAATGTGCGAAAGGCGACGGGGCATGGCAGGCAGGCGCAATGCAGGCAAAAAACGTCCTTCGATCTTCGAAGTGGCAAAATTCGCGGGAGTGAGCCATCAGACCGTATCCCGGGTCATCAACCATTCGCCGGACGTTTCCGATGCGACGCGTGAGAAGGTGCAGAGGGCTATTGACGAACTTGGCTATCGTCCCAGCAACTCCGCCCGCGCGCTTGCGTCGCATCGTTCCCGCACCATCGGGCTCATCGCTGGCGGTCAACGGTTTTACGGACCGATTTCCGCGATTTCGTCGATAGAATCGATAGCTCGACAGCATGGTCTGTTCATGACGGTGAGCATGGTGCACGAGGCCTTGTGTACGCAGGCTGAGTTCGACGGCCTATGCCGTACGTTCGATGAGATGAACGTTGATGCGTTTATCTTCCTCACGCCGACGGACGTCATGTTTTCGGCGGCTTGCCGTACGCAGGTCATGCAGCCGCGTGTGATCGTCACTTCCACGCATGGCAGTATCGGCGTGCAGGATGGTTTGCGATTGATGTCTTCCGCCGATCGCCGTCGCGTATCCGTCGTCGGCGTGGACCAATGGTCCGCGATGGCCGACGTGATGCGTCTCGTCGTGGAATACGGGCATCGTTCCGTACTGTATTTCGCCGGTCCGAAAGATTGGCGTGATGCGGCTACGAGATTGGTGGCATGGAATAAGCTGTGCGCGGCCAATTCGGTTAATTCCGTGACGGTGCAGTGCGAGACCTGGGAACCCTCCGAGGCGTACGGCAAGATGAATCATATCCTCGACAACGTCGGCCGCGCCGGCGGCGGTTTGCCAACTTGCATGGTGTGTGCGAACGACAGTCAGGCTGTTGGAGTGGCACGCGCATTGCATGAGCATGGCGTACGGATTCCGCAGGATGTGAGTTTGGTTGGATTCGATGACATGCCTGCGATGGACAACATGTTCCCTCCGCTGACCACGGTTCGTCCTGGTTTCGAGCAGTTGGGTGTGGCTGCGATGCGTGAGGCGTTGTATCTGTTGGGGGAGAGCGACGAGAATTCGTTCGCCGCGTCCCGGCATGGCGTCGGTTTGGTGTCGGCGGAACTGGTCAAGCGCAGTTCGATCGGTCCCGTGCGGCGGCGTTGATGGTCGGTTGTTCTCTTCCTGTGATTTCGTGAACCGGTGCTGAGTGCGGACTCGGCACCGGTTCGCTGTTTTGGGCGATTGCGTTGACGGATTGTTTCTTTGACACGCGAGTTTGTGCGGTTCGTAATTTGCGTTTAAAATAGTGAGCGTTAACAGTGAGCGCTAACATTCGGTTGACAGAGTGGTTGTGTAGGCGCTTGGACACAAGGAGTTTGACACTATGGCGCAAGAGCAAGAACTTGACGATCAGGTTGCGTTGACTGCCGAAAAGATTCGGGCCGGCAAAACGAGTCTGGGCATCGAATTCGGTTCCACCCGAATCAAGGCCGTTCTTATCGATGATACCTACCATACGATTGCCGCCGGCGATTACGGTTGGGCCAGCCACCTCGAGAACGGTCTGTGGAGCTACACCCAGGAAGAGATTTGGAAGGGTTTGCAGACCGCATACGCGGCGATGGCTCAGAATGTGGAAGCCGCATACGGTGAGAAGCTCGCGCGAGTCGGACATATCGGTTTCTCCGCCATGATGCATGGATATCTCGCCTTTGACAAGAACGGCGAACTGCTTGTGCCGTTCCGCACCTGGCAGAACACCAACACCTCCGAAGCGCATGAGAAGCTTTCCGAACTGTTCCAGTACAATATTCCGGAACGCTGGTCCATCGCCCACCTGTACCAGGCGGTGCTCAACAAAGAGGAGCACATCGGCAAGGTCGCGTACTTCACCACGCTCGCCGGTTATGTGCACTGGAAGCTCACCGGAAAGAAGGTTCTCGGCGTCGGCGATGCCTCCGGCATGTTCCCGATCGATCCGACCACCCACACCTACGAAACCGAATTCATCGAGAAGTTCAGCGCGTTGCCGGAAGTTGCCGCACAGCCGTGGAACCTCTCTGACCTGCTGCCGGAACCGCTGGTCGCAGGCACCCCGGCCGGCACGCTAACCGCCGAAGGCGCCAAGCTGCTCGACCCGACCGGAACCCTGCAGCCGGGCATTGTCCTCGCACCACCAGAAGGTGACGCGGGCACTGGCATGGTCGCCACCAACTCCGTGCGCGTACGTACCGGCAATGTCTCCGCAGGCACCTCCATCTTCGCGATGGTTGTTCTTGAGCACAAGCTCAAGGCTCTGCACCCGGAAGTCGACCTCGTCACCACTCCGGCCGGCGACCTCGCTGGCATGAGCCACGCCAATAACTTCACTTCCGACCTCAACGCGTGGGTTGGTCTGTTCAGCCAGTTCGCGGCCGCCTTGGGAACGCCCGTCGATACGGGCAACCTGTACGGCACGCTGTTCCGTGCCGCGATCGCGGACGATGTCGATGCCAACTGCGGCGGGCTCATCAACTATCCGTTCCGCTCCGGTGAATTCCTTGCAGGTTTGCCGGAAGGCCGTCCGCTGTTCGTGCGTGGCCCTGAAGCCCGTATGAGTCTAGGCAACTTCATGCGCGCCCAGCTGTTCAGCGCGTTCTCTCCGGTCAAGATCGGCATGGACGTCATGACCAAGAACGAAGGTGTCGCAGTCGACTCCCTCGTCGGACATGGCGGCATCTTCACCACCCCGAAGGTCGCCCAGAAGATTCTTGCGGCCGCATTCAACACCCCGATCAAGGTCATGTCTACGGCTGCCGAAGGCGGCGCATGGGGCATGGCCGTGCTCGCCGATTATCTGTGGCACGCCGATCAGCCGCTCGATGAATTCCTTGACGCTCGCGTGTTCGCCGATGCCGCGTCCACTACGGAAAATCCGGATGAAAACGATGTTGCAGGATTCGAGGAATTCTTCGATCGCTTCCGCAAGGGGCTGGCGATTGAACACACGGCAATCGCAAATATTCCCTTGGAAACCAAGTAAGTTTTGTAGAAAGGAAACATATCATGGCAACTTTGGCTGATTACGGCCCGGAAGTACGCGCCGAAGTCAAGCAGGTGCGCGAAGTCGTGGCCACCCTGCACGAGCAGCTCATCAAGTGGAACCTCGTGGTGTGGACCGCCGGCAACGTCTCCCAGCGTCTGCACACCGCCGACCTGATGGTCATCAAGCCCTCCGGCCTGCGTTACGAGTATCTCACCCCGAGCTCGATGGTCGTTTGCGACCTCGACGGCAACGTGGTGGACGGTTCCGAAGCCCCGAGCTCCGACACCGCCTCCCACGCCTACATCTACCGCCACATGCCCGACGTCTACGGTGTAGTGCACACCCACTCCACCTACGCCACCGCATGGGCGGCCACCGGTCAGAACATTCCTTGCGGTCTGACCATGATGGGTGACGAATTCGGCGGTCCAGTGCCGGTAGGTCCCTTCCGTCTCATCGGTTCCGAAGCCATCGGCGAAGGCGTGGTGGAAACCCTGAAGAAATATCCGAAGTCCCCGGCCGTGCTCATGCAGAACCATGGCCCGTTCACCATCGGCAAGGATGCTGAAGGCGCCGTCAAGGCGGCCGCTATGACCGAAGAGGTCGCTCGCACCATGTGGGCCGCCAAGCAGATCGGCGACATCATCCCGATTGCCCAGGAAGACATCGACAAGCTTAACGACCGTTACACCAACGTCTACGGACAGCATTGACGTGACGGAGCGGATCCTGCATGGTTCCGCTCTGCCACATAACACATACCTCTATCCAACACAATGAAGTAAGGAAACAACGATGGCAATGGAAAACCCATTCGAAGGTAAGGAAATCTGGTTCGGCGTCGGTTCGCAGGACCTGTACGGCGAGGAAGCGTTGCGCCAGGTGGCTCAGCAGACCGGCGAAATAGTCGACTTCCTGAACAACACCGGCAAGATCCCGGCCAAGATCGTGCTCAAGCCCACCCTGAAGTCCTCCGACGGCGTCAAGGCCTTCATGACCGAAGCCTCTGCCAACCCGAACGTCATCGGTGTGATCACTTGGTGCCACACCTTCTCCCCGGCCAAGATGTGGATCCGTGGCCTCGAAGTGCTTACCAAGCCGCTGCTGCAGCTGGCCACCCAGCACCACAAGGAGATTCCGTGGGAGACCATCGACATGGACTTCATGAACCTCAACCAGGCCGCCCACGGCGACCGTGAGTTCGGCTACATGGTGTCCCGCCTCGGCATTCCGCGCAAGATCGTCGTCGGACACTACACCGATCCGGAAGTCGCCGAAAAGGTCGGCACCTGGGCACGCGCCTGCGCCGGCTGGAACGCATCCCAGAACATGAAGGTCATGCGTTGGGGCGACAACATGCGCAACGTCGCCGTCACCGAGGGTGACAAGACCGAGGCCGAACGCGTGTTCGGCGCCTCCATCAACACCTGGGCCGTCAACGAACTCGTCGCTGCCTACGACAAGGTCAAGGACGATCAGGTCAAGGCCCTCATCGAGGACTACAAGGCCAAGTACGACGTGGCTCCCGAGCTGCTCGACTCCCGCTACGACGAGCTCTTCATCGCTGCCAAGGAAGAGTGCGCCATGGTCAACATGATGCGCGAAAACAGCTGCACCGCCGGCGTTGACAACTTCGAAGACCTTGGTGCCCTGCCGCAGCTGCCGGGTGTCGGCCCGCAGCGATTCCCGTCCGAGTACGGCTGGGGCTTCTCCGCCGAAGGCGACTGGAAGACCGCCGTGCTGGTGCGCATCGGCGCCGTGATGGGCTACGGCCTTGAAGGTGGCGCATCCCTGATGGAGGACTACTCCTACAACTTCACCGCCGGCAACGAGCTCGACATGGGTTCCCACATGCTGGAAGTCTCCCCGTCCATCGGTACCATCGCCAAGCCCAAGCTGGCTATCTACCCGCTGGGCATCGGCGGCAAGTCCGATCCGGTGCGTCTGGTGTTCTCCGGCAAGCCTGGCGACGCCGTCGTGGTTTCCATGGCTGACGAGCGTGAACGTTTCCGTCTGCTCATGGACGAGGTCTCCATCGTCGAGCCGCAGGGTTCCCTCAAGAACCTGCCGTGCGCACGTGCTGTCTGGAAGCCGAAGCCGGACCTCAAGACCGCCGTGCAGTGCTGGATCGCGGCCGGCGGCTCCCACCACACCTGCATGACCACCTCCGTCGGTCGTGAGGCTTGGGAGGACTTCGCCCGTATCGCCGGTGTCGAGCTCGCCGTCATCGACGAGAACACCACCGCCCGCCAGTTCGAGAAGGAACTGCAGCTGAGCGAAATGTACCACCGCCTCAACAACCGTCACTGAAATAACGGAGCGTTGCGCACGTTATCTTCGATGACGCTGCGAGCGTCATCGAAGATGCAATAAAAAAATACGGGCCGCCGCTGGGAAATCCCAACGACGGCCCGTATTTTTCTCTACGATCGCCCCATTCAGCGCTTGCCGGAGTACAGCTGCTGATCGATCACCTGCGCGAACACGCGGTTCACTGCCGGACGCACCACTTTTAGCGACGGGGTCAGGCACTTGTTTTCCTGCGTGAACTGGGTATTTAGCACTACGAACTTTCGTACGGATTCGGCGCGCGAAACCGTCGCGTTCGCCTTGTCCACATACTTCTGAATCTCATCGTGAACAGCAGCGACGGTCGCGATGCGGTCGAGCGGAGTGTCTGCGGACAATCCCACGGACGGCAGCCAAGCTGCCAATCCCTCCGGATCCAGCGTGACCAGCGCACCGATGAACGGGCGATTGTCGCCAACAACTACCGCATGCTCCACAATCGGACATTTCACAATCTCCTGTTCCATCGGAATCGGGGAGACGTTCTTACCGCCGGCAGTGATGATGATGTCCTTCTTACGGCCAGTGATCGTAATGCGTCCCTCGTCGTCAATCGACGCCAAATCGCCCGTCTTCAGCCATCCATCCTCGGTGAACGCTTCCGCCGTCTTCTCAGGCAGATTATGGTAGCCTCTGAACACGTTTGGTCCCTTGACCTGTAGTTCGCCATCATCGGAAATGCGTACAGATGATCCCGGAGCCGGTTGGCCAACAGTGCCGATCACATTGTCGGTGACGCGGTTGGCTGCGAACGGCGCAGCGGTTTCCGTCATACCGTAACCCTGAATCATCGGCAGGCCGATACCGTTGAAGAAATGCGCCAGAGACACGTCCAGAGGAGCTCCACCGCATGCCACGTAGCGGATGCGCGGGCCGAGGGCGCCACGCACGGTACGGTATACGGAAGCCTCATACGAGAGATGCTCGGCGGTCTGCTTCATGGTCGGCTTCTCACCAGCCTGCTGCATGCGCGACCAATCGCGTGCGGCCTCGGCAGCCTTGAGGAACAGGCGTCCCTTCCAACCCATGCCGGCCTTGCGGGAGGCCGCGTTATACACCTTCTCAAACACTCGTGGCACGCCCAGCAGATATGTCGGTTCGAAGGAACGCAAATCGGGCAGCAGCGTCTTTGTATCCGGCAGATAGCCGACCACACCGTCGTCGGAAGCAATCGACGCGTACTGGATGAACCGTGCGAAACAGTGGGCGAGCGGCAGGAAGAGGAGCAGTCGCGGATGATCTTCGAGAATGATCTCATGCAACGCCAGACTGCCCGCGCGCGTGATCGATATGAAATTGCGGTGCGATAGCTCGGCACCCTTTGGGGCTCCCGTCGAACCGGACGTGTACACGATGGTAGCCAGATCGTCTGCATGCACCGAATCGATGCGCGCTTCCAGCTCCTCGTCGGACACGGTGACGCCCAAGCCTTCCAACGCGCCCATGGCGTTGGAATCGAGCATCAGAATGTGCTTGAGAGACGGGCAGCGGTCGATTACGGAGTCGAGACGGTCGAAGCGCTCGCGATTGTCGGCGATGGCCAGTTTCACATCCGAATCGTTGAGGATGCGCTCGGCTTGCGCTGCGGAATCAGTGTCGTAGATCGGCACATTGACCGCGCCGATTGCGGCCAGTGCGAAGTCGAGCACACCCCACTCGTAGCGGGTGGCGGAGAAGATGGTGACGGCGTCGCCCTTGGCGATGCCGAACGCGATAAGACCTTTGGCGGCGGCGATCACATCCTTGTGAAATTCGCCGGTAGTGACCTTCATCCATTGGCCGGGGGCGGTTTTGCGTTCCGCGATCACGGTATCCTCGCCAGTGCGCGCGATGCGTCCGGTAAGCAGGGAATAGATGGATTCGTCGTCGCCGACCTCGACGGATTCGCCCGGTGCGGTGTACTCGGTGAGCATGAAGCGTTCTCTTTCTCGCGGTTTTTGCGTTATTTCCGCGTATTTCTGCTTGTGATGCGTGCGGGAGCGATGCAAACCGTATGTCCGTGTTTCCTACCCCTTGCGCACCTTGCACATTCTAAGTTACGGAACCGTAAGTCTGCATTGTAAGAAGCGACAAGAAATATTTCATCAACTTTGTATGAACTGACAAATGGTGATATTCCGTCAAAAATCAAGTGTTTGATGTCGCGCTATATCCGTTCGAAAAAAGGCTTGACGTAACGGTTGCGGGGGAGCTGCCATGCTTCCCATATATCCCTGAAATGACCGTAAAACCAGCGAAATACGAAGAAATGGTGGTGCGAGCGATTTTTATCGAGTACACTCACGAGTGACGCAATTTACCCCTTGCGTCAGAGGGCTGCCTGCTCAACGGCGAACATCCAGCCTTTTACTCTTTCGCCGTTTCGCTGGTCGTGTGGCATGGGCCACACATGTGCTTGGTTCGTGTGTTTTTGCTGGAGATGCGTTTGCGATTGCTATGTGCGATGAGCCCTTGACGTTTCTGTTTCCGGGTGGATAGGCTGAATCGAGAGACATGGTGATGCGGGCGCGCAAATTGAACCGCGTGAATGTGAAGGAAAGGATTTCGATGTTTGACAAACGGCTGTTTTCCCTCGCTCCCGGCGTAGGACGGTTGGTTGCGGCGAAAGTGCTCTGCCAATGGATCGGGTTACTGTCCAACGTCGTGTTCGTGGTGACGATGGTGCTCATGCTTTCACCAGCGCTTGCCATGGTGGAATCGGCGTTCGACCCCATGTTCTCCATGGGTGATAGTGGCTTGATTTCCCGCCTGTTCGTCGGCTTTGGCTACGGCGGTTTCAGCGCGGAAACGTACGTCGGATGCGTACTGGCGATCGTGGTCTGCGCGGTGCTGCGTTTTCTGATGATGCGCGCCGCGGCCTATTTCGGCGCGGAAGCGGCCGAGCGTGTCAAACTCGCGTTACGTGAACAATTATTCAATAAAATGCTTGCGATCGGACCATCATATTCGCAACATATCAGTACTGCCGACGTGGTGCAATCTGCCGGTGAAGGCATCGAACAAATCCAAAGCTTCTTCGAATTATTTCTGCCGCAACTGTTTTATGCGATTCTCGCGCCGGTAACGTTATTTTTTATAGTTGCGCCGATTAATATGCCGACGGCTGCCACATTGCTTGTATGTGCGCCGTTGATTGTATTGATTGTTGGCATGGTCGCAATGCGCGCATCCCGAGTATTCAAAAAATATTGGGGAAAATACACCGACATGGGATCTGTGTTTCTTGACAATGTACAAGGTCTTGAAACGCTGAAAACTTTTGATGCGGATGCGCATGCCGCCAAGAAAATGAACGAGCAGGCGGAACAATTCCGTGTAATGACCATGAATGTTCTGCAAATTCAGCTGCGCTCGCTCACCGCCATGGACATCGTTGCATACGGGGGTGCTGCGGCCGGCGTGGGCGTGGCGATCTGGCAGTATGCGAGCGGTGCCGCATTGCCGCTTGCCGGCGTGCTGCTGATAGTGCTTCTTTCCGCGGATTTCTTCATTCCGCTGCGCCAATTGGGGTCGTTCTTCCATGTTGCGATGAACGGCATGACTTCAACCAAGCGTATTTTCGCATTGCTTGATACGCCGATTCCTGCGCATGGGATGCAGGAAATGCCGGAATTCGGTGCTTCCGATAACGGTGTGGACGTGTGCTTTGATGACGTGTCGTTCCGATATGCGGACGTGGGCGCGGACGCTGCGGCGGCTGTGAGTGTGGCTGCGACGGCGGATGCGGAAACTGGGGAAACTAGAAAACCCCGGAAAAAGTCCGGTGTGGTTGGTGCTGGAAAAACAGGCATGTCGAAAGATGACGATGGTTCGGTCGTCGCATTGCATGGCGTCTCTTTCACTGCGCGGCGTGGGCAGGTGACCGCCATCGTCGGTCCGTCCGGATCCGGCAAATCTACCGCCGTCGAACTGCTCTCCGGAAATCTTTCCGGATATGAAGGATGTATGTGGCTGCTGTCCGGAAATGCAGGAAACAGCTCGACGCAACGGTACCAAATCAACGATCTTTCCATCGAATCCCTTACGAGGGAAATCGCCATCGTGGCGGCGCAAAGCCACCTTTTTGCAGGAACGTTGCGCGACAATCTGCTGATGGCCAAGCCGAATGCCACCGAAAGCGAACTGTGGCAAGCGCTGGAAGCGGCACATATCGACGAATTCGTGCGTGCGCAATCGCAAGAAATTGATCTGGTCATCGAACAGGGCGCGAGCAACCTGTCTGGAGGCCAAAAACAGCGCATCGCCATCGCACGCGCATTGCTGCGGGAGTCTGCCGTCTACATCTTCGACGAAGCTACCAGCAGCGTTGATGTGGAAAGCGAAACCTTGATTCTGCAAACCATTCGTGCGCTTGCTAATCGCGGTAAAACCGTGATCATGGTGACACATCGCATGGCGAATGCAGCCGACGCCGATCATGTGGTGGTGTTCGAACGCGGGCGCGTGGCGGAACAAGGCGCGCACGCTGAACTCATGCGTGCCAATGGAACATACACCAAACTATTCTACGCCCAACAAACCGTGGAAAACGTAGGAATGCGGACGCAAACTCAACAGCTCACATCCGCAACCGACGTAACTTCAGCTTGCGCACCCAATATGTCCGATTCTCCCGAATCGGACAGCCAGCGTACCGAAACCGTGCCTTGTATGTCCGTTTCTGCAGAATCGGACGTACAGGGTATGCCTACGTCGCGCCTTATCGCGCGGCTGCTGAAGGAAGTCGGGCCGCTGCGTAAGTACATGATCGTCGCATGCGTTTGCGGCACGCTCGGCCACCTCGCCGCCACTTTCCTGCCGGTATTCGGCATTGCGGCGGCTTTCGCGGCCGTCGGCTCGCCCATCTGGAATCTCAGCGTTCCCGCAGCGCTCACCGCCATGGCCGTCTGCGCGCTGATCCGCGGCGGCATGCGCTATGCCGAACAGTTCATGAACCACAATGTGGCGTTCCGGCTGCTCGCATTGTTCCGTATGAAAGCCTTCGCGGCCCTGCGGCGTCTCGCCCCGGCCAAACTTGCGGGCAAAGGCAAGGGCGACCTGATCGCGCTGGTCACCACCGACGTGGAGCTGTTGGAAATCTTCTTCGCGCACACCATCAGCCCGATCGTCATCGCTGTTGTGACCACCGTCGTCTACACACTCGCATTGCTCACCCTGAGTGCACCCTTCGCGGTGACGCTGGTCATCGCGCACCTCACAGTCGGCGTCGTACTGCCAAAGTTGTTCGCGTCGGCGGTGCGAGGCGTCGGTCCGGAACTTCGCAAGGAATCCGCTGCCCTCGACGACGAAATGCTTGACGATATGCGTGGTATCGGCGAAATCATCCGCTTCGGTCAGGGTAGTGCCCGACTCGCTTCCATCGCTCGGCGCACCCTTTCGTTGTGGGGCAAACGTTTGCGATTGAGTGCGAAGAATGGTGATTTTGCAGGATTGGGTGCGGTATTGGTGATGCTGTTTACCGCGATTACTGCTTTCCTTGTGATGACGTTGTGCACTGCGGTTTCCACTGCCGCCGATATGCCGGAAGGCCTGATTTGGATGGGCTCCGTGGACTCGAACGCTCCTGCGTTGGTTGCGGCTTTCGTATTGCTTACCAGCTCGTTTGGCCCGACGCTTGCATTGAGCGCGCTGCCGGCGAATTTGACGCAAACGTTCGCTTCGGCGCATCGCCTGTTCGCGTTGATGGATGAGACTCCCGCTGTGGTTGAGCAGGGTGCCGAACGCCCGGAATATCAAAGTATGACAATGAGTGACGTCACATTCGGCTACGGTTCCAGTGTCCACACTTCCGGCGGCCGCACTTCCGGCAGTGCCTCGCAACCCGTGCTCGACCATGTTTCACTCGATGTTCCACAGCATGGTATTCTTGGCATTCAAGGCCCGTCCGGCCGTGGAAAATCAACGATGCTGAAGCTGCTCATGCGCTATTGGGATCCGGATTCCGGCACGATTTCGCTATCGAATATTCCATTGCCTCAGGTTGACGCTGGCTGGCGTCGCCGTGTGCAGACGATGATGGGGCAGGAAACTTACCTTTTTGACGGTACGATTCGAGAGAATCTCACCATTGCCTGCAATTCTGCCGATTCCGCAGCGTCCGCCATCCCCGATTCCGTATTGCGCGAGGCGCTCGCCAAGGCATCCGCGCTCGAGTTGGTCGATGCGCTGCCGAACGGCTTGGATACGCAGGTCGGCGAGCTGGGCGGCCGCCTTTCGGAGGGCGAAAAGCAGCGCATCGGATTGGCCCGCATGTTCCTGCGTGACGCCGATTTGGTGCTCTTCGACGAGCCGACGAGCCGTCTCGACGCCTATAACGAGTCGGTGATTCTTGGATCGGTCAACAATCTAGCTGAGCAGGGGAGTACCGTCGTGCTGGTGTCGCACCGCGATTCCACCATGCGCGTCGCCGATCGCATATTGCGTATGTAGAGCTCCTTGCAGCATTATGCGGCGCGTGCGGTGGCATGCAGTGTTATGCAAGTACGTGCGCATCGCACCCCTGTCCGCAATGTGGTCGTATGAAAATCGTGTGTCATTCGTATTTCTTATAACGTGCGTTGAAAGCGCTGCCGAAAGGCGCTGTGCGCGCGAATCGAAAGCAAACAACGCATGACAGGTAAGAAAAGCGGGCGAAATCGTGGAATCGTCGACGGAATCGAAATCGTAAGAAAATGAAACAATCATGAAAATGATTGTCAAAATTTAAGAAAAGCAACTTTTTGAGACGTGCAAATATTCATTTCACATGATTTTGTAACGGAAAATCGTTAGTATCTGTGTCAAGAGATATCCGCTCTGTAGAAGAGTGGAATACGATTCGACGAAAGGCTGGCGATGGCCAACAACAGGAACGAACTGAACAAGAATCTGGCACAGATGCTCAAGGGTGGCGTAATCATGGACGTCACCACCCCGGAGCAGGCGAAGATCGCACAGGACGCGGGCGCATGCGCGGTGATGGCGCTCGAACGCATTCCGGCCGATATTCGTGCTGCTGGCGGCGTTTCCCGCATGAGTGATCCGGCCATGATCAAGGGCATTCAGGAAGCCGTGTCTATTCCGGTCATGGCAAAGGTTCGTATCGGTCATGTTGCCGAAGCTCGCATTCTGCAGGCCATCGAAATCGATTACATCGATGAATCCGAAGTGCTGAGCCCTGCCGACGACGTGTACCACATCGACAAGAACCAGTTCGACGTGCCGTTCGTGTGCGGCGCGAAGAACCTGGGCGAAGCGCTGCGCCGTGTCGCCGAGGGAGCGTCCATGATCCGCACCAAGGGCGAGCCGGGCACCGGCGATGTGATTCAGGCCGTGCGTCACATGCGCACCATGAACAAGCAGATCCGCGAACTCGTCTCCCTGCGCGACGACGAAGTGTACGAGGCCGCCAAGCAGCTGGCCGTGCCGTACGATCTCGCCAAGTACGTGCACGACAATGGCCGTCTGCCGGTCGTCAACTTCGCCGCCGGTGGCGTGGCCACTCCGGCCGATGCCGCGCTCATGATGGAGCTGGGTGCCGAAGGCGTGTTCGTCGGTTCCGGCATCTTCAAGTCCGGAGACCCGGCCAAGCGTGCCGCCGCCATCGTGCAGGCCACCGCCAATTGGCAGGACGCCGAGCTGCTTGCACGTCTTTCCGAGAATCTCGGTGAGGCCATGGTCGGCATCAACGAAGATGAGATCGAAACCATCATGGCCGCCCGTGGCGAATGACGGCCCGCACGGCGCATGCGTGACGCCGGCTCCGCGGGCAGCGAGAAGCACCGCGGAGCCGGCACATCCGAAAGCACAGGAACGGTAATGGTTGTAGCAGTTGAATACATTTCGAAGGAAGAATCGGCCGGCGTCGAAGCCGCGAAACATGGCGTGACCGGCATCCTCGCCGTGCAGGGCGCGTTCGCCGAGCACGCCGCCATGCTGGATCGCCTCGGCGCGCCGTGGAAGCTGCTGCGCGCGGCCGAGGATTTCGACGATTCGATCGACCGGGTGATTCTGCCCGGCGGCGAGAGCACCACGCAGGGCAAGCTGCTGCGCTCCACCGGCCTGTTCGAGCCGATTGCAGAGCATATCGCCGCCGGCAAACCGGTGTTCGGTACCTGCGCCGGCATGATTCTGCTGGCCCGCAAGCTCGATAACGACGACAACGTCTACTTCGGCGCGCTTGACGCCGTCGTGCGGCGCAACGCATACGGCCGCCAGCTTGGCTCGTTCGCCGCCACCGCCGATTTCGGCTCCTCTTCCGGTGATTCCGCCGTCGTGGTCGCACCGGGCGAGCATGTTCCGCAGGACGCCCCGGCCGACATCGTGCTCAAAGATTTCCCGCTGGTGTTCATCCGCGGGCCGTTCGTGGCCGAAGTCGGACCGGCCGCCACCGTCGAAACGTCGGTGGACGGCAATGTGGTCGGCTTGCGCCAAGGCAAGATCCTCGCCACGGCGTTCCATCCCGAGCTCACCGACGACACCCGCATCCACGAGCTGTTCCTGAGTTTGTAGCTTGCGATTCTGTGTAGCGCGCGGTCTGTGTTGCTCACGGTCTGCGTAGCACGCTGTGTACTCGCTTGAGCCCGTAGCGCGACGCACGCAAGCATATCGGCGGCTTCCAAGGATATTTCCTTGGGGCCGCCGATTTTTTATCTGTGGACTTTCAGCATCTTTTCAATCCCAACTAATACTGGGGAATTCATCGGAAAAATAATCCCCCGTAATACACCGACTTGTCCACATGCGTCCTGCCCACCCGCAATACGCTTTCGGGCTGCGCGTCTCCGGATGGTGCGGGCGGGTCGTCGTCCGCTGTCGACGGTGCTGCCGGTATACGGCACGCCGATGTTTTGTAGGGGTAGCGGTCGATGGGATGCAAATTTCCTTGTTTGAATTGACATGGTACACCGGAAAACCTATACTGTTTCAACAGGTACACAGTTATACCAAAAAAGGGAAGGAAATATCCCGAATCAACTGAATGGTCAGTTGAAGACATATTGACGTGTATCTACCGCAGCTGGAGTGGGTTCGACGAATGAACGCACGTAAAGCGGGTGCCAACGATGGAACACAAGGAGGAGTACATCATGGAGAAGAAATCCATCAGGATGATTGCGGCGGTGGCCGCTGCGGCGATGCTTGTTCCGCTGGCCGCGTGCGGTGGAGGAAACGCCGCCGACGGCAAGACCACGCTGTCGTTCTTCTCGAACAATTCGCAGGACAAGTACCAGCCGATCATCGACGCGTTCGAAAAGGCCAATCCGGACATCAAGATCGACTACAGCACCACCACCGGTTCCCAGAGTGGCTACCAGCAGACGCTGCAGACTCGAATCTCCGGCGGAAACCTGGCCGACGTCTACATCGTTCCTCCGGAGGCGTTGAGCGATCTGGTCAAAGGCAACTACGCCAAGGACCTGAGCAATGAAAGCTTCATGGATAAAATCGGCGATGCCGCAAAAAAGGCCTATAGCGTGGATGGCAAAGTATACGCCATGGGCGTGAGCACCTGGACCAATGCCTGGGTGTACAACAAGGATCTGCTGAAGAAGGTCGGTTACGACTCCATCCCGGCGACGTGGGATGAATTCCTGACCATGTGCGGCAAACTCAAAGCCGCGGGAATCACCCCATACCTTGAGCCGAAGGATGGACTGGGCAACGCCGTCGAGGGCTGGATCGGCGCTGAATCCGCCAAGCAGGGCGAGGCGCTCGACGCCAAGATCGACGCCGGTAAGGACACGTTCAAGAACGTGTATGGCAAGTACTACGGCGAATGGGACAAGCTGATCAAGCAGAACCTGATGAGCTCCGACGTGTCCGGCCTGAGCGGCGACCAGGTCAAGTCGGAATTCACCGCCGGACGTCTTGCGGTCTATCCTTCCGGCTCGTGGGACATCGACAGCTTCAATGAGACCGGCCTCAACTACGGTTTCGGCCAGATCCCTATGCTGAAGAAGGGTGACACCCCGTACGCGCCGGGCTCCATCGATCCGGCCTTCGGCATCAACAACAAGATCTCCGGAGACAAGCTCAAGGCCGCGGAGAAGTTCTTCACCTTCCTGACCTCCGACGAGGGCCTCAAGCTGTACCAGAAGCAGCTGGGCCTGATCCCGTCCGTCAAGGGCTTCAACGCCACGGTGGACGACCACTTCAAGGACGCCTACGACCTGTACATCAAGACCGGCAACGTGTACCTGAATTCCGCCCACTGGAGCAAGGGCACCACCGCGCTGCGCGCCGAGACCTTCACCCAGCTGCAGCAGGTAGCCCTCGGCTCCATCAGCCCTACGCAGGCCGCGGAGAACCTCGATTCCAAGCTCAAGACCCTCTCCTGATCCATCGCGAACAGACATCCATCGCGGCAGGCTGGCGCGGACCCTTCCGTCCGCGCCACGCCTGGACCTGCCAATCTCACGTTTTGTAGAAAGCAACCAACATGTCAGTATCAACAGCGTCAGCGGCGCGTCCACATTCCGCTGATCAGGTAGAGGCGTTGCATCTCAAGCAGCGTCGTCACCGCAACTTCATGGAGAACTTCGCCTCGGCACGCTTCCTGCTGCCGATCATGGTGGTGTTCATCGTGGTGATCCTCATCCCATTCCTGCAAAGCCTGGTGTTCAGCTTCACCGATTACTCCGGTTACAATTTCGCGGACGCGAAGTTCGTGGGGTTCGCGAACTACGTGCAGTGCTTCAAGGATCCGACGCTGCTCGCGGGCCTCGGCTTCACGCTGCTGTACACGGTGGCCACCACCGTGCTCATCACCGTGATCGCCCTGCCGCTGGCTGTGGTGCTCAACCGCAAGTTCTTCGGCCGTAACTTCGCCCGTTCCCTGTTCTTCTTCTTCTCGGTGCCGTCCATGGCCGTGCTCGGCTTGGTCTGGCAGTACATCTTCTCCCCGCTGAAGTCCGGCGTCGTCAACACGCTGCTCGCCAAGATCGGCATCGATGCGATTCCGTGGTTGTCGAATTCCGAACTTGCCAAATTCTGTGTGATTTTCGTAGCGGTATGGGCTCAGATCGGCTGGCACGCCACGCTGTATCTGGCGTATCTGCAGGCTATCCCCGCCGATATCTACGAACAGGCCGCCGTCGATGGCGCAAACCGTCGCCAGCAGTTCTTCAACATCACACTGCCCCAGATGGTTCCGGCCATGGGTGTGAGCATCTTCATGCTGCTTACCGGTGGTTTGAAGGTCTATGATCTGCCGTATGGCCTCACCAGCGGCGGTCCGGGCTACTCCACCTACACCGTGACCCAGTCCATCATCCTCACGGGCATCGGTTCGAGCCGGTACGGACTGGGCTCCGCACTGGGCGTCATCTTCTTCATCTGCTGCGCGCTGTTGGTCGCCCTGCAGCAGGTAATCACCAATCTGGTAGAAAAGAGGCTGTCATGACTCTGCAGCAACGCGAGCGTATCGGCTCGATCATCCGTTCCGTCGTCGTCATCGCTATCGCGCTGATCTGCGCGGTGCCGCTGTACGTCATCGTCATCAACACGTTCAAAAGCAGCGCCGAGATGTCCATGGACCCGATTGGGTTACCAAAGACATGGAATTTCGAGAACTACACGTATGCATTCGGGCATCTGCCCATTGTCAACGCCTTCAAGAACACCATCATCGTGACGGTGGTCGGCGTCGGCCTGCAGGTGCTGTTCGGCGCGCTCGCCGCATACGGCATGATCCTGAAGAAGAGCAAGTTCACCGCCGTGATCGGCGTGCTGCTCATGCTGTCCTTCATCATCCCCGGCCAGACGCTGCTGATTCCGCAGTACCGCATGGAGGCACAGGTGGGTCTCGTCGATTCGCTGCTCGGCCTGATCGTGCTTTACACGGGCGGCGCGACCTTCTGCTACTTCTTGATCGTGCAGTACATGCGCGGCCTGCCGTATGAGATCATCGAGGCCGCCCGTATCGACGGCGCCGGTCCGTTCCGCATCTTCTGGACGATCGTGCTGCCGCTGATCCGCCCGATCCTGACCACCGTCATCGTGTTCCAGACCATGGGCACGTGGAACGACTTCATGACGCCGAGCGTGTACATCTCGTCGACCAACAAACAGACCATCGTGCTGCAGGTGTTCAACGCGATCAGCACCTTCACGACGAACTGGCCGTTGTTCATGACGGTCACCACCATCGCGCTCATCCCGGTGTTCGTGTTCTTCATCTTCTGCCAGCGTTGGATCGTGGCCGGCCTGGTCGCCGGTTCGGTCAAGGGCTGACCGGTCCTCCTGCTTGCGGGAATTCGACAAGGAGCAGCGTTATGCGCTATGAGGTTGATCTTTCGGAAGCCAGCAAGTTCGCGCGGACGCCCGCATACGGGATCCCCGTCATCCGCGCCGCAGCCGCATGCGGGCCGGATGGCGGGACCCTGGGCGCCACGAACCGCTTCCTGACCCGTGACGGATCGCCATGGATCCCCATCGCCGGCGAGATGCACTATTCGCGGATCGCCGCCGAACGGTGGGACACGGAACTCGCGAAGATGGCCGCGGCGGGCATCGACGTCGTATCCACCTACGTGTTCTGGAACCACCATGAGGAGCGCGAGGGGGAGTGGGATTTCTCCGGCAACAGGAACGTGCGCCGATTCGTGGAATTGTGCGCCCGGCACGGACTGCACGTCATCGTGCGGCTGGGACCGTTCTGCCATGGCGAGGTGCGCAACGGCGGACTTCCCGACTGGCTGTACGGCAAGTCGTATGAGGTCCGTTCCCTCGACGCCGGCTTCCTCGATGCGGTGCGCGGTCTCTACGCGCATATCGCGCAGCAGCTGCGCGGCCTGTATTTCAAGGATGGCGGGCCGATCATCGCGGCCCAGGTCGACAACGAGTACATGGCGTCGTCGGCTCCTTGGGAGATGACCACCGGCATCAGCCGTGAATGGGTGCCGTCCGGCCACGATGGGGCCGGCTACCTGGAACGGCTGCGCGACATCGCGATCGAGGAAGGCATCGACCCGCCGATGTTCACCTGCACCGGCTGGCAGTCACCGGTTCCGGACGACATGCTGCCGCTGTGGGGTGGATACGCGTACCGTCCGTGGCTGTTCTACGACGGCGTCGGTGCCGAGGGGATGACGGAGCATCCCGCCACCGACGAGTACCGATACCGGAGGCTGCATGGCTCCAGCACAAGCGACGGCTTCGATCCCCCGTACGATCCGGACAGCCGCCCGTACGCCTGCTGCGAGATGGGCGGCGGGATGTTCAATTCGTACGATTACCGTTTCGTGCTGCCGAAGCGCTCCGTCGACGCGATGGCCAACATCAAGCTCGGCTCGGGGTGCGATTTCCTCGGCTACTACATGTTCCATGGCGGAACCAACCCGAAGGGCGCGGCCGGATTCCTCAATGAGGGGCAGACCCCGAAACGCTCCTATGATTTCCAAGCGCCCCTTGGCGAATTCGGACAGGTGCGGGAATCCTACCGGCGGCTGCGCACCCTGCACGAGTTCGTCAAAGCCTTCGGGCCGGAACTCGCCGGAATGCCGGTCTCGTTGCAGGACGGGCAGGACCGCATCGATCCGTCCGACTCCGAGACCCTCCGGTATGCCGTGCGCAGCGATGGCGAACGGGGTTTCGTGTCCATCGACAACTTCCAGGACCATGCGCGCGTGCCGAGCCGTCACGGTGAGCAAATCGACGTGACGACGGGTACCGGTGAGCGCATACGGTTCACCGGCATCGGCCTCGCCGAGGGGGAGAACTGCATATTGCCGTTCAACATGGATCTGGACGGCGTGCGGCTCGTCCGCGCCAACCTGCAGCCGGTCACCGTGCTGCGGGTGCCGGGCCGACCGTTCCGCACGTTCGTGTTCCTCAAGCCCGATGGCATGGATGAGCTGACGTTCCATTTCGAAGGCGACATCCAGGACGTCACCGTCGGCAAGGCGGATTTCGAACGCTTCATGGTCCGGGACGCGGCGGAGATCGTATGCGTCACACGAGCGCTCGCCGGGCGGATGACGGTGTTGGACGGAGGCCTCGCCTTCGTCGACGACGACAACGCGTTGCTGTACGAGGACGGCGATGGGTGGACGCTGGAATCGCCCCGCGCCGAAAACGGGATCGCCGCATATCCGGAAGGCTTGCTCGGCTCTCCGCGGCCGGTGGAGCCCGTATCGGTGTATGCGCGTCTGAGAAGACTGCACGCCGATCGGTACGAAATCGCTTTGCCGGCTGGCATGGGACGGCTTTTCCGCGATCAACGGCAGGTCGCCGATGTCATGCTGAACATCGCATACCAGGGCGATATCGGCTGGCTGTTCTGCGGCGATGTGCTGATCGCCGATAATTTCTGCAACGGCGAGACATGGCAGGTCGGATTGCGCGATTACGCGGATGCCATCGATGCCGCTGGTGGAAAGCTGACGCTGGTCGTCACGCCGCTGAGGCGCGGGGTCCGCGTGAAGGTAACATCGTCGATGGCGGCCCGCCTGGAGCAGTCCGATGCGTGCGTCGCTGACGTCACCGACGTGTATGCTACACCGGTGTACCACATGCCGGTGGGCAAATAACGAATGTAAAATACAAAAAACCATGGCTTTATGCCAATTACCAAAGGAGATAATCGTGAGTGCGCGACGCAACTTCGAATGGCCGGAACTGCTGACCGCGGATGGCCGCGGCATCGCCTTCGGTGGCGACTACAATCCCGACCAATGGTCCGAGGACATCTGGGACGACGACATCCGCCTGATGAAGCAGGCCGGCGTCAACACCGTGGCCCTCGCCATCTTCAGCTGGGATCGCATCCAACCCACCGAGGATCGTTGGGATTTCGGCTGGCTCGACCGCATCATCGACAAACTCGGCAATGCCGGCATCGTGGTCGACTTGGCCTCCGCGACGGCGACCGCGCCGCTGTGGCTGTACGAAAGCCACCCGGAGGTCCTTCCGCGTGACAAGTACGGCCATCCGGTCAACGCCGGCTCGCGCCAATCCTGGAGCCCGACCAGCCCGGTGTTCAAGGAATACGCGCTGACCCTGTGCCGCAAGCTCGCCGAACGGTACGGCACCAACCCGTATGTGACCGCATGGCACATGGGCAACGAATACGGGTGGAACAACCGCGAGGACTACTCCGACAACGCGCTCGAGGCCTTCCGCGCATGGTGCCGCCGCAAGTACGGCACCATCGACGCGCTCAATCAGGCGTGGGGCACCACCTTCTGGGGCCAGGAGATGAACGGCTTCGACGAAGTGCTCATCCCACGGTTCATGGGCGCCGACTCGATGGTCAACCCCGGCCAGAAGCTCGACTTCGAACGGTTCGGCAACGACATGCTCCTCGACTTCTACAAAGCCGAACGCGACGCGATCGCCGAAATCTGCCCCGACAAGCCGTTCACCACGAACTTCATGGTCTCCACCGACCAGTGCTGCATGGACTACGCCGCCTGGGCCAAGGAAGTGAACTTCGTATCCAACGACCACTACTTCCACGAGGGCGAATCCCACCTCGACGAGCTGGCCTGCTCCGACGCTCTCATGGATTCGCTCGCGCTCGGCAAGCCGTGGTACGTCATGGAACACTCCACCTCGGCGGTGCAGTGGAAGCCGCTTAACACCCGCAAGCGCAAGGGCGAGACCGTGCGTGACTCCCTGGCCCATGTGGCCATGGGCGCCGACGCCATCAACTTCTTCCAGTGGCGCGCGTCCGCGTTCGGTGCCGAAGCGTTCCATTCGGCCATGGTTCCGCACGCCGGCGAGGACACGAAGCTGTTCCGCCAGGTGTGCGAGCTGGGCGCGTCGTTGCACACGCTCGCCGACGCCGGCGTGCAGGGCACCGAATTGGCGCACTCCGACACGGCGATCCTCTTCAGCGCCGAATCGGAATGGGCCACCCGCTCCCAGACCCTGCCGAGCATGAAACTCAACCACTGGCATGACGTGCGTGACTGGTACCGCGCGTTCCTGGACGCGGGCTCGCGCGCCGACATCGTGCCGCTCGCCTACGACTGGAGCTCGTACAAGACCGTCGTGCTGCCGACCGTGCTGATCCTGAGCACCGCCGACACGCAGCGGTTGGCCGACTTCGCGGCCGCCGGCGGCCGCGTGGTGGTCGGCTACGCGACCGGACTGATCGACGAGCATTTCCACACTTGGCTCGGCGGATACCCGGGCGCGGGCGATGGCCTGTTGCGCTCGATGCTGGGCGTCCGCGGCGAGGAATTCAACATCCTCGGCGCCGAAGCCGAAGGCGAGCCGGGCGAGATCCGACTGTCGTCCGCCGACGATTCGGCCGCGCTGGACGGCACCACGACCCGCCTGTGGCAGAACGACGTGAACGTGACCGGCGAACACGCGCAGGTGCTTGCCACGTACGCCGGCGAGGAAGCGGACGAATGGGAGCTCGACGGCACGGCCGCGGTCACCCGTAATCCGTACGGCTCCGGCGAAGCGTATTTCGTCGGCTGCGACCTGGATGTGGCCGATCTGACGAAGCTGGTCCGCGCATATCTCGCGGCCTCGTCGCAGGAGAATGCCGACGTGCTGCACACCGTGCGCGCCTCCGCCGACGCCACCTTCGACTTCTACCTGCCCCGTGGCAAGAAGACGGTCGAATTGCAAGGCATCGAAGGCGAGCCGGTCATCCTGTTCCAGACGGATCGGGAGGAAAAGCCCGGCTCGTACACCGTGCGCCGCAACGGCGTGCTCGTGGTAAGGCGGTAAAGTCGGAAGTCGAATATCGATGACGGATGCGGTTAGGGGGAGATATGGCCGAAGTGAAGCCGGACAAGTCCGACAGGAAACGCGTCACACTGCGTGAAGTGGCGCAAGAGGCCGGAGTCTCCCTCAAAACCGCGTCGAACGTCATCAACCATTCCGGCCGCATGGCCGACGCCACACGCGAAAAAGTGCAGGACGTCATCGACAGGCTCGGCTACCGCGTCAACGTGTCGGCCCGCAATCTCAATCGCGGCAAAACCGGCTTCATCACGCTCGCGGTGCCGAGCCTGACCGCGCCATATTTGGCCGAACTGGCCAACCGGGTGATCGACGCGGCCCGCATCTACGGCTATTCCGTGTACATCACCACGTATGCGGAAGGATCCGCGCAGGGTGCCCGCGCGCTGTTGCGAAACTTCAATGCCACGGTGTCGGACGGCATGATCCTGTCCATCTCCGAAGTCGAGGATCTCGATCCCGAGGACCTGGACGTGGATTATCCGCTGGTCTGCGTGGGCGCGCGGTCCACGCATGGCAAGGCGGACCATGTCACCCCGGACGACGTCCAGGAGGCGCGTCTCGCCGCGCAATACCTGTTCGACCACGGTGCCACGAATCTTGCGGTGATCGGCTCGCGAACCGATCCGGAGCATATCCTCGAGCTGCGCGACGCCGTGGAAGGCAACGCGCAGCTGCGCATGCGAGGCATATTCGAAGCGTGTGCCGACCAAGGCGTCGAATTGGACACACGGCTAGTGCCCAACGTCGGCCAGGATTGGACCATCGGCTCGGGCGCGCGCATGACGCAGCGCATCGTCGACTCCGGCATCCCCTTCGATGGCATCGTGGCGTTCAACGACCAGCTTGCGTTGGGCGCACTGTTCACTTTGGCAGCGAACGGCATCGCGGTGCCCGACCGGGTGCAGGTGATCGGCTTCGACAACAACGAGGAAGCCGCATATTTCCAGCCGCCGCTGACCACCATGGATTCCTGCCTCGACTGGATCGCGCCGACCGCGGTCAGCCGCATCATCAACCGCATCGATGGCAGCCGTACGTTGGAACCGGAGCTCATCACCACCCAATCCCGCATCATAGCCCGCGCCACCACCCGTGCCTAGTGTCGCGTGTTTGGTTTCGCGCCGCCTAGTGCTCCCGCTTTCCGCATGCCTTCTCCTCCCCTGAGTGCCCTCCTCGCTTCCGTCGCAGGCCTTGATTCCGCTCTTCCGGCACTGCCCACGCTATCTGTGCGCCAGCTCCGCCCTTTCCAGAGCAGGCCTTGGACCTACTCTTCCGGTACTGCCCGTGTCGCTTGTTTTGTGTCACGATTCGAAAAAATGGCCAAAATTTTGGATCGTGACACATCGCTTTCGGTTCGGGGGTATGTTTTTTGAGGCATTTTCCTTGGAAATGCGCCGATTTATACCCCCGTATTGTTTTTGGGGAAGGAAAAATGTGCCACGATTCGAAAAAACAGCCGAAATTTCGAATCGTGACACATTTATAGCGGAAGATTCCGCTCCAAAGCTGGTTCAAGGCTCGCTTGAGACTAGTTTGTGCTGGTTCGTGATGAATTGGTCCGAATTGCCTTGAAGGCTGGGCTGAGGCTGATCCATCCCCGATTCCCCAAGCGAAAAGAAATACCGGTTTGCCGCACTTCCGGAAGTGCCAGGCCGCGTCCCTTGTAAAGGCTGCGGTGGTAGCTGGAACCATCTCCATTGGTTATCCACAGGCTGTTGCGCTCCAAATCGTTGGAATTACGGCCATGCCATGCTGAACTGCCCCAAATCGCATGTTCTCCGACCACAACTTTGGAAAAACGCACATCAAACCGTTGCCATCGTTTATATTGCACGCCATGAATGCTGATGATGCATACAAGCCGATCCAGCGGGCGACCCTGTCCGAAGCCAGCTGGCGTATTCTCCGCATTGCCCAGTCCGTGGAGTTGCGGCATCCCGTAAGTCACGAGACCGCGCTCGCGATTTGGGGCGTCGAGCTGCCCGCAGATAGTGATTGCTCCGTTGTTTCGCTGCGTTCGTCGCAAGGCGGTTACGCTGGGACGGACGTGGACTATGGATGGAGTGGAGAAAGTCCGGCTTTCGGCCATTCCGAGCACTCTATCCGCTTAGGGCAGGATTTCCCGGATTCGGATTTTCAATATTTCCCGGATTCCCAGGCTGTTTCTCGGAATCAGATTCCAGGTCTTCGGCAGTCGGCTTCTCAGCCTTCCCAATTCCCGCAATCCCCGGCGAAACTTCATACGGTCGCCCAATCGCCGGCTCGTCGCGGCCGTGTGAAGAAAAGCACATCGGTGTCGGCCGATGTGACCGTGCATGTCTGGAAGGGCTTGTCCGCGCGACACGTGCGTGAGGTTGCTGGAGTTCCGGTGCTTATGCCCGTTCCGGCGTGGTCTTTGGCTGCCGGCCGGTGGGGTATCCAGGACATCGTCATGGTTGCGGAGTCGTTGATTCGCCATCGATTCGCCGCTCGCAAGGGGCTGATTGAGTTTGTTAAAACTGAGAACGTCCCATACCGGAGCAAGTGTCTGGATGCGTTGGCGCTCGTGCAGTCAGGCAGCGATTCCCCCAAGGAGACCGAAATGAGGCTGACTCTTGTGCGTTATGGCCTGCCGATTATGCAACCGAACTGTGTGGTCCCCGGCGTGAATTTTGCGAATGGCGCTGCGGTGACGTTGGATCTTGTCGATGCCGAGCATCGTTTTGGCCTGGACTATCAGGGTGACCATCATCGTACTGACCGTGCGCAATATCGGCGCGATCAGAACAAGCTGTCGCGTCTTGCGGCCGCTGGTTGGACTGTGTTTTCGGTCACGCAGCTGGATTTGTCCGACGAATTGCATCGCGCCGCGTTCGCCATGAACGTCGCCCATGCGTTGTCTTCGATCGTCGGTCGGCCGATTGGGGTGACCACGCCCTTGCCATGGCGCAAAGTGGTGCTGCGTTATCAGAAAGCCCGCAAGCTTAGGCTGCTTGACTGATGCGGTTTCGTTGGGTGCGCGCGTGAGGCCGCCCGCTTTCCGCATGATCGCGACTCCTCGGTGTTGTGCCTCTTTTGTGGCGATCGGCGCTGGAATCCTTGAAAGCCGCTGATAATCGTGTTCGTCGCGCGTCATTCCGATACGTTTGGTTGCGCACAGGATATAGGAGGCTTGTTTTTTGTGTCACGATTCGAAAAAAAGACCAAAATTTTGGATCGTGACACATCACTTTCGGTTCGGGGGTATGTTTTTGAGGCATTTTCCTTGGGAATATGTCGTTTTATACCCCCGTATTGCTTTTTTGGAAGGAAAAATGTGTCACGATTCGAAAAAACAGCCGAAATTTCGAATCGTGACACATTTCAGGAGACTCCGCCACTCACCTACGCTTCACCGCGCACCTACGCTCCGCCACCTGCCACGCGCCTCACCGCTCCGGCACGCTTTGCGCCGGGCAGCCATGCAGCACGGACAGCATCGCCCGCTTTTCCTTGGTGGTGACGCTCAGCCCATACTTGGCTTTCACGCCGATCTGCCGAGCCACGTAATCGCAACGATATTCGCTGTTCGTCGGCAGCCAGTATGCGGCCGAAGCAGAACCCTTCTGCTGATTCGCCGGCCCATCCACGGCCAGCAGATTGTACATGTCATTGCCGAATTGGTACAGCTTCGTATGATCCCACGTGTTCGCGCCCGACTGCCATGCATTCTCCAACGCGACCACATGGTCGATCTGCACCGCCGAAGACGTTTTCACTCCACGCACGAACTGAATGGTCTGACCGGTATACGGGTCATCGAGTGTACCCGACGCAACTTGGCAGCTGCGGCTGTTCTTATATTGCACGTCCGTCAAATCGCGGGCGAGCACATCTTCGCGCACGTCGCAACCATTGCCGTCGTCGTCGGTTTCTCGGAATCCGAACGCGTCGCGATCATATCCGGCTTTGCTGGGATTGTCGTCAACCGTAAGTTTTTCCAACGTTTCCGCGGCAGTGCCGGTTGCCGTGTATTCGCCGGTAATCTCACCTACGGTCGGATTGACTTTCGGCAGAAGCATGCCGATAGTGACGCCGATTACCGCAACGACGACCAGCAGAATGAGAATGCGTTCCAGCGGACCGTCAGCATTAATCCAACTTTTTTTGAACCGTTTGCCAGCCCGCTGAATATCACGCACATCTTGCTCAATATTCCGATAATTATAAGAATTACGATTATTCTTTCGTGCCATAAGTATTGAAATAATACATGCAACACACTGAAATTGCGGAATTGGGAATATCAGGCGTAAGTGAACGTCATCGGATCATGACCTGCGCGCGTCGGACCATCAAGCGCGTCAATCGCGGCATGCTCTTCAGGAGCAAGCGCGAAACCGAACAGATCAAGATTCTGCTTCTGTCGTTCCGCATGCGTCGACTTGGGGATGATGATTGTTCCATTTTCGATATGCCAGCGCAGAATCACCTGTGCCGGGGTAACCTCGTGCGCAGCTGCGATACGTTCGATCGTGCCATTTCCAGCGTTCAAATCAGCGCCGCGAGCCATCGGCGAATACGCTTCCACTGCAATGCCGTGCGCCTTGCAGTATTCCACAACCTCGCGCTGCTGCCAGGTCGGGTGCAGTTCGATCTGGTTGACGGCCGGATACTCGCCCGTCTCCTCATGCAAGCGGTCAAGATGTTCGGGCATGAAATTGCACACGCCCAGTGTGCGCACGCGGTTTTCCGCACGAAACTCCTGGAATGCCTTCCACGTTTCGCCGGAACGCCAGTCGAACGGAGTCGGCCAATGGAGCATATACATGTCGACATAGTCGAGTTGTAGCAGACTGAGCTGGCGGTCGAACGCTTTGCGCGCGGAATCGTACCCCTGTTCCGAATCACGCAGCTTCGTGGTCACCCACAGATTCTTGCGATGCTCGCCTTGCGTGAAGCCCGCATTGCGCAGCGCACGACCCACGCCAGCCTCATTGTTGTATCCCGCGGCACCGTCGATGTGACGGTATCCGGCTTCCAGCGCGCTCTCAACTACGGGAGTAACGCCCTCATCGTCGATGCGCAGCACGCCCAAACCGATCTGCGGAATCAGATTGCCGTCGGAAAGCGTAACCATCGGAGTATGGAAAGTAGCCATGGAAACAACCCCTTGAATCGAATATGCGATGTTCTCCACACCAGTTTAGCGGGAGGCGTAACGGCCGTAACAATTCCATGCAGGTAAGCGCTATAACATTGCGCGGATATGGAGGACAATATGGATTCAAAGAATGCAATAACTACTCCGCAACCACAATCTCACCAGCATTACGGGCATGCACTCGCCGGCATGCTTGGTCCCGCTTTTGTGGCGGCCGTGGCATACGTGGACCCAGGCAACGTGGCTGCGAATATCACATCCGGCGCGCGGTACGGCTATTTGTTGGTATGGGTGCTGGTGCTCGCCAATTGCATGAGCGTGCTTATTCAATATCAATCCGCGAAACTTGGCATTGTCACAGGAAATAGTCTTCCGGAAATCTTAGGGGAACGACTTGGCGACGGCGGCCGATTCATGTTTTTCATGCAAGCGGAAGTTATTGCCATCGCAACTGATCTTGCAGAAGTAATTGGTGGCGCAATCGCACTGAAACTACTATTTGGACTACCACTTTTTGTCGGCGGATGCATAATCGGGATTATTTCGACAGTACTATTAATTTTTCAAAAAAGTGCGACGCATCATATTTTCGAAAGAATGATAATCGGATTACTGCTAGTGATCACGTTTGGTTTCATTGCAGGACTTTTTATTGATCCACCAAATCCAGTGCAAGTTTTGCAAGGTCTTGTTCCGCATTTTCAAGGAACGGAAACGGTTTTGATGGCGACTTCCATGCTGGGTGCCACGGTGATGCCGCATGCGATTTACCTGCATTCCACGCTGGTGAACGATCATTATGCGCCAGGACAGCCAAAACCGAGTGTGAAAACTCTGTTGCACGGCAGTAAAATAGACGTGTTTTGGGCATTATTGCTTGCGGGATCGGTGAATCTTGCGCTATTGATTCTTGCAGCAAATTCACTGCATGGCATGACCGGTACGGATACGATTGAAGGTGCGCAACAAGCCATCGAACAGGTGCTTGGGCCGGTGATCGGCACGATTTTCTCGGTCGGACTGCTGGCTTCCAGCCTGAGCTCCACATCGGTCGGCACGTATGCCGGAGCCGAAATCATGCATGGACTGTTGCGGGTCAAAGCGCCGATGTGGGCGTGCCGCGTGGTGACGCTTGTGCCGGCATTGGTTGTACTGTGGCTTGCGAAGAATCCGACGGAGGCGCTGATCATAGGGCAGGTGGTACTGTCGATCGGTATTCCGTTCGCGATCATTCCGCTGATGAAATACACTCACGATAGCTCATTAATGGGCGATTACGTGGATGGTCCGGTGAAATTCGCGATCAATATGGCAGTTGTTTCGCTGATTGTTGCGCTTAATGTGATTCTCGTCTTCCTCACACTTTCCGGCCGCTCCTGATGCAGATTGCGGATGCCGGCTAGGAGCGGTCGTAATTGTAGACGTTGAATGTTCCTTTGTTGAATCGCTTGGTTTCGTACAGCGCCAGGTCGGCCTGTTTGACGCATTGGCCGAAATCCACGCCGCCTCTGGTATCTTCGCCGTTTTCTCCATCTGTGTTTCTGCTGGTATCCCTGTTTCCGCTGATGCGGATGGCGGCAACGCGGCACACGCCTACGCTGCAATGCACGTCTTGCCCGCGCTGTTCCGAGGCGCGTGTCAACTGTTGGAAGAACATGCCCAGCGTGGTTTCGAGCACCTGTTCGCTGGCGGTATTTCGGATAAGTACTATGAATTCGTCGCCGCCGTATCGGCAGATGATGTCATCTTGCCGGTAGATGTGCCGAAGCTGGGATGCGACCTCGCGGATCCAGAAATCGCCGACCGTGTGTCCGTATGTGTCGTTGATGATTTTGAAATCGTCGATGTCGACGAACATCAGCATCGCTTCGTCGTGCGAATCCATGCGGTCGAAGTATTTGCGCATGTGTTTCCATCCCGCTTTTTTGTTCAGCAAACCGGTCATGCCGTCATGTTCGGCTTCGTACCTTGCTTTTTCGTAGGCGGCCTGTTGCGAGTAGAATCGCAGGTTCAGTTCCACGGTGTCCATGATGAACATAATCTGTGTGGAAATCACGATCGCCAAACATTGCAATGAAAAACCGTATGCCAGTGCTTGGTAGATGGTCGCCAATACTGGTAGTACGAAGAACGACATCATGGAAAGGAAAGTAATGCGATCAAGATTCTTGCGATATGAGATCAGCATGAAGAAGCATAATGCGATTCCCGAGACCGCAATTGCTTGCGAAAGAAGATAGAAATTACCGCGATGGTAAAGATTGTGGTCATCGAAATAGTAGAAAAGACCAGTGAATTGTGTGATGATAAGTAAGAGAATTCCAATTACGGATAATGCGTAGACGGTATGCAATGCGGCTGGTTTGTGATGCTGATTTTTGCTCACTGTCAACCAAACATAGGTTGCGAAGAAACTCATGAAAATATAGTTGATGCAGAATACTGAGAAATTGCTTATGCGAACTATATAGTATGTGGTTTCGTCTGCATTTGCGTGAAAATACCAGCTGAGCGCGTCGGATCCAAGAAGAAGCATGCAGGCGATCTGTATGAGTATTTTGATGCGAGTTCGTCTGGTTTTTTGTGGTGTTGCAATGAAAATTCCGCCTGCGAAAATCAGACATATGAAAATGCCCCACAACTCCATGCAGACGTGGAACATGGCCCTGACTGGGATCATCCCCCCACCCCTCCCCGACGCTGTCTGCGCCGAAAACCTGCCTATCTCTTGCGTGTGTCATGATACCTCTAAATAGGGGAGCGTTACCCCGAAATGGCAAAAACAGGAATCCGCGGCGAATATCCATGCCTCTGTCATACGGGCTATCATATAGTTTGTGCGTTTGAATGTGGGGAAGGTGATTGATGTCAGCGAAGCGGAGCATGTCCCGAGCGCTTGCTCGAGAGGAATCGTATCAGAACGGTCATTTAACGCGCACGGCGTTTATTTCCATTGCGGTTCTTACATTTATTACGTTCGTCGGTAATTTCACGCAATTGCAGTTAAGCGCCGCGTTGCCGACGATCGTCAGTGATTTTGGTATTTCCGTTACGACCGGTCAGTGGCTGACGTCGATTTTCCAGCTGGTCATGGGCGTGATGGTGCCGCTTACGGCATACCTTACGAGACGTTTTTCGACGCGCGAAATCGTGCTTGTTTCCATGGTTGTGTTCACGATCGGTTCACTGTTCGCTTGGCTTGGTCCAACTTTTTTGATGGTGCTAATCGGGCGTTTGCTTGAGGCGGTTGGCACGGGTGTGATGTGGCCGGTGTTGCAGATCACGGTGTTTTCGATTTATCCGCTGTCTCGCCGTGGTTTCGCAATGGGTACGGTTGGTGTGGCGATGAGCGTGGCTCCGGCGATCGGTCCGACGCTTGGCGGTGTGCAGACGGACTTGAACGGTTGGCGTTCAATTTTCCTCACGTTGACCATTATCGGCGTAATTTCGCTGCTTCTTGCCTATTTTGGATTGCATAATTTCGGTGAGAACGATAAAACCGCGAAGGCTGACTTTTTTTCCGTTGGACTGTCTATTTTCGGTTTCGGCGGGCTAATGTTCGGCTTTACGAATATTGAATCGTATTCGTTTGTAAATCCTATGGTTTGGCTGCCAATGGTGATTGGCGTTGTGGGAATTATTTGGTTTGTGCTCCGCCAGATTCATGGCGCGCGCAGGCAGATTGAAAATCCTGAAGCGCAACCGCCACTGTTGAATTTGAGCGTGTTGAAGAATCGTAGTTTTACTGTTGGCACGATCACGGCCGCGCTCTCGTTCTTCGCGTTCAGTTCGATTATGGTGATCATGCCCCTGTACATTCAGGATTGCCGTGGCTATTCTGCTGCGATTAGCGGCCTGGTGATGCTTCCGGGTGCTTTGGGCCAGTGCATTTCGCAGTTTTTCGGTGGTAAGATACTTGACCGTTTCGGTGCACGCCCGGTGGCGTTGGTAGGCACGATTACCTTGTGTTTCGGCACGGTCATGATGAGTTTGATTTCCATGACCTCGTGGATTTGGTGGGTGTCGATTTGGCAGTTTGTGCGCCAGATCGGCATGGGTTTCGTGTTGATGCCGATCACCACATGGTCACTGAATTGTTTGGAACCGGAAGAGGTGAGCGCCGGATCCGCGGTGACGAATACGGTTCGTCAGATTGCGGGCGCGATTGGCGCTCCGGTGTTGGTGATTTTGATGGAGACGTTCACGTCTCTTCGTTGGACTGCGCTCGGTGGCAAAAAAGCAGTGTATGCGGCTGCCAACGTGTTCGGCATTCAGTGGGCGCTTCGTATCAGTGCGGCAATCTGCTTCGTGATGGTGCTGATGGTGTTCTTCGGCGTGCGCGGCCAGGGTGCCGGTTCCACGCATGAAACCGTGCAACGCGCCCTCAACCGTAGGCGTGCCGCCTGACCGTGCATGCTGCGACGGCTACTCTTCTTCGTCGGGCTTGTATTCCACTACGCTGAGGGCCATCACGCCTGCGCTGGTGTGCACGAACACGTTGGCGCTCCCGCCTACGGCTTCCAAGCCTTCCACTAGGTGTGAGATCGGCTCGGAATCAAGCACCGGCAGTACTTGCGCTACACCGTCTGCGTCGGTGACGGTGAGCGTATCGTCCAAATATCCGGAGGCGAGCGTCTCGTCGATGGCGCTTTCGAATTCGGTCAGTTTGCTGATTTCCTCTTCGGCGGCCTTGTTTGCGGCCACTTCCACAGCTTGCGCCACTTCTTCTCGCATTGCTTCTTCGCTCATGATTACCCCTTTTGTTAGGCGCCGTTTTGTAACTTATAGACTATCGGATGAACGTATCAGAACGATTCCAAATGCCGGAAAGTGTCCATATAATGGCACTCTCGTGAAGGCGTCATCCTAAATGCGCGCTTTACTGCTTACGGCGTTGCTGTGGTTCGTATTCGCCGTCATCGTGTTCGCGATGCTTCTGCGCATGCTGCCGAACAGCCTCGATGGTAAACGTTACGTGCCTCTGATTGTCGCGATCATGCCTTCCATTCACCCGTTTTCTTCACGACCAAGCAAACAGGGATTATGGAACAAAAGTTTGGATTCCATAGCTCAATTACAGCATTACGATAATGATCTGAATAATGTTCACGTGGAAAATGGCACGATTGAAATTTCCGGATTGGAAGCGTCTCAGCGGCCGCTCCAGATCGCGGACGATACGATCAACAAGGCCACGCGGGAAGTGAAAACCGTGAAAGCCGTGAAACCCCGTATGTCGCGCAGATCGTGGACGCCCTGAAAACCGCGGAAACGTATTGCGAAAAACTTGATAGCATGGTGCATTCCTTGAATTCCATCGTGCAGGTGCTTCCAAGCATGTTGGGTACGGAAAGCCATGCGAATGATGCTCCGCGCAATTATTTGATTCTTGCGCAAACGAATGCGGAGGCTCGCCCGTTCGGTGGTCTTACGGGATCGCTCGGCCTGGCCACGGTGCAGGGCGGTCACGTGAGCTTGCAGCCGTTCGTTTCCGATTCGGAAATTCAGAATGCCGACGAGCCGGTTGTGGATTTGACTGCCGAGGAACGTTTGCTGTTTACCGACAAGCTTGGCAAGGATATTCGCGACGTGAATTTCACGCCTGATTTTCCGCGTACCGGCGAGATTATGAGCGCCATGTGGAATCGCCAGTATGGCGTTGCGGTTGATGGTGTGATCGCCATTGATCCGCTGTTCCTGCAGAACATGCTGGCGGTGACCGGTGGCGTTGCCATGCCTGACGGTTCGACGTTGGATGGTGCGAATACTGCCCAAACGTTGCTGCATGACGTGTATGCGCGCATGGCTCCGCAGGAGACGGACGAGTATTTCGCGGTTGCCGCGCAGGCTGCGTTCGACCATATCATGCAGAATGCGGGCAATTTCAAATCGTATGTCAAGGCGCTTTCCACGTCTGTTGAGCAGGGACATGTGGTGGTGTGGAGCGCGCATGAGGATGAGCAGAATCTGATTGCCGATTCCGCTATTTCCGGCAAATTGATTACGGAAGGTGCGAAACCGCAGGTCGGCGTGTATATTTCCGACGAAACCGAGTCGAAAATGGACTGGTATTTGCATCGCGAAGTGACCACTGAATTCCAGAAGGTTGCGCGAAACGGCGCGAACCAGTATACGGTGCATATCAAGTTGCAGAACACCATGACGGCGGAGGAAGCGGCTTCCGAAGCGGAATATGTGACTGGTGGCGGAAATATCGTTCCGAAGGGCCAGATCAAGACGGCATTGTTCATTTACGCGCCTGCGAACGGTCGTTTGGTGGATTGGAAATTTCAGAATGCCGACGATTACAAGGGTGTGACTTTGCATAATGGCCTGACCGTGGGCGTGGGCGATGTGACCTTGCAGCCCGGCGAATCCTATGAGATCACCGTGCACGTGCAGTCCGCCCCGGATACGGATGAGCCGCTCACCTTTCGTCAGACCCCGTTGATTGAAGGCCGCTAGACAGTTCCGTAGTTCCGTAGGCAGCTTAAGCAGCCAAACAGGCGGCCGTAAAACGGCCAAATCGTCAAGCAAGCGGCTCTAACAAGCCATCTTGCAACAGGGGAGTATGGAGAATATGTGGGTATATGCGCATGCAATCTCACGTTTACGGAACGGACGTCAACTTTTCATCCGTTCTTGCTGCGCGTTTCGCGGTATCTCGTCAAAAGCAAGTGTTTCCAATAGTGATTTAACCGCAAAAGCGAGTTGGAGGTACGGGGCTTATAGTATGCTTCCTTCGCAGAGAGAATACCCCCTGTTTTCGAGGGTGGGGTGGGGATGATGGGAGGAGAAGTCATGCAAGGTGGTTTCCGCAGCTCTGAGCAGGGTTCGGATCAAGTAGTGAGAACCCAGGAAATCCATATCGTCTCTTCTGACTCTCGTCATCAGGATCAGAAGCAGGAGCGGCATCAGTCACAAAACAACAGCCCTCAGTTTGAGCCGATGACGTTTTCGAACACGCCATTTTCCGTTGGTGAAGATGGAAGACGCAAGGGCAGGCGGAGTCAGGTTGTGCCCGCATGGCGTTATTTTTTTGTCGCTTGCCTGGTGATGGTCGATCTTGCGGTCATGCTGATTTCGCTGTCCATCAGTCTTTGGGTCAATGATGCCGCATATAATGCCATCAATGGGGCTATGCCGTTCTGGCTGTTCCTCGTCTGCTTCAGTTTCATCTGGGTGTTGAGTCTCACTTTTGCTGGAACGTATCATCGCCATGTGATGGAGGAAGGCTACGAGCTGTATGCGAAAATCATCAATGCGTCGCTGCTCACCATCATCACTTACTGCTCGCTTGCTTTTATTTTCAATCTTTCCTTGCCGCGAACCGCGCTTATCGTCGCTCCGATCATTGCATTCTTCCTAGAAGTCATCGCCCGTTGGCAGATGCGTCAGTGGCAGCCTCGCAGCCGTCAGAAGGGTGCCTGTAAGTATAAGACCGTGGTGATCGGCTCTTCCGACGGTATCAATCGTGCGTTGCGTACCATGCGGGACTACTCCAATTGGGGGTATTCGCCGATTGCCGTGTGTCCGATCGAAGTTGACGGTAATGAGAAAGACGCTTATGTGGTCACGTCGTTCGAGCCTGATCCTTCCATTGAAGGTGCCGACAAACTGAAGGTGATCCCGTTCAATGCCGCTTTCCCGCGTACGTGCGAAAGCTTGGGTGCGCAGGAAGTGTACGTTGCCGACGTGCTTTCCCGTGATTCCGAAATGCTGCATGGCATTTCGCTTGCGGTCGAATCCCTTGGCATGGAGCTTGCGTTGGCCGTGTCTCTGGCAGATGTGAGCGGTCATCGCCTGTACTTGCGTAATACCGCCGAACAGCCTGTATTGTTGGCCGGTTTGCCGCAGTATACGAATACGACGTACGTGATTAAACGCCTGCTGGATATCGTTGGTTCGGCTTTCGCGCTGCTGATTTTCTCGCCGCTGATGTTGGGTACGGCGCTCGCCATCAAGCTTGATGACGGTGGTCCGATTTTCTTCTCGCAGAAGCGTATCGGTTTGCATGGCAAGCCGTTTACCATGTATAAATTCCGTTCCATGGTTACCAATGCGGAAGAATTGAAGAAGAAACTTGCCGAAGAAAATGGACAGACCGATCGTTTCATCTTCAAAATGAAGGATGATCCGAGAATTACGAAGGTTGGTCGTTTTATTCGTAAGACTTCGTTGGATGAATTCCCACAGTTCTTCAACGTTTTGAAGGGCGACATGTCTTTGGTTGGTCCTCGCCCGGCTTTGCCGGAAGAGGTTGCCCGCTATGGTTCCCTTTATTCCGCGCGACTGCTGGTTAAGCCTGGTATTACCGGTCCTTGGCAGGTTTCCGGCCGTTCGGATCTTTCGCAGGAGCAGAGCGAATATCTGGACGTTTCCTATATCGAAAATTGGTCCATTGCAGGCGATCTTGCGATTCTCGCAAAAACCGTGCTCGTGGTCTTCCGCGGCACCGGATCTTACTAAATTCAGCGGTACTTTTCGCACGAATCGTCGTGCAAATCAGAGCGCTTACTCCCGGAGCGCTCTTTTTGTATTTCCTGACTTGTGCAGACGGAGGATGTGTTTTTGTGTGGTGGAGTTTGTTTGGTTGCGACCGCGCTGTTTTTAGCCATGGCTTCGCTTGTTTGGATTCAGCCTCACTTGTTTCTTGATGGGAAACAATTATTTGTCACACGTATATTTTTGCAGTTTATATGATGGATTTATTTTTATGGGTAATATTGTAATACTCATGTGAAACAGATTCAACTTATGTAATCAGGTCCACTATAACTAAAGATTGTCTTTTGATATATCTCATATAAGATTTGGATTTTCAAAATAGGTAATTTGCTTTCCTTCGCGTATTATGAGATAATTAATGCAACGTGGCGCCATGATTTCTGTAACGTCATCCCTCACAGCTGAGGGTGGTCCCACGCACTTCGGTGCGGATTGAAATATGCAATAGAACCTATAAAAGGAAATAATCATGCGTAGTCATGAGAAGCGGGTGAACATGTGCCCGCGAACGCAAGGTAAGTATTTGGTTTCGGTGGTGCTGACCGCTGTTTTCGCGATCGCGTCGCTGTTTGGAACGCTGCTGTTCTCTACAGATACGGTTGCCGATGCCGCCGAATCTCAGGCGGTCGCGCAAGTGGGCAACACAACCTACGCGAGCGTACAGGAGGCGATTGGGCGAACAACGTTGAAGAATACGACGGTCACATTGCTAGCCGACGTGACGGAAAGCGTTATGATTACGCCACCGAAAGGCGTACGAAACGTAACGTTTCACCTGAACGGGCATACGCTGCAAGCCGCTGAATCCGGTGGAGCTGCTGGGTTTGCTGCGATCACTGTGCCTGCGAACATGCAGCTCACCATTGTCGGCCCGGGAACGGTTGCTGGCGGAACACAGCCTGCAGTCGATTGCCGTGGCACATTGCGCGTGGAAAGTGGCACGTTCACTTCAGACGCGACGCTGATGCGCTTTGCCGAAACGGATGAGACTTCCGCGCAAGGCAGTTTTTCGGGCGGAACGTTCACCGCGCCGACGCTATTCAACCTGCTGGATGACGCTAAAAATCTTGGCTATGACTGTTCGCAGTGGCGAATACCGGGGTATGATCCCAGCTGGACTGAACACGCTCGCCTTGTTGAGTGGCTCGTTCTCCGACTTGTCGAATCTTGCGCCGTACTTGGCTGACTCGCTTGGGCTGATTCCAGGCGGCACTAGCGGTGATGGTACGGGTGACGGAATGTTCCATGTCGGCGATCTGGCGATCTCCAGTAAGCAGACTTTGGTGGAATTGGATCCGGCGAGCGGCCTTCAGCAGCTGAGTGCTGACGACCTACTGACCTTGACGGGAACGCAACTGAACGGCATCGCTGACTACCGTCTTGTGGTGGATAGTGACCAATTGCAGGCGTTGAACGATCAGATCGATCGCGCAATGCAGGCGGTTGGGAAGAGGAAAGCCTTCGAAGCCGTGAGCCAGAACATCACCATCAGCGCCGTGCGCAATGGTGCGGATGGTGTTATAGATGCAAACTCGAGTAGGGGAGCGGGCATACAGTTGCGCACCTCCGACCATGATGGCATAAGCGCCCAAGTGACGGTAACCATCAAAGCCGTCGCCGAGCCAGATGAACCAGAAGAACCTGGCAAACCCGGCGATTCAGAAAAGCCGGAGAAGCCGGAAATGCCTCGCTCCGGATCCGCAGTGCAGGCGCTCGCCATCATCTCGCTGCTACTGGTGATCGCTTCCGCAATTTGCGTATACGCAACGGCCCATCTGCAGTCGTCGTATCTGCACAACTAGTATTTTCCGCCCTTTTCTTGAGCTGTATAGACGCAAAACGCTAGTAATGCAGACGTGAAACCGCACTCCGATCATCGGATCCGAATTTCTTCAATCCGATAATCGGAGTGTTGCTCTGCGATCTGGCTTCTCGAAGTGCTGAGATACACCGTTAACCCTTCTCCTTTGGAGGAAGAAGGCTCTTATGCCTCTTATGCCTATGGCAAGGCTGGAATAAAGAACAGGATGTGGTGCTGTCGCGCGCGGGGCCGGTCCGTTTGTTGACGTCTTCACTGATTCGCTAGGTTCTTCTCTTGGGCTGCAAGAGAAGAACCTTTGGCGGAGGCTGTGAAGGCGTTTCCGTTGGGTGTATACGTTTTTCCGTACTTATGACTGCTGAGGAACCGGAAAACAGCCCCTAATTATGTGACCGGTGGCATGGATGGCACCGAGCCCGGTGACATCAGAACCGTGCTGTTCCTGTATGCTCCGGCGAATGGCCGCTTGATGGATTGGAAGTTTCAGAATTCCGATTTCACCATGCGAGGGACGTGTGGTGGAAGGAGCTGCCAGCAATGGTACGGAAAATACAGGCGAAACTGGTCCTGCGTTTGCATGGCCAGGGGTTATCGGGACGCGCGATCGCAAGGTCCCAAGGCATGTCGCGCCGGAGCGTGGCCGACGTGCTGGACGCAGCGAAGGCCGCCGGCATCGGCTGGGATGACGTCGCTAACAGGCCGGACGACGAGGTATACGCGCTGCTGTTCCCCGGGCGCGGGGAACGTGAGAGCGTGTATGAGCAACCCGACTGGGGCAAGGTCCACCGGGAGTTGGCCCGTGTCGGCGTGACGTTGAGGATTCTGCACGGCGAGTATGTGGACGAATGCCGGCAGTCGGGTAGGCCCCATATGGGTTATGACAGGTTCTGCAAGCTGTACGCCGCGTACGTGGCGAGACTCGGCGTGACAAGCAGGGTGGAACATAAGGCCGGCCGCACCATCGAGGTCGACTGGGCCGGCAAGACCATGCGCATCGTCGATCCGGTCACCGGTGATTCGTCGACCGTGTACCTGTTCGTGGCGGTATTGCCGTTCAGTCGGTACGCGTTCGTGGAACCCACCCTGGATATGGGGCAGAATTCGTGGCTGCGGGCCCATGTGGCGATGTACGAATGGTTCGGCGGATCCACGCCGCGCCTGGTGTGCGACAACCTGAAGACCGGCGTGATCAAGCATCCACGTGAGGGCGAGATCGTGTTGAACGACGCGTACCGGGGCATGGCCGAGCACTATTCGGCCGCTGTACTGCCCGGACGGGTGAGGAAGCCGAAGGACAAGCCGTCCGCGGAGAACACCGTGTGGCACGTCACGATGGCGCTGGTCGGCGCGATGCGCGACCACGAGTTCGGATCGCTTGACGAACTGCGGGCCGCGATACGCGCCTGGCTGGCGGAATACAATTCCCGTGCGTTCCAGAAGCGCGACGGGTCCCGGTCGTCGGTGTTCGAATCGGAGGAGAAACCGCTGCTGATCACGTTGCCGCTGATGCCTTACGAGGTGGCGGACTGGGTATACGGCCGCAGGGTGCAGGCCAACAGCCACGTCGCGTATGCGCGCAACTGGTATTCCGTCCCGTACGCGTACATCGGTTCCACGGTGGACCTGCGGATCGGCGCGAGCATGCTCGAGGTCTGGCATGGGGAACACGCGGTTGTGCTCGCACCGGCTCCTGCCGGCGACGGCATCCAACCAGTGGTCCACGAACGAGTCCGACCTGCCCGGCAAAGCCGCGTGGAGACCATGGGACAGGAAACGTTGCGAGCAATGGGCCCAGCGAATAGGCCCCGGCTGCGCCGCCGTGATCGGCAGGCTGTTCGCCACGGAACGCCTCGACGAGCATCCTGCGGCTGTCGAAACGCTATTCCGCCCAACGTTTGGAGAACGCGTGTTCGCTGTCGCTGCGGTCGATCGCTTCGCCGCGGTATTCGCACATCAGACCGATCCTCGAATCCGGCCAGGACGCCACGGGCGGGATCCCCGACGGCGCCGTTGACGACGTCGGATGGGTGCGCGGCGGCGATTACTACGCGGACATGGGAAGGTGGACGCGCGATGATCATCGACACCGAGACCAAACGCAAATTGCGTGAGATGAACGCATCCGATCTGCTTGACGCGTTCGAACGGCTCGACGAGCGAACGACGGCGCCCATGAGCCACACGGAGGTCGTCAGGCTTGCGGTCGACAACGCCCACTCCGGTCACATGGACGCCAAGATCCAACGCCTCGTCAAACGCGCGGGTCTGCGCTACCCCCCCAGGCGGACCTGAGAACCATCGACCTGGGGGAGGAACGCAGGCTCGACCGGAGCGTGATCGCCGGTCTCGACGCCGGGAACTATCTGGAACAACGGTTGAACGTCGTGTTCCAGGGAGCCACGGGATCGGGCAAATCCCACCTGCTATGCGCGTTGGTGAAATCCGCGTGCCGGGCACGGTACCGCGCAGTCTACGTCCGAATGCCAGACCTGGCCGAGCAGGTGACGGTCGCGTCGAACAAGCCAGGAGGAGTGCCCAAGCTCGTGCGCAAATACGCCACCTACAACCTGCTCGCGATCGACGAATGGCTCGTCGACAAGCCCGACGAACTATTCAAACGATTCCTCCTGGAGCTCATGGAGCTCCGGTACGACACCGTCAGCACGGCGTTCGCCACGCAGCTGGCGACCAAGGAATGGCACCGACAGCTCGGCGGCGACACCATCGCCGACACGATTCTCGACCGCATCGTGCACAACGCGATCTGGATTAATACAGGCGAGTACAACATGAGGCAACGCCACGGGCAAGCCATGCTCGACAACTAGCCCCGAAGGCCGACGGCTTCTAACCAATCCGCCACCGGCCTTCTCCCGCCATAATGCTGGTCCCCAAGCACAATAACCAGTGGCCTCAAAAGCTACAAATATTCAGTAGGTGGAGCGGGGAACGCCCAGTATCCCGCACTGCGCCGATATCGGATAACGGGAGGCGTTGGCCCGTATCACTGCTACTTTCGTGCGAGTACCGGCGCCGCCTGTTCTGAAACGTCCACCTCCATCTCCAACTGTCGGTCGCGTCTCCCCGGCCCGACCGGCTCGTTCTGCTCGGGCGTGCGGTCGTCCGCGGCCCGGGTGAAGCCGCTGTTGCGGATGTCTTGGACCCAGCGCCGCAGGGTCGATCGCGCGATGTCGTACTCGGCCCCGGTCTCCCGGGATGGCTTGCCGCTCTCGTACAACTGCACGATCTTCCGTTTGAACGCCTCGTCGTAGTGGCGGGGATGTTTCTGGTCGGCCATCGTCGGCCTCCAATCTCACGTCATTCGTCCCTCATCGGACTGTCTAATACATTGTAGCCAATCCAGCGTGAACCCGCTGCCCGGACGCGCCCACGGCACCGTCACAGTCTTCACGCCGTGCTCCGGGCACGCCACGCGCGGCACGGAGGCGTGGATGAACGCCTTGCACTGGAAGAAATTCAGATGCCGCCATACACGCTCACGCACGTCATGCACCGGGCGCGCCTCCTCGGGGCATGACGCCTCGGGACAGTGGAAACGGGAGCCGGGCCCGTACCTAATCGTGATGTGCAGCTCCCGCTCACCCGCGTCGGTATCGCGGAACTCCACATCGGTGACGTGCCAGGGGTCGACGAGTTGCAGGGCAGCGGTGAACAGCATCGTGGTATCCATGCCACCAAAACTACCCGACCGTCGTCACCGCCTAACCCGCTTCACCCACACCAAACAGCGAAAGGCCCTTAAATGAGATGCTTCGTTTCCACAGTAAGTCGAACCAATGTCCGTGGCGTCGGTCGATAGTAAAGGCGAATAGTGCTTGACGAGCGAAATCAATCAGGATACAGATCGCGTAAATCGTGAGCAGTATGCCGAGGATCTGCAGAATCGCGAATGGCTGCTGGTAGAGGTCTTGCAGATTGAACAACTTGACCCAGAACAGTTTCCTGGAGGCCGCGTAGTCGGTGATCAGGTACACGGCGAACGCGGACTGCGCGATCCGGTTGATGGTCCGATTGTGGAAGGTGACGCGGTCGAACAGCAGGAACATGCCGAAGCCGACCATGATGACGGGCAGCTTCCAATCGCCGGTGATGTATATTCCCATGTCGTACCCGAGCAGCGACAATGTTATGGAGGCGCAGGTGTACAACAGGAAAAAACCGAGACCTGTGCCAATCATCAGCCAGACCTGTCTGGTGGTGAACGGTTCCATGTACCACTTGTAGGCGGAGATTAGGATGAACAGGTAGATGAACCCGAAGAAGCCGTCGTTGATTCCTATCATTCCGGGGATGAAGCTGGTCAATCCCCATATGACCAGCACGGTCGCGGCCAGCGCGAGGTGGTATTCGCGGCTGAGCACCTTCAAACCTTTGGAAAGGAAGGGGAGGAGCATTAGGAAGATGGCGTAGGCGGTGGCGTACCACCAGATGCCTGTGCTCAGGGGTACGAGGCTTCTGACCATGAGTTTCGGTCCGAGGTCGGCTCGGTCGAACACGAGGTAGAACATCATAAGCGCGAGGCTCCAGAACAGGAGCTCGCGTTCCATGATCCATACGCGCTTGAGGTTGGATTTGATGGTCTGCTCCCTGTCGAGGAAGAACCATGCGGAGATGGAGAAGAAGATGACCACGCCGACCTTGCCGCCGCCGGCCATGACGAGCTGGAAGAAGATCCGCTCCGGCCCCAGGGGAAGATTCAGCTCGTCGTAGCCGTTGTGAACGACGAAGTGGTGCATGAGGATCATGAACATCGCGATGATGCGCAGCAGCTCGATGCTGGAATTCCTCTGCCCCTCCCTATTTGCGATTCGGGAATGTGCCGGTGCGCCGTGTTTGACGTTTACGCGGTTGTCGTTCTCCGTGGCCTGGTTCTTCTCGCTCACAATTCTTCTCTAGTCTGTGGTCTCTCTTTCCTCCCGAATCCTACATGTCCAGGCCGACTGGGATATTTTACGAAAAGATAAAATCGAACAAATGTTTGAGTGTGTGGTATGCTGCCGATGAGGATTAGATAGGTGTGAGTCGGAGAACGGGGATATTGTCTCGGCGGGGAAGAGATTAATGTATGAACTATATTCGGCAAAAGGTTAGTGGAATGATTAAAGCCATTGGAACTTTTTTGAATACCGAACATCCGGGGCTTACCAATGTTTCAGACATATTCACGCTTGGTATTTCCGTGATTTCCATCGTTATTGCTTTTATGTCATATGACTATGTGAAGAATCATGACCGGCAGATCGCCAAATTTGAACAAGCGAATGAGATATCGTCTTGGGTGGTACATGATTCGAAAGGCGGCGTTCAGATGGTGGAGAATTCTCCATTAATGAAGGTTTCCGTCAATAATGGTTCGGATCAGCCGATCTATGATGTCGTTTTAACTTCTGGAACATATCAAGGGGCTGGCGCCGATTATTTGAGCGGGACAAATAATACTGTTTGTGTAGGTACCGTTCCTCCTGGGAGATTTACGACTTATGTTCCTTATCCGGGCGAAGGAATGCATGTTCGTGTTGAATCGGTTATTGCCTTTCGAGACAATAAGGGTAACAACTGGATTCGCAACGCTAAAGGCGTTCTTTCTGAAATCAAAACGAATTCATATGAATATCTTAAACTAGATCTTCCTCCAGATAATTGGCAATCCCTCGAGTCGGAATGACGAGACAAGATATTGTTGATATGCTGTTGGCGTCACCGCGTCCGGGAGGCGCATCGGTGGCATCATGCGCGAACAGGGCATGACGGGCGCGTACACGCGCAAGCGGTCCGAACCGCACGGTACGCGGGCCTGGTGCCGGGCGCGTTCGCCACGCTCGACTTCCCGCTGACGGACGTCCAGGTGTTCCACGCCGACCGGGGCGGCGGGTTCGACGACACGGAGATCGACGAGCCGCTCGACGTGTTCGATGTCAAAGGATCGCCGCCGCGCAGGGGCGGCCCCCACGGCAACGCCGTGGTCGAATCGATGGACAGGCTGCTGAAGAAGGAGCTCGTGTACCGGAACAGCTACGCCACGATCGGGCAGCTGAGGCGCGGCCCCGACGACTGCGTGTGGTGGTCCGACAACCGGCGGCTCCACTCCACCCTCGGATACCGGAGTCCGAAGGAGTTCACCGAACAGGGACTCGTCCTCTAAGAAACCGTCCAACACACCGCTGCCAATCCATCTGCCGTTCTGCGCGGCGTTCTTGTTTCTGGTCTGCAACGCGGCCATTCCACCTTCGCGGTACGCCTTGACCCAGTTGTGGACTGCTCCGACGCCCGCGCCGAGCCGTTCGGCGGCCCGCTTCTTCTGCATGCTACCCGGCACCGGTTCGACTGCCTTGGTCCTTTGTCCCCGGTGGGATGATGGGTTGGGTCATATGGCCGGTATACCGGGGATCCGCCGCCAGCCAGCGTTCCGGGCACGGTCGGTTAGCCCAGGTGCTTCGCCATCTGGGCCGTTGTCATCGACGTGGTGAAGTACAGTTCCACCGCATGCCGTCGTTCCTCGGGACCGGACATACGATAATCCTTTCGCTCGGTCTCCAAGAAAACACCCGCAGCCCGCTACCAATCCTTGTCGGGGGAAACGGTAAGATAGCTTACGAAATGGCTGAGCGTTTCTTGGCAAGTGGGGTGGAGCGCTCGCTTCAGTGTGAGAATGAGAGGGAACACATGACTATTTCGGACGTGCTGAGAGCTATCAAGAAGCATTGGATTGTGGAAATCGTGCTGTTCTGCGTGGTGGTGGGCGTTGTCGCGGGGACGACATTCGCCGCCACACCTATCTATACAGCAAGCACTGAGATATTGACGCAGTATGATTCCGCATCATCCAGTGAAAGCTCGACTACGACGAACCAGCAGCAATATGCGAATGGCAGCTCGCTGGCCAGCCTGTATCCCGATCTTGTCCAATCTGATGAGATTCTGCAGTCCGTTATTGACAACTTGGGTCTGCACACCACGCCGACTGCATTGCGTTCCAATGTTTCGGCGGCAACTAATGATTCATCTCCCATTGTCTACATTTATGCCACTGATTCGAATCCAGCACAGACCGTGCGTATTGTCAAAGAGTTGGTAAAGCAACTGAAGAAGCAGGTTTCCGCCATGGCGGGCCCCGACATCAATGTTTCCTTCGCCACCATCCAGGCGCCGGTGGAGCCTCGGGTCGCGTCATCGCCGAACGTCCAGGCGAATCTTGCCATCGGTATCGTTGCTGGTCTTATCATCGCGATGCTGGGCGCTGTTCTGCGCGAGATGTTCGACAAGGGCGTCAATGACGTTTCTGACGTGCAGACCGTTGTCCGCGATCCCGTGCTTGCATCCGTGCCGAAGGCTCACACTGTGTCCAATGGCGTCCCCGCCGTTATCACCAAGCCACGTGGCCGTGCTGCTGAAGAAGTCCGCCGTCTGACTACGAATATTTCCTTCGTCACTCCGAAGGACTTGAAGCAGCAGAACGTCATTATCGTGACTTCCACCAATCCTCGCGAGGGCAAGACCACAGTGTCGGTGAATATGGCTGCCGCATTCGCCGAAAAAGGCAAGAGTGTTCTGCTCATCGATGCCGATGTGCGCCATCCGTCGGTGGCCAAGGCCCTTGGCATGAACAGCGGCGTCGGCCTGGTCTCCCTGCTGGCCGGAGAGGTTTCCGCGAAGGAGGCCATCCAGCCGTATTGGAAGTCGTATCTGCAGGTTCTTCCCGCCGAAGAGCAGAAGACACCATCCGGCATCATCCTGGGATCTGACGCCATGCGTCAGCTGGTTGACCAGGCCGCCGAACGATACGATTACGTCATCGTCGACACCGCCCCGATGACGGTCGCCAACGATGCCGCCGTTTTCGCGGAAAAGGGTGGCGTACTGCTGCTGGTCGTGGGCCAAGGCGTCGCGCAGAAGAAGGCGCTGCGTGAGGTCGTGAAGGAATTCCGCATGTCCAAGACCGCCATCCGGGGCGTGGTGCTGAACATGGTGTCCGTGAACAATGCCGGCCGTTCCAGCTATTACTACCATGAGGATCATGAGGATGCCGGCTCTTCCTCCAAGCGAAAGTCCAAGTCGGGCATCTCCCGTTCCAAGAGCAAGCACTGAACACTCAGTGGTTATTCCAAGCGGACTAGTGAGTAGAACGGGGGAGAGTCGGTGGTAGTAGTGAAGCTGTGGTACCGGTTTACCGGAGCGCTACTGAAAGCTTTGTACAGGGTCATTTACGGCAGATCCATCCGTTGGGGCAAGGCGTTGCATTTCCGTAAGGGACTGCAGCTCACCGCTGAATTGGGCGGAACCATCACCATCGGCGACAATGTGTTCTTCAACAACGGTTGCGCCGTGCATGCCATCGAGGAAATCCGCATCGGAGACGGCACCATTTTCGGTGAAAACGTGCGTATCTACGACCACAACCATCGTTTCGTCAACGCGGATGAATCCATCAAAGGCCAAGGCTATTCCACGGCACCGGTTGTGATCGGAAAACACTGCTGGATCGGCAGCAATGTGACCATCATCAAAGGCGCCTCCATCGGAGACAACTGCGTGATCGGTGCGGGCTGCGTGATCGATTCCCCGATTCCGTCCGATACCGTGGTGCGTTTGGAACAACGGTTGATCAAGGAAGAGGTTCGTCATGCCTGAGCATTCCCCGTTGCGCGTATTGGTACTCGACACGGTTATGGACCGTGGTGGTGCCGAAACCATGATGATGAATTACCTTCGTCATTTCGACCGCGAGCAGGTCACTTATGATTTTCTGGTCAATCGCGATTACCATGCGGCCTATGAGGATGAGATCGAGGCGTTGGGCGGACGCATCTACCGCATGTGCCCGATGTACCCGCAGTATTTCGGACGGTACAAGCGTGAATTCCGTGCTTTCCTCCAACAGCATCCGGAATACCAGATTATCCATTCGAATCTTGAGGAACGCAGCTACTTCCCTTTGCGGATAGCTGCAGAGCAGGGCGTTCCTGTCCGCATCGCTCACGCGCACAACCGTCCGGTCGGATTCGACCTGAAATCCATATTCCGCGAGTATTTCCGCATGAGGTTGCCGAAATACGTCACACATATGTTCGCATGCGGCACTGAAGCGGGGGATTGGCTGTTCGGTGAGAAGAACCGGAGCAAGGTGATTCAGCAGCGCAACGCGATTGACACCTCCGCCTATCGCTACGATTCATCCCTTGCCACGAAGGTGCGTGCCGAATTCGGCGTCACCGACCCAGACACCTTTGTGCTTGGACATGTGGGAAGGTTCTTCCCGCAGAAGAACCATACATTCCTGATCGATATCTTCGCCGAAGTCCACAAGCAGTGCCCGAACAGCGTCCTGTGGCTCGTAGGCGGCGGCGAGCTGAACGACGAATTGAAAAACCAAATCAAGGCCAAGGTGGATGAGCTTGGTCTGCATGACGCAGTGAGGTTCCTCGGCGTACGTTCCGACGTGAACCGGGTTTTGCAGGGCATGGATTCCTTCATTCTACCAAGCCTGTACGAGGGGCTGCCGGTCACCATGATCGAGGCGCAGGCATCCGGTCTGCCCTGCACCATTTCCGACCGCGTACCCAAGCAATGCGACGTGACAGGCAATGTGCAGGTCATTGGCTTGGATGAGTCTCCAGCGGAATGGGCCAAGCGAATCCTGAACCAGCATGCCGCATATGCCGGAACGGATCGCGCTTCCGGTGCGGACACTGTGACCGATGCGGGGTTCGATATCAAAGCCAATGCGGAATGGCTCCAAAAATTCTATGTGGATGCGCTAGCCAAGGCCGAACGCATCTGAGGTGATTCTGATTCATGAACGATGAACTTGAACTGGCGGATAAAGGCGGTTGGTGGGAGAACCGAAACAAGAACGCGACTCTTATCCTTGTCTTTGTCGTGATGTTGGCGGCCAAGCTGCTGACCATGTTGCTCCCGGCGAAATATTTCTATGACAACAATCGTATTTTGGGCATGGCTAATGAGGATGTAGGAGTGCACGCTTGGGCTGGCACTTACATCGTTGCCGCCAATTTCTTCAAAAACATTAACGTCTTCAGTTTCACCACGATGAGCCAATGGAGCTGGTTCCTTGGTCTATCTCTGACGTTGATTGTGTTTTTCATGGTGTTGAGACTTCCCGAGCCTGATATGGTACAGACCATTTTCCTGTTGTCCTGTATCGGTCTGCTGAATATCTATGTTTTCAACATCGGCAAGGACGTCATCCAGTTCCTGTTCTTCATGGCGGTGTATCTGGTACTGCTGATACCAATCGAGAACTCCTTCATGAAAATCGTTCTTGCAGCGGTGGTCCTGTATTTTGAGAGCAAGGTGTTCCGTTCGTATTACATACTGATCGCCGCATTTGTTCTTGCCATCTACTGCATTCTCGTGGTTTTCCGTAAAATTCGCAGGATTCCTCCTGCGGCTAAGATTGCTATCACGGTAGCCACGATGTACTTGTTGGTATGCGCGATGATGGTGGTGGCCAGTGTGCTCATGCCTGACGAATACCAACAGATTATGGATGTCCGTGACTACAGTTTGAGTGGCCGAGAAGGTGACGCCGACAGCGTCACCATCATCAAAAACTGGGTGGGTGGAGACAACTCCACGAGCCTGCCATTGTTCCTGCTGAACTATCTGATCAACGCGGTCCGCATGATGATTCCGTTCGAGCTGGCGGTGAAAGGTGTTCAGTATCTGCCGTTCTGCCTCTTCCAAGTGGCTGTCACCGTGTATCTGGTGCACCTGTTCGGCAAGCTTGATGAGATCGAGGATGACACGCAGTTCCTGGCCATTTCGATTTTCCTGGGCTATGTGCTTGCTTCGGTGCTGTTCGAACCGGACTTCGGATCATGGGTCCGTCATGAAGCGGCCACATTCCCTGTATTGCATTTGCTGGTGTTCTCCCCGAACCAGCGCCTGTCCCAGTGGAAACGGGATGTCAAAAAAATCAAAGGACGCGTCGGAAAGCACGCGAACAGCGTTGCAAGAGAGGATGTCTGATGCACGTCGGTTTTTTCTCCGGTGACATCACCCGTTCAGGAGGCACGGAGAATGTGTCCATCATGCTCGCCAACACACTTTCGGCGGGCACTGATTACACAATCTCCTTCATCAGCCTTTTCGAGGAGCATGACAGTCCGTTTTTCCCGATTGACTCGAACATCCAGCGATTCAGTCTGTATCCGACGGTGACACACGGTATCCAACATTATTTCGATACCTGCAAACGACTGCGGAACATCGTTGTGAAACAGCATATCGACGTAGTGATTGACATCGACGGCATTCTGGACATGTATTCCCTCCCGCTCAAAAGGAAAACTGGCGTAAAGGTAGTGTCCTGGGAACACTTTAATTACCTGCAGAATCCGGATGTGCCATATCGTAAGTTGACTCGTCGGTGGGCCGCCCGCAGCGCGGACGCCATCGTTACTCTGACTGAAACCGACAAGAAGCTGTACGAGACCAATCTCACGTTGAGATGTCCGGTCATTGCCATTCCGAACCCCATGCAGGCGCCTGAAGGCCCTGTCTCATATGACGTGGATTCCAAGCTGATTCTGAGCTCTGGCCGACTGGCATACCAGAAAGGCTTCGACTTGCTGGTCGACGTCGCCGCCAAAGTGCTGCCGGACCATCCGGACTGGCAATGGAAGATTCTTGGAGAAGGCGAAGACAGACCGTCGCTCGAGCAGAAGATTCATGATGCTCATCTGGACGGCCGGCTGACACTTGAAGGTCGAGTCGATGACGTGGACGCGTACTACAGGCGGTCCGCCATGTTCGTCATGACCTCCCGCTTCGAAGGACTGCCAATGGTGTTGCTCGAGGCTAAAGCACATCGTCTGCCATTGGTGAGCTTCGATTGCCCGACAGGCCCTGCCGAAATCGTCGAAGACGGTATCAACGGAGCCCTCGTGCTGTTGGAAGACATCGACGCCATGGCCAAGGCCATCAATGAGCTGATTGATGATTGCGCCAAGCGTGTCAAATATTCCAGCATGAGTGAGAACAACGCTCAACGTTATGACATGACTACGATTCTTAACGATTGGCTGTCATTGTTGCAGGCGTTCGATTCGAATGGGATGGTGTTGGACTGATGGACGGTAGACAGATAGTTTCCGTGATTGTTCCCGTCTACGGCGTGGAACGCTACCTCGACAGATGCATAAAGAGCATCGTCGAACAGGATTACAAGCAATTGGATATTGTTGTGGTGGATGATGGCTCACCGGACCGTTGCCCCCAATTGTGTGATGAATGGGCAGCCCGCGATTCCCGCATACGCGTGGTACATAAAAAGAATGGAGGTCTGGCCTCGGCCAGGAACGCGGGATTGGACATCATCGTTGGCGATCTGGTCACCTTTGTGGACAGCGATGATTATGTGGAACCAAACTACATCTCCGAACTGTTGAGCTGGCACGAGCAAAGCGGATCGGATGTGGTGATGTGCTCATGTCTGCATGATTTGGAGGATGGTAGTGTGGTCGCCGACACGCGAAGCACGCCCGAAGGAATCATGGACAGTGAGGAAGCCATGATCCAATTCCTATACCACCTGTCATTGGCAGGGCCGGTATGGGGGAAGATGTTCGACGCTCGGCTTTTCAAAGGTGACCATGGCATTCGCTTCCATGAAGGACTGAATAGTGAGGACTATTACGTGCTCACACAGGTGTTCCTGCGGATGAACAGCATTTTCGTACGGATGGAACCTCTGTACCATTACAGCATCAGACAAGGTTCTATCGTCCATATGAGCGTGTTCAACGACCATTCGTGCGACGAGATCCAGATTTCTGACTTATGCTGCGATTACCTTACCCAGCATGGCTACTCCGACAAAAAAGCCATGGACTACTTCCGTCTTCAGGGACGTGCCGATGTGCTGTTCAATATTTTCCAAAGTGACGCGCCGGCCGTGATATACCATCGTATTGCGCGCGATATGAGACATTTTCTTCGTCCGGTGCTCCATGATGACAGAGTTTCGGTTTCAAGAAAGGCTAAACTGCTGTTCCTGTCCTTCGCGCCCAGAACGTACCGTATGCTGCAACGGGTGTCCGGAGGCCGCCCATGAACGAGAAGAACCAACTGGTCAGCCTTATCGTTCCCGTATACAATGCGCGCGACTATCTAGACACGTGCGTCGACAGCCTGTTGCATCAGACACATGCAGATATTCAGGTGATTCTCGTGGATGATGGCTCCACGGACGGTAGTGCCGACTTATGCGATGCATGGGCCGACAAGGACGCTCGCGTCATGGTGATTCACCGTGCCAACAGCGGCGTTTCCGCGGCGAGAAACGCCGGACTTGACGCGGCGGATGGCGATTGGCTGGAATTCGTGGATGCCGATGATTGGCTTGAAGAGGAAACCGTCGAGGAACTGCTTGAGCTGGTCCATGACAGGCATGCGCAGATGGCCATATTCAATTACCGAAGTGTGCCGGCTGACGCCACCCCAAGCGCCGTGCACGCTCAGGAACCTGATTACCGGATTCCTTCCGGCGTCCTTTCCCGCAAGGACGCATTGGATTGCATCCTCGCCTATTCCGGAGTGAAAGGCTATGTGTGGAACAAGTTCTTCTCACGCGCGTTGATTGAGCGGGAGAATCTTCGGTTCGATTCGCGAATCAGCATGTGCGAAGATTTACTGTTCGACGTGGAATACGCGTCGTTATCTGCAGTGACGGTGAGCACTGACCGGTGCCTATACAACTACCGCAATAATCCTAACTCCACATCCCACAAGGTGGACTTGGAATCCGTGGCGACCTGTCTGGAGGCACACGAACACATGATGACCATCGTACCGAAAGAGTCAAGGTCCTCAGTATTAGCTTCCTATGCTATTTTGGCGGAGGAACTACTGTTACGTACCTACGCCATTAACGATCCGTCGCATCGGGACGAATATAGGAAGATTCTGTGCAAATACTGGTGGCATGCGTTGAAGCGATTGCATTCGCCCCGATATTGGATACGCATCCTTGGCGGAACCTTCTGCCCGTCACTGTTCTACCCCATCTGGAACCGCGTAAAGGGGAAAATATCGTGATTGATGCATCTCGTAAACGTATCGCCGTCTTGTGCGGTCTAGGCGATGGCGGAATGGAAATCGCCTTGGTTCGTTTGTTGCAAGATCTGGACTACAACCAGGTTTCCGTGACATTGTTGACGGCAGAACGCCAAGGACCCTTGCTGAACATGCTCCCGGATCAGGTTGCGGTCCGGCACTGCCATTTCACTTCCGCTTTCGCGTATGCCATCGGAGTCAATGACTTTTCTGACTGTGGCACGATTCGCCGCAGTCTCTACCGCCTCGGGCGCAAGCTCCTAACCATCGCCAGCAACGACAAACGCAATCTGGTGTACGACTACGCTTCTTCCCACATCGATGATTTGCCAACAGAGCATTTTGACGCGGTGCTCGATTTTCGAGGCTACGGATCGTTGACCACTACGCTCGGCGTGCAACTGGATGCGGACTTCCATGCGACGTGGATGCACGACGAACAGATGGAATGGCTGCCGTTGGCCATGCCATACCTGCATGGATACGACAAAGTCTTCTGCGTATCCGAATCGGTGAAACACAGATTCGTGGAGCAGGCTTCCGCGTACGCGGATAAGGCCGAGGTGCTGTACAACGTGCTGGATGCCGACGATATCAGGCGGAAGGCCTCGCAACCGGTGCCAGACGATTTCGCCGAACGTCCCAACAAATTGGTTACATTGGGAAGATTGCTTTCTCAGAAAGGCATTGACATCGCGGTAAAGGCGGCCGCTTTGCTACGCCAACGTGGACTGGACTTTACATGGCTGGTACTTGGCGAGGGCGACCAGCGGGCCGAACTGGAAACCATGATTCACGCGTACGGCCTCGAACACCATTTCATACTGAAAGGTCGCGTCGCAAACCCATACCCATATGTCGCCGCGACTGACATCTACGTGCAGCCGTCCAGATACGAGGGATACAGTCTGGCATTGCAGGAGGCAAGAATTCTGGCCAAACCAATCGTTGCCACCGACATACCCAGCTCGCGCGAACAAATTACCGATGGACACGATGGGATTCTGGTCCGCCCCGATGAAACCGCGTTGGCTGAAGGCATCATCAGACTATTGAACGACAAATCCTTGTGCGCCACCTTGAGCTCCAACCTCCAAGGCGGACGATTCGACTATGAGGATCAAGTTCGTCGGCTCTTCACACTCATCGACGATGCCAAGGGGAGTACAAGACCATGACGACGCAACCTATCCACATCCTCCAATGGGGCATGACCACAGGTTTGGGCGGCATCGAAACCTTCATCATGAACGTGTATCGGCACATGGATCGGACCAAAGTGCAATTCGATTTCCTGCAGGATTACCATGACGGGCCGTTGCATTTCGAAAACGAAATCCAATCCATGGGCGGCAACATATGCCGGGTCCTTGTGCCACAACGGGATTCACTGATCCGGTCACGCACATGTCTGCCGCGCTTCTTCCAACAGCATCCCGAAATCATGGGCGTCCACATGCACGCGAATTTCCCGTACGCGCTGCCATTGAAATATGCCCAGCGTGCGGGCATCGGACTACGCATCCTGCACTCCCATAACATCGAGGAGTACCAACACCACGAGAATCCGCTACGCGCATTGCTCTGGGACATGCGAGGCCAAGCCATCGCCAAAGACATCGACCGATACCCTACGCATTACTTCGCTTGCTCGGATCTGGCGGCGAATTTCATGTTCCCGAACAAGCCTTACACTTGGATCCGCAATGGTATCGACAGGGCGCAATTCGCATATAATGCAGCTGCACGGGAAAAAGCACGTCGCGAATTGAAGCTCAGCGACCACACCACAGTCATCGGATTCTGCGGTGGTTTTCGGCCACAGAAGAATCCTCTGTTCCTGCTGGACATGTTCGAACGCTACCATGCGATTCACCCAGACTCCGTACTGGTCATGGTCGGCGACGGTCCTCTACGTGACGAAATTGAATGTCGAATTGTCGAAAAGAACTTGGATGGATGCGTGCAGCTGCTTGGACAACGTTCCGATGTCGCGGAACTGTACCAGGCCATGGACGCCTTCGTACTTCCTTCGGTCGCCGAAGGACTGGGCATCGTATACATCGAAGCGCAATGCGCCGGACTGCCCTGCCTCGGTTCCGCTGACGTAGTTCCGGAGTCGGCCCGTGTATGCGACCTCATGCATTTCGAACGTCTGGGAAACGGACCGGACGCTTGGGCAACACGATTGGATGACATACTCAAACACGCGCCCGAACGAAGAAGCCGAAGCTCCGAAGTGAAAGTCGCGGGATACGAGATGTCCGACGTAGCCGCGCAACTGCAGGAATTCTATGTGAGGAACGCGAAAAGATCATGACAGACGAAGCCAAACCGTCCTCATCGCCGCTTGTAAGCATCATCGTGCCGATACGGAACTCGAAACATTACCTCGATGATTGTGTGAACAGTCTGCGCTCGCAGACCTACCCGGACCTTGAGATCATACTGGTCGACGATGGGTCCACGGACGGGTCGGCGGAACTCTGCGACGCCATGGCACAAACCGATCAGCGGATTCGCGTGACTCATCAACCATGCAGAGGAGTGTCCGCGGCCCGTAATGCCGGATTGGATGCGGCTACGGGAGCATTCGTGACCTTCGTGGATAGTGATGACAGTTTGCGTCGTGAGGCAGTTGCCGAGGCTGTTCGATGTGCAATTACGCACTCGGCCGATATGGTGGTATTCGGATACGACGTCATCGAAGAACATGCCGACGGCAGCGTCACCGAGCAAGAAAGCAAAACCGTACGGCAACAGAATGTAATCGACACGCGGCGACGTCATGAGAAAACCGTGGCGAATCAGCTATGTGCACTCGACAACGATGAGCTGCTCTACCAATGTTGGGGGAAACTGTATCGTCGTTCAAGCATCGGGGATTTGCGATTTGCCGAGAATATTGCATTCGGCGAGGACATGCTGTTCGTTCTGGATCTGCTCACTCGTGGCATCCGTATGGCTTTTCTGCAACGGTGCCTGTACGTGTACCGGCAGCATATGGGCAGTTTGGTCCGGGGATTCCGATTCGGGAAAGCCCAGGAGCTGGAGTATGCCCATGGAAAGCATCTGGCGTTTTATCGAGATATGCTGATTAGTGAGACGAACAGATGCCACCTGTATTTGCGGTTGGCGAATGACGCGTTGTGGGCGATTCACGATGCCTGCAAAGCTGCGGGAACGGTCGATAAAACGGAATTGCTGCGTTTCGTACGGCATGTGGCATCATCGCCATATCGGAATGTGTATTTGCATGAGCTCAGGAATGCGGCCGTTAACAGGTCAACCAAAATCGCATTCGCTATAAACATGACATCGCTATGGAAATGGTATCTACGGTGAAGGAACTCACTATGGATTTAGTAAGCGTCATCATCCCCATATACGGGGTGGAACAGTATCTCGACCGATGCGTCCGTAGCGTGGTGAACCAGTCGTATGCTCACTTGGAGATTATTCTGGTAGATGACGGCAGCACAGACCGGTGCCCGGCAATGTGCGATGCTTGGGCCAATAAGGATTCGCGTATTCAGGTGATTCACAAGCCCAACGGCGGTCTCTCCTCTGCCCGTAATGCCGGATTGGATATGGCGACTGGTGAGTTCATCGCCTTCGTTGACAGCGACGATTACGTGGAACCGGATTACATCGCCACCATGATCGACGCCGCACAGAAGAATCATGCTGATCTCGTTATGTGCTCGGTATTCCATGAGGACGCTGACGGAAACGCCATCGAGCAGACCGCTCCCGTCCGTCGTAAGGAATACGCGCCGATAACGGACACGCTCAGGACATGTTCTGGCATAGATTGCATGAGGCAGCGTGGTGAGGAAAACGGTGTGGACAATGTGGTGGCGTGGAACAAACTGTATCGGTGCCAGCTGTGGAAAGACCTCCGATATCCAGTAGGGAAACTGCACGAGGATGAGTTCGTGACATATAGGATTTTCGGACGGACACGTACGGCAGTGCTGTTGCCGGAACGTCTGTACCACTACATCGAACGTACCGGCAGCATCATGCATACCAAGTATACCTTGCAATCCCTTGACATTATCGAAGCGTTGATTGGCAAAGTGCGTTTTCTGCTGGATGAGGGGGCCATGGATCTGTTCCCTGTGTTCTTCAGCCAGCTCAAGGATTCGATATACAAAGCAAGGCAGTTGGATTGGTCGGATGCCCAAGTGCATAAGAGGCTAAAGGAATTGTTCCGGATGTTCCGTACAATTCCATGGAGTAGCATACGGTACTTGCCTTTTAAAGATCAGGTCAATTATATGGGAACACGACTCTGCCCGTTTTTGTTCTGGGGACGCAAGACATACGGCGAGAAAGGTGCCGTGAAAGGGGATACGCAATGAAGACCTCACTGACCATTTAACATACGACTCCATATCACAACGAATAAGTATTCGTTTCCGCAGGCATTTGCCGCGTAGAAAGCTATTGAGCGAAGTCATCGACTCCTTTATGCCGCGTCAGCAGTACTTCTACGACGTGTGCAAGAAGATGTCCGGTCTGGAGAACATCGCTAAGAATCTGAAACGAATTGTGAAAGAGATATATTGACGGCAACGTGTAATCAAGAGATGTAACGCATTGCTGAATATTGGCAAATAATCAATAAGCAATAGGTGGAATTGTGGGAGATAAAAAACAACTGCTCGTAAATATGATTGCGAGCTTGGTGAATTTTGTGGTTTCCATCGGCATCGGTTTATTTCTTACCCCGTATGTCGTGCATAATATCGGTGCAGAGGCATATGGATTTGTCGGATTGGCCAGCACGTTTGTGGGTTATGCGCAGCTGTTCACTGTTGCACTTACCTCAGTGGCAGGACGTTTTATTACGGTTGCATATCATGAGGGGAACGAACTTAAAGCGAACCGATATTATTCGTCCACTCTTGCGGCCAATGCTGTTATGGTATTTGCACTTACGATAATTGCAATTCCAGTAATCCTGTTTCTCGACAAATTGGTAAATATCTCTCCCCACCTTGTTGGTGACGTGAAGATGCTGTTCACTTTTATATTTTTGCAGTTTGTCATCACAACAATATCCACAGTATATTCTGTAGCTACATTCGTAAAAAACAAACTTTATCTGAGCAGCATCGCTAACCTGGTTTTTTCTTTTGTGCGTGTAGCAGTCATGGTTGTGCTTTTTGGCATGTTGCCTCCGAAAGTCTGCTATGTAGGTCTGGCCGTATGCTTGGCGTCTGCGGTATTGACAATAATGAATCGATTCTATACGCGTGTATTGCTTCCTGATATATCGTTTCGTTGGAATTTAGTATCGTGGGCAAGTGTCCGCGAGATGCTTGAGGCTGGAATCTGGAATGTCGTTACTAAGTTACAGCAGATTATGATGTTCGGCCTGCAATTATTGGTGGCAAATCTTATGGTTAGTCCATATCTTATGGGCATGTTATCTGTCGCGCAGACTGTCCCGAATCAGATTAGCAGTCTGACGATTACTGTGGCAAGCCTGTTCTATCCTGAACAGACAAAATATTATGCGCAGGGCAAGCGTGATGAATTAGTTGATGATATTAAGTCCGGTATGAAAGTATCTGGCTTCTTCACCAATATCGTTTTTGTGGTACTTCTGGTTGTGGGTTATGATTTCATGCGTCTATGGCAACATGGTCAAGATACAACTCTATTGTACGAGCTGCTCACATTGACAATGTTAGGATTGCTGGCTTCTGGAGTTGCTGTGACATTGCAAAATCTACCGCTGATTGTTAACCGTTTGAAGAAATATTCTATTGGATGGCTTGTTTACAGCGCGATATCCATGGTCGTGCTGATTACCTCTATCGAGATTTTGCCGAAATGGGGTGTGTTCCTCGTGGCTGCAATTCCACCTCTATTCGAATTCTTTGCTAATGTGACATTTGTGCCTGTATATGCGGCTAGATGTTTGCATGTCAGGAAGTTCGAATTCTATCCGATTTATATACGGTATTTCGCTTCTACTGCAGTGGCGGCTGTGGCTTGCTGGGGAATTAGGAGCATATTTGGCCTTATCGCTGATAATTGGATTTCATTGATTCTGACGTGCTGCCTATATGCTTTAGTTACGCTGTGTGTAGATATGTGCCTGCTGCTGGGGCAGAAGGAGCGTTCTCTATTGTCTGATATGGTGAAGAGGAAACTTCATATTGCTTAGCGGAAAGTAATTAATGGCGATTCTCTCGACAGTGTGAGAGGGTGCGAACGGCCAAATTTGGAAAGCTAATCGTGATGACTGGCCGGCAAAGCCCATATCCCTTTCTAAGGTAATTAGAGATGCTAAGGTAATTAGAGATGTAGAGGGAACAAACAGGTGGAAACATGAGCGAACAGTCGTTGATCAGCGTTATTGTGCCCGTATATAACGTGGAGCGGTCACTGGATCGTTGCGTACGCAGCATAACGGAACAAACCTACCGGCATCTTGAGATAATTCTGGTCGATGACGGTTCCCCAGATGAGTGCCCGCGAATGTGCGATGAATGGGCTGGACAGGATGATCGTATTCGGGTGGTTCACAAGCCCAATGGTGGCTTGTCCGATGCTAGGAATGCTGGTTTGAATGTCATGCATGGCGATTTCGTTGCGTTCGTAGATAGTGACGATTATGTGGAGCCGGATTATGTGGATAGTCTGTATGTCGGCATCGCTGATGCCGACATGTCTGTGTGCTCCATCATCTGCGAGGACTCCGCTGGAAAGTTGCGGAAGGGAAGTGAACCGATTACGGAGAAGCGGTCCGCTGTATCTTCTGAGGAATATTTGCGCCATGCCTTATTGGATTGGCGGCTGGTAGTCGCTTGTAACAAGCTGTATGCGGCTTCGATTTGGAATCAGCTGCGTTTCCCGGTCGGGCGCGTCCATGAAGACGAGTATGTGCTGCACCAAGTGGTGGGCCGATGTAAGAACATCAATGTATTGCCGGACGGGCTCTACCACTATGTTTCTACGGATAACAGCATCACGCATAGCGGTTTTAGTATCAGGAACCTTGACCGCTTGGAGGCCTTGGTGCAGCGGCTGGAGCACTGCGTGGGCAAAAACTATCGGCAATGCGCGGCTTTGACCTTTGACAAGTTCATCGAGGATCTTGATTTCGCATCCGGGCTGGACTGGTCAGATCGGGCGATTCATGCCAGGCTTGGTGAGATTTTCGCGCAGTTAAGACATGTGCCGCTCTCCGCCGGGTCATTCTTATCCACTAAGCGGTGTGTGCAGTTTCTCGGTCTATGGTTTGTCCCATTCCTTACGGAATGGGTGTTGAGGAAGGCCAAGCATCTGTGAGCGAAGGCTTCTTGAATCTCCCTTTGAGGCAGGAAGCTCATAAAATTGCCGTTTGAACAGTATCTGGGAAGGTGGATTTAGATTGCCGATTCGAAAGATGCGGCTGAACTATTAAGGAGTCCTGAAAACGTATCTCGGCATGGAAATTATCTGGTAGTGCCCGAAAAGTTGCGCACTACCATCAGTAATGAAAGTAGTATTTAGAACATAAGACAGTGTCGTACGCACTGCTGAGTGTCGTTCCGTCGAGGTGCTGATGCTGAGACGCTATTTAAACTTCTGCGTGGAATACAGGTTGTTGCATTTATCGGTAATTCCTTGAATGTTTCATCAGATATACAGTTAACAGTATGAATGCTTTGAGTCCTGCCAGCATTTCTCTAAAACGCTTGGCTCCCAAGTGCGCCCATGGCAGGTGTGGTAGGTGCCGTGCCATTAGTTTTTGCAGTGTATGGCATAGAAGCTTTTTCTCACGGCCGTCAGGCAGCTGCTTGATGCAGAAGTACACTACGACCAGCTCATGCATGATATGGTAAGAGGCCTGCTTGCGGAAATTAGGGAAAAACGACGAAAAATATTCATATTCTTTTTCTCCGGACTCCATCCATGAATTGAGATTCACTGAAGGACTAGAAGCGGAATGGGAAGTTGAATCAGCGTGTTCTCGATACTGATAGCCGTTATCGCTATATACCACTATTCTCGATGCTCGAGTGCATAATTTCCCCATCATTAATGCGTCGGCGCGTACTCTGAATGATTCGAACTGCAAACCGTCATATAGGGATTTGTCGACTAGCGAAGACCACATATAAGAAGGGATTTCGTTATAGAGCCATGCGCGGATAATGTCATGTTGACCAGAATAGACATATTCCCCATCTTGTTTGATGGATTGTTTACTACGCGGATTGGCTATTGCGATAGAAGCGGCATGATTTTTTTTCGTATTATACAAATGCTCAATATATGAAGTTTCTATCGTATCGTCACTGTCTACCCAAGCAATAAGTCCGCTATGAGCGTGTGAAATCCCGGTATTACGTGCGGCTGCTTCACCGGAATTCGACTGATGTATGACGGAGATTCGATTATCTTTAGCCGACCATTGGTCGCAGACTTTTTCGCTTCCGTCCGTTGATCCATCATCAACGAGAATGATTTCTAATTCGCGATATGTTTGGCTGACAATGCTGTTTAGGCATTCGTCAAGATACTGTATGGCGTTATACACAGGGATGATTACTGCAATATCAGGATGAAAAGTAGGGGGCATGGCTCGCTATTTCCTTTGAAAGATTTAATGCAATTGCTTATAGATATAGTACGCTCCTGCCTCGTCGGTAAAAGGGTGGGCAAGCCGGTACTTCGTTTTCAACGTGTCGACGATTACCATCGTCAAATCGCCGTACTATTATGCCGCAAGCATCTTGGTGCGAGGCTGCCGCTGAGGCGTTTGCCGACGAACTGCTAGAATTGCAGGACCAATATGGGCGTTGCACTTCTAAATAGACACCGGGGTTCTACGAGAGTTGGTCGGTCTGGGGTGGCTCGCACAATAGGCTGTCGCCATATATGCGCGACGGCGGCCTTGCTGACATTGCTGTATGGCGCTCCTGCGATGAGGTGCGCATGGCAGACGATGCTCGGCATAATTACGTATTGCATGGTATGGCTGTTTGCCGGCATCACGCTTCACGAAGAGACCGTAAGCTGGACGGTCGGCATGCTGCGGAACCTTCTAGCGAAGAGATGGTCGATTCGGAAATTTCTGTAACCCGTGCAAAATCCGTTCAGCCCAGATAGCTTTCCTGCACGCTGTCAAGCATGCGTTGCGATGTGAACTTATCGAGATACGTGCTGCGAATGATGTCGTAGGAGAATTTTCCATCGTGGGAACGCTCGGAAATAACACGCTTCACTTGCCGAACGCCGTCTTCCACGTCGCCGACGTTGAAAAGATAACCGTTCACGCCAGGCCGCACCACCTCGTTGCTACCGGTCACATTCGTAGCCACAATGGGCACGCCGGCACGCAATGCCTCGACTAGCGAATACGGCAGACCCTCGTATAACGAGGTCAGCAGATACACGTCGAACGCAGTGACGATACGTTCCGCATCATCACGGTAACCCAGCAGATGCACGTTGCTGCCGAGACCATGATCCGCGACAAAGCGCGACACATCATCTTGCAGGTTGCCATCTCCCACGCAGACGAAATGCGCGAGGGGATTATGCTCGACCACTGTTTTGGCAATCCGGACGAACGTCATCGGATCTTTCTGCTTGGCAAGGCGCACGGTGGAACCGATGACAACGGCCCCATGCGGCAGATCGGACAAGCCCAGCATTTCCAAGGCCTCGTCGCGTGAAGGCAACGTGATGTCGGGAATGCCGTTATACACGACCTTGAACTTATCGGGCTTGTCAATCCGATTTTGCAAAGCGATGTCGCGCTCGCCCTTCGACACGTTGAACGTGCATGTAGTCAGAAAATGGCTGCACATACGTTCGAGAAAAGCGAAGAAGCGCTTCTTTGACTCGGAGAACTCCCATGCTTGGAATGCGTACGCATGGGGTGTATAAAACACCTTTGGCACATGTCTTCCAAAGGCCGCCGAACGTCCGATGATGCCGGCTTTCGAACTGTGGCAGTGGAGAATGTCGGGTTTGATTTTCTTGATGAGCCCACGTATGCGCAGCCAGGCTTTGACATCATTGCTCATGGAGAGATCTCGGACCAGTTCGGGAACGGGAATGAGCGTCGCGTGCTGGTCCATTTCGGGGATTGCGTTGCGATAGTAGTCATCCATTCGGCTGGTTCCGTAGGCGACGGTCACATCGAATTTGCTGTGGTCGATGCCGTTGACAATATCCACGACGTTACGTCCGCAGCCGCCCATGGCTTCTTGGACGATAAGCAGCCGTTTCCTCTCCTCCATGGCCGTGCTCCCACCCCCCTATTATTTCAGGCATTTTGATGCGTGAACGTGGTTGACACTTGCTGTCCGGTATCATACCCTCCCCTATGTATGTTTTTTGGATTGGAGGGATTCCCTCTTTATGACTTGCCATTCGTATAGGATGAGGGAGCACGGATGGAAATAGAACGAAGGGAATACTGGGAACATGGCGGAAAACGAGTTCAGGGAATGGCCGGAAGTGCGTACCCCGAATGGGACTCATGGTGCTAGTGGCTCAAGAACCTACGATTTCCCTCTGACCGATGAAGACAGACTTGCTGGGGAGGGAGTTTCCAGAGGTCTTTCGATTGGCAGCATCGAGGGGACTGTGGAGGAAGCGGCGCAGCGAGGATTCGTATATCGTCACCGTCGTGAGCTGGTGGGGATTGTTGCGGTTGTTGCGGTTGTTGCGGTTGTTACGAGTGTAGCTTGGGGATTCCGCCAGCACGTCGACAGTCAAGAGGTGCTGAGTTCCTGTCAGCAATCCGTGAGCATCTATCAGGCCAATACGGAACGCTTGAAGAAAACCGTCGATGGTGCTGCTGATGATCTGCAGATTGCGGAGAGCCAGGTGCAGGATCCGAAAACTGTGACGGCACTGCATGCTGCAGTGGATGCGGGCAACGACAAGACGAAAATCGATGCAAGCTGCGATGCGTCGGCTTCGGTCGAGGACAACCAGTCCAGTGATGAGAAGATTACCGAGGCCACTCGTCGATTGGGAGACAAGGTCGAAGCGATTCTCAGTGCCAAGGCCGCGGTGGAACGTTCCAAGAATGCTCGTGACGTTTCCGTGGCCAAGGCTGATCTGGTCAACAAAGTCAATGAGGGCCAAAGCGTGCTTGGCACGGTGAAGTCCAATGATTTGAATGCCAGGCAGAATCTATCCGCTGCATTGAACGATTCACAGCAGATGGCTATTATGTCCTCTTCCGCCGATCCGAACGAATACCTTAAGCAAACCAGTAAATTGCAGAACGCCATCGACAAGCTCAACGCGACGGCAATCGCTCAATAATACAAGAGGAATAACGAGGGGGAAGCATGGCCAACCATGCGGATAATGCTCAGGTGAAGAGCCAAGCAAAGGGGAGTACGGGGAAGAAGGTCGCCATTGCGGTGGTGGCCATTCTTGGTGTCATCGTCGTTTATTGCGCGTTGTTGGTTGGGCGCGTGCTGCAAGCGAAGAAACACCTCACCCAAGCGGTGTCCATCGTCCAATCGGCCAATATCGGTTCCGATATGACTTCCGACTTGTCCGCTTTGACGGGCAAAACAGCGCAGCTCCAGCAGGAAACCAAGGCTGCTCGATCACAGACTGATGGCATTGTGTGGCGGATTGGTACGGTGATTCCCTATTTCGGAGATGACTTGTCAGCCGCGCGCACGGCCGTGACGGCTTTGGACACCGTTTCCAATGACGTGATTCCTGCAGTATCCGATTCGCTGACCAACCTGCAGAAAAACAGCGCCGCGGGCAATACACTGGATATCAAGTCGTTGTCATCGGCTGCGAATGCGATCGTGAAGGCGAACGCGGCAGTGCAGACGCAGTCCAAAGCCTTGGAGAACGCGCCTACGCCGCATATTGGCAAAGTTCGTGACGCTTTGTCAACAGGCAAAACTTTGTTCGCCAAACTGGCCGATCAGAGCGACCAAATCAGCAAGGTCGTATCCATGTTCTCCCAACTGACGAACGGAGGGGAAGGAAAGTACCTGATTCTGGTACAGAGCAACGCTGAGGCGCAAGCCGCCGGTGGTGTTCCCGGCTCCGTCGGATCGTTGGAAGTCAAGGACGGCAAGAGCGGATGGAACGGCGAACTGTCCGATGATCCCAAGCAGCCGGAAACCGGATTGTTCGTCAACGAAATGGGCTGGTCGAAGATGGATTGGTACGCCAAACGCAATGCCGTGGTGACCAAGACGAAGTGTATTTAGTCAAGTTGGCGTTTCGTGATTAGTCACGAAAAATTTTCGGTTTTAGTCAAGGAGCGCTCCGGCCTGTTCCTTTGTTTTCTCTTTGGATCCGGACGCCAGCTCCGTGGGCGTCCTGCCGAACATGAGCGCCTCGCTGACGCGGCGGCTCTGCCCGGTGAACTCGAGCAGACGTCCGTGGTGCATGATCCTGTCGATGATCGCGGCCGCGAGTTTGTCGTCCGCGAATATCGTGCCCCATTTGCCGGACTCGATGTTCGTGGTGAACACGATGCTCCGCCTCTCGTAGCTGCCCGCGATTATCTGGTAGAGCAGGCGGGCCCCGTCGATGTCGAACGGCACGTAGCCGAACTCGTCCAGAATGATCAGGTCGGCCCTGCCGACGTCCCTGAGCATCGCGTCGAGGTTCCCGTCGCGTTTGGCCTTGCCGAGCTGTAGCACGAGCTCCGCGGTCTGGTGGAACCGCACGTTCAGGCCCCGTTCCACGGCCCTCATGCCCAGCCCAATCGCGAGGATCGTGACGCCTGCCTTGTCTGCCCCGCCGGTCGATTCGAGGACCGTGAGCATCGCCTCGACCGCGTTGGCCCAGCCGGATTCCCGATCCACGCGTTTGAGGGTCTGCAACGCCCCGCGCCGCGCCGTCTCGTCCTGCAGGTCGAGCCATTCGCGCAACGGGTCGGGCAGCATCTGCCGTACGAGGCTGTTGCGCCACGCGTTCGGCCTGTTGCAGAGCATCGCCAGCTGCATGGACGGATCCTCGCTGCTGGTGCTGGCCTGGCCGTAAGCCCTCGGATGCGCGGCCAGGCGGGTCCCCTCAACGTCGAGTATCTCTATCTCGAGGGCACGCAGGCCGACGAGCACGTCACAGCGCGCGTGGGACGTGTCCGTGGAATAGCGGTGCCTGCCGTCGAGCGTGACCACGCCGTACTTGTCGGTCCTCATGCGCCTCCACGCGACCGCGTCGAAGCGCTTGGCGGGCAGGGACAGCAGTGCGCCGCGGTCCTCCGCGAACAGGCAGACCTCCTCCTCGTCCTTGGCGTGGTGGGGTTTCCTGCCGAGTTCCAGGCATCTGCCCGGGAGCCTGGAGTTGAAGTTCTCCAGGTTCCACACGTTCGGCTTGGGAACGAAGAGCTTGCGGCGGATCATGCCGACCTTCGCCTCGACCGCGCCCTTCTCGTGTCCGGCGTACGGGGAGCACAGGGAGCAGTCGAATCCGTAGTGCGCCTGGAACGCCTGGAACAGGCGGGTCCAGCGGATCCCGCCGCTGGACCCGCGTCCCACGCCCGCGGCGTTGTCGAACACGATGCGTTCGGGCATGCCCCCGAGCCATTCGAACAGGTCCAGCAGCGCTTGGCACGTGCACTCCGCGTTCTCGCCGGGCATGAGCTGCGCCAGGCCGATGTTCGAGTACGGGAAGTCCAGCACGAAATGGCGCATGCGCTGGACCGCGCCCCTGTAAATCACGTCAACCTCGCCGAAATCGGCCTGGGCCTCGCCCGGATGCCATACCAGATCCATGAACGCGTCGCGGGGCTCCACGGCGGATTCGCGTCTGAGCCTGGCCACGGCCCTGGTCACGGTCGACAGCGACACCTCGACGCCGTGCTCGTCGCGCAGACGCTCCCATATCCGGGTAGCGGTGTGCCGCTGCTTGCGCCAGTTGCCGCGGTCCCCCGCGAGCCACTGCTCGATCAGGGGCAGGTACGGGTCGATCACCGACCCGCGTCGTTTCCTTACGGGTGGTTTCTCGGACAGGTCATCCATCCGAAGATACTTTCGCACCGTGGGCTCGCTCACGTGCTGCTTGCGCGCTATCGACGCTATGGATTCGCCGTTCCTTCTCATACGGCGGATAGACTGTATCTGGGGCATGCTGATCATTTGCCTTTCCGGCCCTTTCTGTTGGAGATATGAAGCACCATCCAGTTAAGGCCTGCGGGTGGTCGGCATGCTCTTTGCCTAAACCCGAAAAAATTTCGTGACTAAATCGTTAATTCCTTATTGAACACAAACAGCCTCTCGTTTCAGTTCCTCGGGCACGGGCCCGTGCCTCAGCTTGCGCCGGCCGGGCGCGAGCTCGTCGATCCACGCCATGAGCAGCTCCTTGCTTTTCGGATATCCCAGCATCCGCATGGTACGGCCGGGCCGCCTGCCGTATTCGAGGTAGTGGTCCACCGCGGCCTGTTTCTGCTCGTCGCTGTAGCGCCTGTAGCGTTCCCCGCGCCTGGAGGGGACGCCGGTGCGTTCCTCCTCGAGCCGGTCCGCGTACCACGACAGCAACGCGCCCTTGCTGGGATAGCCGAGTTCGTGTATCACGTCCGCGGCGCTGTGCTCGTATTTGATGTACAGGTCCACGGCCCTGTCGCGCTGCTCCTTGCTGTACTTCGCCATAAGGGGGTTCTCCTCCCGGTCGGGAAGTCCAAAAAACGTCACCACCTCGGTCATAATTGTCTGCTGATTCCATCTCGGGAAACAATCAAGCGAACAGAAGCTCTTGATGCGCTTTTAAAAGCGTTCCTGTCTGATGATGAAGAGCTTGCAAAGACGCTAAAATTGGCTGATGCAGACCCTTTGATTCATGATTTTGCCTGCGTTTTGATTGCTCATATCAATCTAGTCCAGAGCACTGGTATGCGTACTGGTGTCGCTAAACAGATTGAGATTTTTGTCAAGCGTATGCAACGCCATTGTGATTGGTATCACAATCAGGAGAGCGTCCATGACCACCTTACACAGCAATTCGATGCTATTGAGTTGTTGCTGACAAGAGCCGTCGAGTTTAATCGGATGCGTGATGAAGAGACTCTTTCAGAATGTCAAAGAATTCTTGCTCAGACAGCCATACAGGCGACCGGTGCTTCGTGGCCCAAGACTGGCTAGCAAAAAACGCGAGAAGTCACCAATCCTTCAAATAATCGGTGATTGCTTTGTCAGGTCTGAGGCAGTTCAATAGATTCCTAGCATCGGGACTGTGGGAGATGAATGAATCAGCTGGATCTGGGGAATCAGGCGGCATACCCGCGTCGTCGGTAGTTTCCCCGACTGGAATAGCGCCTTGATGTTCGTCTGCTAGTGCATCCGATACGCCGTCGCGAGGGAATGGTCAACCCGTTGCTACCTGGACATGTCCCGGTTTGATGACAAATTTGAGGGGGTTAGCTGATTATTGCACCATAAACTGTCATGATTCAAAGTGCACAATTTATCAGACACTACCGATTGGGAGGACGAATGGGAGAAGAAGTTTATCATATTTCCCTGCGTACATCGCAAATGATTAATGTCGTTAGGCTGATCATGATTATCGGGGTGATATATGTACATACTATACCGGTTCTAGATACAATCGACTCTCCAATAATCACTGCTTTTGCATCTCTTATGCGAGGTCCTATCGGAACTTCTGGCATAGCTTTATTTTTCTTTTTGTCGTCAATATTGACATATAAAAAAGAGTTTGCATTTAAAAGCAATTTCCGAAAGAAGTGCTCATCGTTACTTCTTCCTTATGTGGCTTTTATATCATTTTGGATATTAGTTGTATTCGTGATGCAACTTTACGATCCGCTTCTTGCGCTCTTCCATTTCGATAGTCAGGTTGTTCTCTGGGGTAAACCCGTTATTCAGTGGTCGCTTTTAGATTGGTTCGACGCATATACTGGTTTTGTCCATGGAGCCCCTTTTGTTTATCCATTCTGGTTTATTCGTGATTTATTTCTAGTTAATATTTTCGCTAGTTTAATAAAAAAAGCAGTAGATTCCAACCCCTATATTTCCGGGATTGTTCTACTAGCTATGTCAATAGCATTAATGCAAATCGGTGCTTATGGATTAACTATATTTAGTTTTACTCTCGGGTATTACGTTGTTAAATTTGACATTTCATTGGAGAAAGTCGACAATATAAATATTGGTCTAATTCTTGTGGGTTATATTGCAATTATCTCATGTTTCTCCATTCCATTTAAATGTATATACTACGTATTAGTTTTTCCGCTAGTCATTGTGGCAAATATATTATGTTTACGAATAGGATATTATCTTATCGATAAAAAGCATGATAAATATTTGTTAAAAATTGCTCCTTGGTCTTTTGGAATATTTTGTTTCCACGAATACTTTTTGCGATTCTTTAGAAAAATAGCTTCTTTGATTATTCCTCAAATTCCAGTCCTTGTTATAATTGAATATTGCATACTGCCAATAGTTCTTTGTTTGTTCTGTTTGCTTATTTGCAAAATATTAAATTCGCTTCCTTTTAGCCCGTTAAAATTGCTGCTTGGGGGAAGAGGCAGCAAATCTTCAAAAAGGTGAATAAATGAGAGTTGTTAAATCTATTATCGTTGCGATTACTGTATTTGTTCTCTCTCTGTTGCCCACGGCAGCATATGCTGAAACAGGAGAAGCCGATAAAATCGATTTGTTCTTGGGCGATTCCACTACTTCTGCCATCGGCGTGTCCGATACCCAGCGTTGGAGCAAATTATTTTCAGAGAAAGACAATGCGCAAGAAGTTAATTATGCAGTTGGAGGTTCCGGTTGGGGGGACACGGAATGGGTGCATGATGGTAGAACATATGCTGATCAATATGAAAAAGCTCGTAATGAGTTAGGGGATAACGCACAATACGTTCATAGAGTGTTTGTTGTTGGTTTCGTCAACGATATTGAAAGCGGAACCTCTGTGCAAGATATCAAGACTAGGATGAAAGATTTGCTTACAAAAATACATGCAGATCTTCCTGAGGCGCAGCTCATCTATATACCAGAGATCGCCGCACCATCTCCTAAGAATCTGAGTCTTCTTCCTGCAATGCTTCCAGTTTCAAAAGAACTGATTAACACAGCTCAAAGCATCAATGGTGTATATGTGGCTGATGACTGTATTGATTGGTTGAAAGACTCGAGTGACACGTGGCAAAGTGATCAAACTCATCCTAATGCAAAAGGGCATGAAATCGTTGCACAAAAAGTCGAATCTCTTGTAGCACAAATTGATTCAGGTAAGAAGCAAGCAGGGAAGACGGCTAATACTGAAAATGCTACTGTTAGTGTTTCCAAGAATATTTTTCTAAATTATAAACAGATTGCACTTATTCTATTCATCGTTATAGCTCTTATAGCGATTGCAGTTGTGCTAATTATATCTCGTAAACAGAAATCGAAGCACGCAAAGCGGTGATATTTTCTTAGAGATACAGATGCAGCCATTCCCTGACTTTGTCTGTATTGTACCATGAGTGTATCCAACCGAGTGATTGTTTGGATAAGGGGCTGCGGACGTTTTCTTGGAGACTGAGCGAAAGGATTTTCGTATGTTCAGTCCCGAAGAACGGGAGCGCGCGGTGGAGCTGTACTTCACCACGCCGATGACCACGGCCCAGGTGGTGAGGCATCTGGGATACCCGACCAGGCAGTGCTTGGAACGCTGGCTGGCAAAGGATCCCCGGTATGCTGGCCATATGGCCAAACCCATCATCCCACTGGAGACAAGGACCAAGGCGATCGAACTGGTGCTGGGCGGCATGCGCGGAAGCAGGCCGCCCGACAGCTCGGCGTGAGCATCGGAGCGGTCCACAACTGGGTCAAGGCGTACCGCGAGGGCGGCATGGCCGCGCTGCGACCCAAGAACAGGAACGCCAGCCAGGCCAACAAGCCAGCGCCGCGGCGAAGCCGGAACGCCGGAGTCGTCTGCGATGACGCGGAGGCGTTGCGTCGCAGGGTCGAGGAGTTGGAGCTGGAGAACGCGTCGACGCGGGAGGTGGTGGAGGTCATAAAAAAAGACCCAGGCGCCGATCTGCGGTGCCTGTCGAACAGGGAGAAGACGCTGCTGATCGACCATCTGAGACCGGCGTATTCGCTCAGCTCGATGACATGCTTGCTCGGCATCGCGCCGAGCAGGATAACGCCCGAATTCTTGCGCACTTTCGGATTCCGGCCCTGACGTAAGAGGGCATGGCCCGCGTCCTGTGTACGATTTTCATTCGCCAAAACAAAAAACCGCGATTGGAAGCCAGGAGACGGAACCAAGACCCTCGAACATCATGCAGATCGACCAGAACCTGCCTGGGACCAGGCTCGACCGGCTGATCACCGAGAAGATGACGCAGATCCTCAACGCGATGCTCGACGCCGAGGCCGACGAGATCACCGGGGCCGCCAGATACGAGCGCAGCGTGGGACGGAAGGCGTACAGGGCCGGCCACTACGAACGCAAGCTCACCGCCAAGGCCGGCAGGCTCGAGCTGAAGGTGCCGAAACTCAAGGGTGCCCTGTTCGAGTCCGCGGTGATCGAACGCTACCGGCGGCGCGAGCAGAGCGTCGAGGAATCCCTGATCGACATGTACCTGGCGGGCGTGAGCACCAGCCAGGTCGACGACATCAGCCAATTGCTGTGGGGAGACCGCATGCCCTCGCAGACATTGAGCGACAAGCTCAAAAGGATCTACGGGGAGATCGACCAGTGGCGCACGAGGCCGTTGGAATCCGAATACCCGTACGTGTTCGTGGACGGCGTGGATTGGCAACAGCGTGTTGGACGGTTTCTTAGAGGACGAGTCCCTGTTCGGTGAGTTCCTTCGGACTCCGGTATTCGAGGGTGGAGTGGAGTCTTTGGTTGTTGAACCACCACACATAGTCGTTGAGGTCGGAGCGTAGTTGTTCCAAGCTGGTGTAGCGGTTCCGGTATATGAGCTCCTTCTTCAGGAGCCTGTTGGTGGATTCGACCACGGCGTTGTCGTACGGGTTGCCCTTCCTTGACAGCGATCTTCTGATGTCGAACACGTCGAGCAGCTTGTCGATTTTCGCGTTGTCGAACTCGCTGCCCCCGGTCCGTGTGGAACACCTCCACCTCGGTCAGGGGGAAGTCGAGCGTGGCGAACGCGGCCATGACCAGGTCGGCGGTGCGGCTCGTGTCGGCGCTGTGGCCGGCGATGCTCCTGTTCGCCAGGTCGATGAGCAGGCACACGTACGCCCACTTGCCGCCGACGCGCACGTACGTCAGGTCACTGGCCAGGTGGGTGCGCGGCTCGTAGCCGTCGAACTCGCGGTCGAGGATGTTCGCGAGCCTGGCCTCGTTAACCCGCGTCTTGTGTGGTTTGAACGTTCTGCGCGCGTACGCGCTCGTCATGCCCCGCCGTTTCATGATGTTGACGATGCGCCTTCTGGAGGCGGTGACGCCCCTCCGCTCCAGCGCGGCCTTGATCTTCCTGGCGCCGTAACGCTCATGGCTGTCGCGCCGGACCGCGTGCACGTCGCCGGCGATCGGGTCCACCCGCCCTGCTTCGGGATGTTCGATCATCCAGTAGTAGGTGGAGCGGGGAACGCCCAGTATTCTGCACTGCGCCGATATCGGATAACGGGAGGCGTTGGCCCGTATCACTGCTACTTTCGTGCGAATATCAGCGCCGCCTGTTCTGAAACGTCCACCTCCATCTCCAACTGTCTGTTGCGCTTGCGCAGCTCGACCGGCTCGTTCTGCTCAGGGGTGCGGTTGTCGGCGGCTTTCGTGGAGCCGCTGTTGCGGATGCCTTGGACCCAACGGTGCAGCGTGGAATGCGAGATGTCGTACTCGTCCTTGATCTCGCGCGCCGGCTTGCCGTTCTCGTAAAGCTGCACGATCTGCCGCTTGAACGACTCCTCGTAGTGGCGGGGATGCTTCGGGTCGGCCATCGTCGGCCTCCAATCTCATGTCATTCGTCCCTCATCGGACTGTCTAATACATTGTAGCCAATCCATCCGTTCTCCAAGCTCGGCACCGACGTCACCGAGTTCAAGGTCGCCGGCTCCAAGGCGTACCTCGCTCCCGTGTACGACATGGCCAGCAAGGAGATCGTCGCCTGGGACGTGAGCCGCAGTCCGGACCTCGGGCAGCAGAAGCGCCTGCTCGTCATGCTCGCGGAGCGCCTGCCCGCCGGCGTGGAGCCGATCCTGCACTCGGACATGGGATGGCAGTACCAGCACCAATGGTGGCGGGGCGAGCTCGAACGCCTCGGCATCCGCCAGTCCATGAGCCGCAAGGGCAACTGCCTGGACAACGCCGCCGCCGAGCAGGTGTTCGGCCACTTGAAGGACGAGTTCTACCGAGGCCGGGAGAGTTCGACTCGTACGAACAGTTCAAACGCGAACTGGACGCCTACATCATCCATTGGAACACCAGACGGCGCCAGATACGACTCGAGGGACACACCCCGGAGGAGTTCCGGAGCATGTCCCTCGCGGTCTAGGGCTGTATCCTAATTAACAACGTCCAACAAACGGGGCGCAGTTCAGAGACGCGGCTTTTATGCTATTCCGGGCTGATTCGGTGGCTGCTACATTCGACGGCCATCGAATCAGCCCATATAAGACCAGGCTATTCAGCGGTCTGTGTCGACTCTCCGCCGCTACCAGGGTCTGGTGTTGGTGTTGGGTCCGGATTGGGTGTTGGTGTCGGATCTGGGTCTGGTGTTGGTGTTGGGTCCGGATTGGGTGTTGGTGTCGGATCTGGGTCTGGTGTTGGTGTTGGGTCCGGATCCGGAGTTGGGGTCGGTGTGGGCTTCGTTTCTCCGCTATTACCGGAACCATTTCCGGAGCTATTGCTTCCGGACTCATGCTTGTTGTTGGAATTGCCATTGCCGCCGGAGCTGCTGCCGGAGTTGTTGCCGGACTCATTCTTGCTGCTGGAATCGCCACTGATGCCAGTGTTGGTAAGCGCATTCTGCTTCAGTGCCGGGGCGTAGATGCTCGGATTGTAATAGACCCGATTGCTCGAGCTGGAATCCGAATCGTCTTCCGCCGTCTCGTACGCCTTGGAATCCGCATTGTGCTTCGCCACGGAATCGGCGACCGCCTTCATGGCGCTCTCCACGTTCTCACGCGCCTTGGAAAGCGCATTGATGCTTGGACCCTCACCATTCAGCACCTGATTGGCTGCGTCGATGGCCTGCTGCAGGGAGGTGCGCGTCTTCTCGTCCGACACATTGTCCTTGCTGCTGTCCATAAGGCTCTTGGCCTGTTCCAGCGTGGTCTTCAATGACTGCTTGGCGGCTTCCACGCTGGAATCGGCCTTAGCATTGCGGCTCTTGGACAGCGCATCGGAGGCCTTGGTCAGCGTGGTGAGGGACTGCTCCATCGCCTTGGCGTTCTTATTGTTTTGTTTGGCTGCTCGTGTCAGATTCTCGGTGGACAACGAAGCCACGCATTGGGTAGTCGGAATGAAATCATACGCGTTCGACAGCGCGTCCTTCAGCGTGCTGGCGGTCTTGCTATCCGCGAGCTGGTCGGACGGCACGCTCACCAGCAGGTTCGCGTTCTGAATTGCGGCGTCGTAGCGCTTCTTCACTTTGGCATATCGGGTCGCTGACTGCTTGCAGGACGAGAAGGCGTCACGTTGGGCGTTGACCGATGTGACATGCCAAGCCACGGTTCCGCCTACGGCCAGCAAAGCGGCCACGGTCGCGGCACTGGCGATGATGATGATCTTACGCTTCTTGGACTTCTTCTCCGCAGCGGCCGCTTTGTCTCGAATGGAAGTGTCCTCTACGACGACGGGCATCTCATCCTGATCGCTGCTTTCATCGGATTGGACATCATCGGGCAGGTCGTCCGGAGCGATCAACTTCGTATTGGCGGTTTCAACCTCCGTATTGTCTTTGACGACGATGTCCGCGGGCGCCACCGCGTTGTCAAATGAGAGGTCGGGCAGAGGCCAGTCGCCATGGACCACGTCGCCATGGAAATGGGGAGGATTTCCTAGTTGGACCGTTTCCTTGACGCTTTGGACGGCGGGCGTGGTGTTGTAACTGATTGAGCGCAGAATATTGCGGATTGCGTCATTGGTGGCGCGCGCGGCCGACCTGAACGCTTCGAAGTTTTTACGGTAGGGATCCGGAATCGTGGCCGAGGGGGGCAGCATTGGACGTATCTGCATGGATTGGTCAATTACCGATTGCAGGCGTTCTTGGATGGTGACGCCCGTGATCATGTTGTGCTGCGCGCAGTATGCGCACATATTGGAGAAATCGGTGAGCGTGAACGTGTACGGTAGTGCGGTCGGGGCGATGACGACGATATTGTGCCGTTGCTCCGGTTCGAAGCACAGAATCAAATCGGAATTGTCCGCGATGTCCTGTGTCAGCTGCGTGGAACGGAACTGTGAGGAGTTGATTCCGACGGCATCCATCAGTGCCTTACTGGAAGGATCGATGCTGTGGCCGGCTAAACTATGGGTGCCAGCGCTGCCGACCTCGAGGGAAGTGCCCTGCGTGTATGTGCGGAAAAGGAGTTCCCCCATTGGTGACCGGCAGATATTGCCGGTGCAGATGAACAGGACGCGCATGTTTTTGAATCCTTCAACCATCGAAATGCGAAAATAGGCTAGAAACAGTATATATATGGCTCTTGTGTTGTTTTCGTGGGTGTCGTCTCGTCGTTGAGCCGTTGATTATGAGGGTGTGAGGGGCGTTTCCTGTAGGTTTGTTTTTCGACCAAGAAAAAGAACCACAGAAAACGCCTTATGAAGAACATATTCAAACGTTTGCTCAACGTCAAGGGCATGGTCGTCGAGGACGTGTCCATCGACGATTCCCCGCTGCGCGACGTTCCGGTCCTGGTGGCGCGCGTCAGGTGCAGGAAGGCCGCGTTGCGTTGCTCGCGCTGCGGGCGCAAATGCCCGAAATACGACGACGGGGGCGGCGAAAGGCGTTGGCGGCACCAGGACTTCGGCTGCTATCGGGTCGAGATCGTGGGTCCGGCTCCGCGTGTGGAATGCCGTGTGCATGGCGTGGTGGTGTCGCGGGTTCCGTGGGCGGAGCCGGGCAGCCGGTTCACGCGCGACTTCGAGATGGAATGCACGTGGCTGATGACGGTCGCCAACAGGAAGACCGTGAGCGGTTTTCTGCATGTCGCGTGGAGGACCGCGGGCGACATCGCCGGACGGGTCGTCGGCCGGCTGGAATCCGGCATGCCATGCATGTTCGACGGGCTCACGGCGATCGGCGTGGACGAGACCGGCCACAGGAAGGGCCACACGTACGTCACCGTCGTCGTCGACCACGAACGCAAGCGGGTGGTCTGGGCGCACGACGGATACGGCAAACAGGTCCTCGACCTGTTCTTCGAAGAATTGACGCTGGAGCAGCGCGCCTCCATCAGGATCGTCACCGGCGACAGCGCCAGGTGGATCGACTCGTCCGTCGCCGAATACCGCCCGAACGCGGAGCGCGTGCTCGACTCATTCCACATCGTCTCCTGGATGACCGACTGCCTGGACCGGGTCGGGAAACGGTTGTGGAACCAGGCCAGGCGAACGAAGGACAAGACGGCCGCGGAGGCGATGAAGGGCCTGAAATACGCCGTGCTCGGAAACCCCGGCGACTTGACCGAGCGCCAATCCACGGCCCTCGCCACGCTCGCCGGCGTGGATACCAAGGGCCAGCTCTACCGCTCCTGGCAGCTCAAGGAGCTCCTGCGCACGCTCCTGCACCAGCCCGCCGGCAAGCCGAGGGGGAACTCAAACGATGGATCAACTGGGCCAGCCACTCGCGCATCCCCGAGATCGTCGAACTATGCAGGAAGATCCGCGGGCGCCGGGACGGCATCCTCAGGACCATCCGACTCGGCTACTCCAACGCGCGCCTGGAGGCGTTCAACAACAGGATCAAAGTCACCATACGCATGGCCTACGGCTTCCACCACGTCGACAACCTCATCGCCATGATCAAACTCAGATGCTCCGGCCTACCCATCCGATTGCCGGTCCCCGTCCTCTAACCCACGACAACAGCAGAAGCCTCGTATATATTGCATTGGGCATTCGGGGAGGGGCGCTATCCTCGTAGAGGATTGTAAAGAGGGGACATGAGATATATGGAGCATGGAAACAGCGGTCTGATACGGAACGCGAGCGATGTGTTGCTGGTGATGGCGTTGATCACTTTGCCGGTTGACGGCACGAGGCTTGGCGTCATCATGCCGTACTGGACACCTATCGCCCCCGTGTTCTTCACGCTGTATGTCCTATGCAATCTACGCCTTTTCCTGCGTTCCATGCGCCAGCATCTCGGATTCTTCCTGTTCCTGCCCCTGCTGGTGGCCGTATCATTCTTCGGATGGCTGACCGTCGGATTCCACAGGATGTACGTGTTCCAGACCATGTTCGCGCTGGTCTCAGGCCTTGCATGTCTGGCATCATTGGATATCGCGTTCCGCTTGAAACGACTCGATTGGAACAGGGCGGTGACGATTGTCGTAATCGTGTATTGGATCGCATTCATGGTGGGTGTCCTGCAATGGTTGGACTCCCGATACGGCATCGAACCAGTCACATTCCTGTCCCAACATCTCATGGAACGCAACTACGTGCCGCGCAAGCCCCAATTCCTGTTCGCGGAACCAAGCTACATCGGCATGCACATATTCGGCGTACTATTGCCCCTGTTCTGGCTCACCAGACGCAAGTCATTGGCCCTACTCGTACTCGTGTTCGCCTTCGGCTCGGCATGCATGGGGGTTGGCGTGCGCATCCTAATCGACACGGTGATTGCGCTGCTGCTGTGGGCGGTAATCGAAATCCGGTGGAACCGTGCGCGCAACATCATTGCGGCATTCGTCGGCATCGGAGCGATCAGCATCGGCGGAGCACTGATGTTACTGCGCAACGCGCGCGTGCAAAGCCTGCTGCAGCACGGCCTGATGCAGGGAGACTTCTCCATGCTCGCACGCATTTTCCGCTCGCTGGCGCCAATGCTCGCCGGTCTGCATGCCCCTGCGCACCTTGTATTCGGCTTCGGCATGGGCAACATCAAAAACGCGATGCTGCAAGGATATGACGACGCCCGAAACGTCATCATCGCCCGAGGCGGAGACCCGTCTGGCAATGTCGAGATCAGACTGATAGCGAACACGGACAACAGCACCTACTACTTCACCATGAATGCCTACGTCAGTTTCATTACCGAATTCGGCATAATAATGCTGGCCGCATTCCTGATACTGCTTTTGGCCCACGTGACCTGCAACCATGCCTGGAACAAAACCACAATCTGTTGGCTGATCCTCCTGTGCTACCTCTATATCCAATTCGAAGGCTATGCGTTCTACGCCCTATGGCTCTACATCTGGGCAACCGGCTTCCCCAAACTGGCCGCAATCCAACCCCCGAAATCTGCCAGCTCCGCACAGCCATCGAAAACAGAGTAGACTCAGACAGCGGAAACAACCGAACAGTCCGATTCGCGTCCCGCAACCATGCGAACCAGCGCATGCTGAAACAAGGAGCAGACGATTTTGCCAAGAAGCAAGCATACGAAAAAGCGCACCGCCGTGCATGTGGCACTGGCCATCGTAATCCTCTGCCTCGCGCTCGCAGTTTCCGTTGCAGTGGCCGGACTGCTGTTCTACAAGCAGGCTCAGACCGTGAAAAATGAGGAACAACAGGCGGTTTCCGCCCTCTCTGGGCTGAACGAAGATATCCTCAAGAATGCGGACTCTCTGCAAGCCACCGTATCCCAAGCGCAGCAGCATACCGTGGAAGCCAAACGAATTTCGCATAACCCATTGTGGACGGTCGCATCCATAATGCCGTACATGGGCAACGATGTCACTACAGTGCGCGGCATGACCGAAGTAATGGACGACCTGACCGGCAACACGCTTCCCGGTTTCACGAGCATCGCGCAACAGATCAGTACGACGCAGCTGAACAACGCCAACGGACAGCTCAACCTGCAGGCCATCGCTGACATGCAAGACGAATTCGCCAAAGCTAACCAGCAGCTCCAGCAGCAACGAGAAAAATACGGCAACCTGCCCACGCCAAAAATCAAAATCGTGGCATCCGCATACCAACAGGGACGCGACAAACTCGACGATCTCGCGCAAACCGTGGACGGCATGAACAGTGCGATGCAAATGGTCCCCGAATTGCTCGGCCAAAACGGGGCGAGAACATACCTTCTAGCCATCCAAACTCCCTCCGAACAACGCTCCGGAGGCGGACTGGTCGGATCTCTCGGCACATTCCACGCCGATCAAGGAACAGTGACGGTCGGCGAACTCCACCCCGACGGCACGCTGCTCAACGGTAATAACGGCAATGCCGAGGAAAAAGCGGTCTTCAACGGCCCGCTCGCATTCTCCTTCGACCTGCGCGACACATTCGCCGTGCCTGACATAGCACGCAACGCGGAAATGCTGAACGCTACTTGGCAGCGCTCGCCGTACGCCTGCAATATCGATGGTCTACTGGCGGTCGACCCGGTGTTCATCCAGGAGATGGTTGGTATCAGCGGCGACGTGCGGCTTGAGAATGGTACCGTGCTCAACGGTAGCAACACCGCGCAGTATCTGCTGAACACAATCTACAAGAGCGTGCCGGCGGAACAACAGGACGCCTATTTCAATTACGTGGCGCAGACGGTGCTGAACAACGCCTTCAACAGCATGAGCGTGGAGAAACTGCTGAATATGGGGCAGATTATTGGCTCAATGGCCCAGGAACGTCACTTGTACGCATACACGTTCCATGAGGACGAGGCTGATCACTTCCAAGGTGCCGGAACCGCGAAAAGCGCTCCCGGCAGCGCGGACAAACCACAGGTGGGTATATATCTCAACGAACAGAACTCGTCGAAGCTGGGCTGGTACATCGATCGTAAGGCCATGGTGACGGCGACCGGACGAACCAAGGACGGCGCCCGCACCTATCATGTGCGCTACACGCTGACCAATACGCTGACCGAAGCGGAACAGGCAACCTGCAACTGGTATATTCTCGGCGGAGTGCAAAGCGGAGTCGACGGACAAATCGTGGGCGGCTCCGGCATTTCCGTGCAGCGTATGCTTTTCTATGCTCCGGCGGGAGGAACAATCGGAGACATAACTTCGACCGGCGATGTGAAGGATCAGCGTACAACCACGATGGACGGACAGAACGTCACCACCAACGTCGCGTATCTGGAACCCGGGAAAAGTGTGACGTTCGAATTCGACGTGACCACTTCCACGAAGGCGAAGACCGATCTGACCATCGACCAGTCCCCATCCGGAAAAATGACGAACGATGTGGACTATCATTACTGAACCACCGTTATAGGCCATCATTGCTAAGATATCGAAGGGCATGAGGGTAATGATTCGGGGTGGATTCGTAATCTCGCTTGTTTTCCCCTCATGTATTAGAATGTGTACGAATTAGTAGCGAAGCGGAGAGGAATCAACCGTCATGGACGATCGATCGTCCAGGGTCAGAGAACCAGAAAAGCCCTGAAGAAAACGGTCTGGCATTCCCGTCCATACTTGACAGTTCCGTTTCCGGGCAGGAATCCCATTCGGGCAATTCAAATGCTTCGGGCATTTCAGGTGTTTTGGATGCTGCTCCGAATTCCGATTCTACGAGATGCCAATTAGAATCCCGAGCACGGCGAGCCGCATCGTCGGCGGGGCCGCCGGGGGGTGAGCGCCGAGCCCATCCGCCGTCGATGAAGA
>OATQ01000023.1_pt1 | contig 150858 bp, 112 predicted proteins | sample 1495061 | NCBI WGS metagenome assembly OATQ01 (sample SAMEA2579979, study PRJEB22360) | human gut metagenome
CCCCCCAGCCAATACGGCGGCCAGACCGCCAACCGTGCCGACGAGCACTTCGTTGAATATGCCAGGAAAGATTACGATAAATTCCTTGAGCAGGCCCATGAGATCATGCCTGACGACCTGCCGATCGAAATCGCCGAACGTCAGGTGCGCTTGGCCAAGGATGTCGAACCGAAGCGTCTGCATTTCGAAAAGGACCGTCCGGCCCTGCCGATGGACGAGCCGTTCAACAAGGATGCCAGCCGTTTGCAGCAGCTGCGTGAGGTGTGGGCGAAAATCCAGACTCGCAAGGCCATCTACGACGCCATGCAGACCATGGAATACCAGATCAACTCCAATCGTGTGTCGAACGGCCAGACCCCGTTCGTGACCGTTGGCTTCGGTTTGGGTACCGACTGGTTCGCCCGCGAGATTCAGCGTGCCATCTTCCTGAATCGTATCCGCGGCCTCGGTTCCGAACACCACACCGCCATTTTCCCGAAGCTCGTGTTCACCATCAAGCATGGTGTGAACGCCGATCCGGGCGATCCGAACTACGATCTGAAGCAGCTCGCCCTTGAATGCGCCACCAAGCGCATGTATCCGGACGTGATCTTCTACGAGAACATCGTGAAGATCACCGGCTCCTTCAAAGCCCCGATGGGCTGCCGTTCCTTCTTGCAGGGTTGGATTGATCCGGCGACCGGCAAGGATGTGGAAGACGGACGCATGAACCTTGGCGTCGTTACCGTGAACGTTCCGCGTATCGCACTGGAATCCCACGGCGACGAGGATCGCTTCTGGAAGATCTTCGACGAGCGTATGGCCGTGGCTCATCAGGCATTGCAATTCCGTATCATGCGTTGCAAGCAGGCCGCACCGGTCAATGCGCCGACCCTGTTCCGTTTCGGAGCCTTCGGTCGCCTCGGCGCCAATGACAGCGTCGACCAGCTGTTCCGCAACGAACGTGCCACCGTTTCCCTGGGTTACATTGGCCTGTATGAGGCGACCAGCGTGTTCTACGGCAAGAACTGGATGCGCGACCACGGCTGGGATCCGCAAGGCAAGGAATTTGCACTGTCCATCGTCAAGCGCATGAACGAGCTGTGCAAGGAATGGAGCGATGCGGAAGGCTACCACTATTCCGTGTACTCCACGCCGGCCGAATCCCTTACCGATCGCTTCAACCGTATGGATCGCGAGAAGTTCGGCGACGTGGAAGGCGTGACCGACCACGACTTCTACACCAACTCCTTCCACTACCCGGTCTGGCTGCAGCCAACCCCAATGGAAAAGCTCAACTACGAGAAGGACTTCCCGTACTACGCGTCCGGCGGCTTCATCAACTACTGCGAGTTCCCGTGCCTGCAGTCTAACCCCAAGGCGCTCGAAGCGGTGTGGGATTACGCCTACAACATCGGCATCGGCTACCTGGGCACGAACACGCCGATCGACCGCTGCTACGATTGTGGATTCCAGGGCGACTTCGAGCCCACTGAGGAAGGCTTCAAGTGCCCGGAGTGCGGCAACTCCGATCCGGACCACTGCAACGTGACCAAACGCACCTGCGGCTACTTGGGTAACCCGGTGCAGCGCCCGATGGTGCACGGACGTCACGAGGAGATCGCACACCGCGTCAAGCATATGAGCGGCGAAACCGGCCATGTCACCTTGAGCGACGGTTCCGAACGTGAATGGTTCGAGGAAGCCAAGTAAGGGCCGCATTGGCGGCAAACATAAACGAAATATGAAAGAGGGTGGATTTCCACCCTCTTTCATTCTGTGACAATCATGAGGCAAGCAGCAATCGCAAAAACGCGACGCAACGGCAAAACGTGAAGGGACAACGTATGATCAGCAGCGCGAATCCAGCAATTCAACGTCGTGACTTTGCGGCGGACGAAACCAATCGCGGGCCTTTCATCCCCACAACTCGTTCCAACAATCCCAAAGCAGGGCAATGGACCAATCGCATGAGCCGCAATATGATCGCCGACTACAAACGGTTCCTCATGACCGACGGAGAAGGCATCCGATGCTCGCTGTACGTGTCCGGCTGCCCGTTCCATTGCGAGGAATGCTACAACACATCAATCTGGGATTTCCAAGCCGGCCACGAATACAACGACAAGCTCGAAGCGCAAATCATGGATGACTTAAGCCAACCGTATGTGCAAGGCATCACCTTCCTCGGAGGCGAACCATTGCTCAACACGGGCGTGCTGTTGCCTCTCGCGCGAAAAATCCGCGAACGGTTCGGTAATACCAAAGATATTTGGTGCTGGACCGGCTACACGTGGGAAGAGCTCATGCGCGAAGGCGAAAGCCCCGACAAGCGCGAGTTGCTCGAACTGATCGACATTCTAGTGGACGGCCGTTATATCAAAGAATTACATGATTCCCTGCTGCAATTCCGCGGAAGCGGCAACCAACGCATCATCGACGTGCCGAAATCACTGGAAAACGGGCGAGTGGTGATTTGGCCGAAATTACATGATCAAACACGATTCATTCCCGAAATATATGGCAAAGACCGTTCTGCTGGGGAAGGCGGCGCATCCTGACGTGGAAATGTTTGGGTGGTTTTGCGATTTCGACGTTCGTCGAGTGTCCGGATGCATAATTAGGTACATTTACTGGATTGGTTGTCTAGTTTATGCGCTGTTTCGTCCCTTTTATGCTGATTGCGAGCACTCACGAAGCGCTTAGGCGTGGGCACAGACTACGATTACATGATTGGATAACCGGGGTAGGGGCTTCCATGCCTGCCATGGAATGCAGCCCGGCGGATAGAACGATAGAGGTTGATACATGGTTGAAGCAGCAGAAGCCGTGACCGAAACGCACGGCACAAAGCCGTTGCGTGTAGGTCTTGATATCGGTTCCACTACTGTGAAGGCGGTGGTGCTCGATCAGTCCGACGCGCTCGCGGACGCGCTGTTCTCCGATTATCGGCGTCACCACGCGAATGTGCGCGCCACCGTGGCCGGATTACTGGCCGACATCCACAAAGAATTGGAAAAGCTTGGCCGAGGTGACGAGCCGATTCGTCTGGCCATTACCGGTTCAGGCGGTCTTGCTCTTGCAGACAGCCTCGACGTGCCCTTCGTTCAGGAGGTCATCGCCGAAACCGAAGCCATTGACAAAGAATATCCGCAGGCTGATGTGATCATCGAGCTTGGTGGTGAAGACGCAAAAATCACCTATCTCAAGCCGACTCCGGAACAGCGCATGAACGGTTCCTGCGCAGGCGGTACCGGCGCATTCATCGACCAGATGGCAACACTGCTCGACACCGACGCCGCTGGTCTGAACGAAATGGCCGCGCAATACGAAACCCTGTATCCGATCGCATCACGTTGCGGCGTGTTCGCCAAAACCGATTTGCAGCCGCTTATCAACGATGGCGCGGCCAAACCGGATCTGGCCGCATCGATCTTCACCGCAGTGGCCACGCAAACCATTGCAGGCCTTGCCTCCGGACGCCCGATTCACGGAACCGTGATCTTCCTGGGGGGTCCGTTGTTCTTCATGTCCGAGTTGCGAGCCGCGTTCAAGCGGGCGCTCGACGGCAAAGTGGACGAATTCATTGTTCCGACCGATGCTCACCTGTATGTGGCATACGGTGCCGCATTGCAGGCCGATCAGGATGGTGACGACCTTGACTAAGCATTACGAAGCACGAACCTGCGCCGACCTGCTGGCGCGACTGGACGAACTGGAAAACCTGCCGTCCAACACTCCGACCATGCCTCCGCTGTTCGCTACCGAAGCGGATCGTACCGCATTTAACGAACGACATCATCGCGAGCATATCCATCAAGGCACGCTCGAAGGAGCCCAAGGACCGCACTTCCTGGGCATCGACGCCGGTTCCACCACCATCAAAGCGACATTGGTGAACGACGATCGAGAAATTGTATGGTCCTCTTATGCGACCAACGAAGGCAGTCCGTTGACGGCAGCCGTGCAGATCGTTAAAAAAATCCAAGCCGAACTACCCGAAGGCGCATGGATCGCACGATCCTGTGCGACCGGCTACGGCGAAGGCCTCATCACCACCGGCCTGCACCTTGACGAAGGTGTAGTGGAAACCATGGCTCACTATCGCGGTGCCGAAATGGTAAGCCCGGGAGTCACCGCCGTCATCGATATCGGCGGCCAAGACATGAAATATCTCGCCATCAACGATGGTGTGATCGACTCCATCGCAGTGAACGAAGCATGCTCGTCCGGCTGCGGTTCGTTCCTGCAAACGTTCGCCATTTCCATGGGCCTGACCATTCAGGAATTCACCCAAGCGGCGCTTAACTCCACCCATCCGGTCGATTTAGGCTCCCGGTGCACCGTGTTCATGAACTCGTCCGTGAAGCAGGCGCAAAAGGAAGGCGCGTCCATCGAAGACATCGCCGCAGGCCTGTGCTATTCCGTGGTGCGCAATGCCCTCTACAAGGTGATCAAACTGCGTGATTCCGGCGAACTTGGCGACACCGTGGTAGTGCAGGGCGGCACGTTCCTCAACGACGCTGTGCTCCGCGCATTCGAACTGCTCACAGAACGTGAAGTGACCCGACCGAACATCGCAGGACTCATGGGCGCATACGGTGCCGCACTGACCGCACGCATGCACTATGCCGACGAAGCGGAAGACGAAGACGTCGATACCACCGACACCAAAGAAGCGGTGATCGCAGACGTACGTCATACCGCATCGAACATTTTGAGCGGCGAAGAACTCGACAACCTGTCGATGACCTCCGAACGAGACGTGTGCAAGCTGTGCCAAAACCACTGCAAGCTCACCATCACCACCTTCCAAGACGGATCCCGTTACGTGACCGGCAACCGCTGCGAACGAGGCGGAGACGCGAAAAAGAAGCGTTCCGATCGCCCGAACCTCTACGATTACAAGTACAAGCGTTGCTTCGCCTACCGCAGACTCACCGACAAGAACGCAACCCGCGGTGAAATCGGCATTCCGCGCGTACTCAACATGTACGAGAACTATCCGTTCTGGTTCACACTGCTCACCTCGCTCGGCTTCAAAGTGATGATTTCCGGACGAAGTTCGCACGAACTGTTCGAAACGGGCATCGAATCCATCGCATCCGAAAACATTTGCTATCCGGCCAAACTTGTGCACGGACACATCAAATGGCTGCTGAACAAGGGTGTGAAAAACATCTTCTACCCGTGCGTCAGCTACGAAGAGAACCTGGTACCCAACACCGACAACCACTACAACTGCCCGGTGGTAGCCAACTATCCCGTGGTCATCGGCGCGAACATGCCCGAACTGCGCGCAGAAGGCATCCGCTACATGCGCCCATACTTCAACATGGCCAACCATGAACTTATGGTCGACCGTATCGTCGAAGAATTCGCTTGGGCCAACGTGACCCGTGAAGAAGCCGAAACCGCAGTCAAAGCGGCATATGCCGAAAACGAAGTCTTCAAACACGACGTGCAAATGGAAGGCCTCAAGGCACTCGCCTACATGAAGGAACACGACTGCCGAGGCATCGTGCTTGCAGGCCGCCCGTACCATATCGATCCGGAAGTCAACCATGGCATTCCGGAAACCATATGCTCGCTCGGTATGGTGGTATTGTCTGAAGATTCAATCTGCGAACTGCAGCCGGGGGAGAAGCTCAACCTGAGCGAATTCCTCGCCGCCGATGAAGACGATCCACGTAAGAAGAATGCAGACGGCTTCCGCCATGTGGAAGACCGCAAGGTCACCAAAATGCCATTGCGCGTCACCAACCAGTGGGCCTACCATGCACGCCTATACTCGGCAGCCAACTTTGTGGCCTCCTACCCAGGGCTTGAACTCGTACAACTCAACTCCTTCGGCTGCGGTCTTGACGCCATCACCACCGACCAGGTAGGCGAAATCCTCGCCGACAAGGCCGACGTGTACACCATGCTGAAAATCGACGAAGTCTCCAACCTAGGTGCAGCGAAAATCCGCCTTCGTTCACTCAAGGCAGCCGTCGAAGAGCGTGAACGCAACAAACAGCGTGAAATCGGCACAGCCATGCCCGACAAGCGAGACAGCGTGTCCAACAAGCAGGGCGAATTCCGCAAAACTGGAACCGAAGCGCCGACTCCGGGCCGTCAAGTCATGCTTGACACCGTGATGAAAGCCAATCCGAAACTCACCGAAGCCGTTAAAGCCGCATCCAAGCGTGCCGCGGAAAACGGCGTCGGCGAAGCGAAGAAGTCCGCACACAATTCCGCCACCATGTCGAAATACGCCAACCGCGTGCCATTCGGCAAAGACATGAAGGACTACACCATCGTGGCTCCGCAGATGAGCCCGATTCACTTCTCCCTAGTGGAATCCGTGATCCGCTCCGGCGGCTACAAGTTCGACATTCTCGAACACGCCAGCCGCGAAAACGTGGAAACCGGCCTCAAATACGTCAACAACGATGCCTGCTACCCGGCCATCATGGTTATCGGCCAGCTCGTGGACGCGATTCTGGACGGCAAATACGATCCGGAGCACACCGCGCTCGCTATCACGCAGACCGGCGGCATGTGCCGAGCCACAAACTATTTCGGTCTGATTCGCAAGGCGCTGATCGATGCCGGATATCCGCAAATTCCAGTGATCGCCATTTCCACGCAGGGTATTGAAGACAATCCGGGCTTCAAAGCGACGCCGGCATTGCTTCATCGCGTCATCAAGGCGCTCATCATCGGCGACCTGCTGATGAAATGCCTGTACCGCGTGCGCCCGTACGAGGTGACGCCGGGCAGTGCGAATCAGCTGTATAAGACATGGAACACCATCGTGCGTGAAACGCTCGAGAACCACGGTCGCTCGAAGACGGCAAGTAAGTTCATTGGCAAGGGATACCTGCCATATTCGACGCTCGTCAAAGAAATCGTCAAATCGTTCGACGCACTGCCGTTGAAGGACGAACCGCGCAAGGTGCGCGTCGGCGTGGTGGGCGAGATTCTCGTCAAGTACCAGCCGGACGCCAACAACCATGTGGTCGACGTGATCGAATCGCAGAATTGCGAGGCTGTGGTGCCGGGCATCATGGAATTCATGACCACCCGCCCGTACATTTCCGACTGGAACGAGCATTACCTCGGCATGGGCGGCAACAAGCTTGGCTACGCGCTGATGCGCAAGGCGCTTGACTTGTATAACGCTCCTGTACGCAAGGCGATCGATTTGGCGCACGGCAAGTTCTCCCAGGACTTGCCGATGCCGGAACTCGTGAAGAAGGCCGACGAGGTCACTTCCGTGGGCGTGCAGGCTGGTGAAGGCTGGCTGCTAACTGCGGAAATCCTTGAGCTCATCGAATCCGGCTGCCCGAACGTGATTTGTGCGCAGCCGTTCGCTTGCCTGCCGAACCACGTGACCGGTCGAGGCATGTTCGGCAAGATTCGCCGCCTGCATCCGGAAGCCAACATCGTGTCCATCGACTACGATCCGGGCGCATCCGAAGCGAACCAGCTCAACCGCATCAAACTGATGATCGCAGCCGCCAAGAAGGCTCACAAGGCTGCGTAACAGGGTGAGACGGTGCAAAGCGAAAAAGCCGCCTGATCATAGGCGGATAAATCAATAAGCACTGACTGGAATTGACTAAAATACCGACGCTGACAACATCTTCAGCGTCGGTATTTTTATTTGATTTATACAAACAATTCTTCAAATAACGGTAATTGCTTCTGACTTTATTAATAGCTGTTAATTATTATTGGTCGGCTTTGCAGAGCATGTCTGTTTTAACCGAAAATGTGTATTCGATTCGATATACGCAAGAGTTGGCTATCAGTTTTTCGTATAGCAATCACGCCGTGCTCATCAACGAGTTTCGATAGGATTGCCACATGACAACGCCACGAATTTCTTATGCGCACCTGCTTACCGAGCCGAATCCGAAGCATGTGGAAAGTCTGGTCAAATTCTTCGAATCAGGCTGCCAAGAGCGTGGAACCGGTGGTTTCGGTGTGGAAATCGAGCATCTGCCGGTGCATAACAGCGATGATACCGCCGTGAACTATTACGAGGAGAACGGTACCGAGGCGTTGCTGAACCGCATTCGCCCATATTACGACGAAAGCAAGGAATACTGGGAGAACGGCAGGCTTGTTGGTCTTGGCCGCGAAGGTATTTCCGTGTCACTTGAGCCGGGCGGTCAGCTGGAATGCTCGCTGGGTATACTGCACAAGCCGGAAGATCTGTGCACGATTTACGGTGCGTTCCGCCGCGAAGTCGATCCCGTGCTTGACGATCTCGGCTTCCGCTTGGTTAATTACGGGTATCAGCCGAAGTCCGGCTATGCCGACATTCCCGTCAATCCGAAGGACCGTTACAAGGCGATGACCGCGTATTTGGGGCGCGTCGGCCAGTTCGGTCCGTGCATGATGCGTTGCTCCGCTTCGACGCAGGTCAGCATCGACTATGTTTCCGAACAGGACGCGGTTTCCAAACTGCGTTTGGGTACGGTGGTCGGCCCGATTCTCGCATGGTTCTTCCGTAACACCCCGTATTTCGAGGGACAGGAGAATCCGTATCCGCTGCTGCGCCAACGCATGTGGGATTATTTGGATTTGCAGCGCACGAACGTTATTCCGGGATTGTTTGATCCTCGCTTCGGTTGGGAAGATTATGCGGTCGACGTGTTGAGCACGCCGATGATGTTCGCTGATCTGACGCACACTCCGGAAGCGTTGGAAACTCCCGGAACTGATCTGCATCATCCTGCATTCTATGAGAATGCGAACGACGTGTATCCTGATCGAGAACTCAACGCATACGAAATCAATCATGTGATTTCCACGCATTTCAACGATGTCCGTCTGAAGAACTTCATTGAATTCCGTCACTGGGATTCGCTGCCGGTAGCGCGCGCGGAACGACTGACGGAAATCATCGGATCGCTGTTCTATGATCCGACGAACCGTGAGCGTCTCGAATCGTATTTCGATGGCATCCGCGAGGAGGATGTGTTCGAGGCGAAGGCGAACCTGCAGGCGCGCGGCCATCAGGCAGCTCCGTACGGCAATTCGCTGGAATTCTGGCAGGAGTTCCTCGGGCTCGAGGGTGTCCTCGCCGACGAACCGGGTGATCCGAAACACCCTGACGTGTTCCAGAAGTAAAACTGCTTTTCGAATATTTTGGTTGGTCGAGGCTGACTGAATGTGATCTCGAAGTGGTTTTGAATGTAATTTCGAGCTGGTCTGTTGAAGATCGGCTCGTTTTTGTGTGGCGAGTGGAAATGCAACGGTCTGATACGATTTTGTCTGTCTAATGAACGGTAGATAGTACACTATTCCTTATGGGTAATGAGGGGAAGAAACGTGTTCGTAAATCACCTGAGGAACGTAAGAAGGAAATCATCGCTGCGGCGAGCCGTCTTATCGGGGAAAAGGGGTATTACGGAACGTCATTGAAAGACATTGCTGATGCGATCGGCATGAGCCAGCCTGGACTGCTGCATTACATCGGCAATAAGGAACGGTTGTTGTCGCTGCTAGTCACCGACAATTATGATCAGGAAGGCACTCCGGCTGATTTTGCAAAATCCGGATTGCCGGGCAGCGATCCGGAAGGCATGTTGTTTCCCGCATACCTGCGTTTTTTGGTACGTTACAATGAGAGTCGACGTAGCTTGCTGCAGCTATACATGGTGCTGGAAACCGAATCTTTCAGCGAGGGCCATCCGTTGCACGACTATTTCGAGAATCGTCCGAAATACGTGTGGGAACACTATTCTCAGTACACATGGAAATTGCCGCCTGAAATCGGTGGTTGGGAGAATATGCGTGCGATTGTGCGTCAAAGCTTGGAAGCGATGGATGGCATTCAACTGCGTTGGACGCGTAAGCCGCCCATCGATTTCTACGATGAATGGCTCGCCTTCGAAAAGATGATCTTCCCCTCACCTGTCTGGGACGGCTACCGCTAAGCCGTGTGCAACTCTCTTGCGGGCTGTGTTTCTATAGCCTTTCGCGTCCCAATTCTTCCACTCGCTGGAAGAATCGGGACTTTTGGAAGGTTTTGGGTGGGGTGATTCCTCCAGTGGCTGGATGGATTTGCCTGCTGGGATAGCATTTTGTGTGGCGTGCGGTGATTGGTTGGTTTTGGTCAAGGGGAAACGCTGTATCTAATGGTTGTTAGGTAAGACACGCCATGAAATTTTGCGGTTCTTGACAACTAAATCTAGAAGATTTATATTTCTCATATCTAATGGTTGTTAGATATGAGAGTTCCGAGGATGCATCCAAGGATATATCCTAGGGATATCGCAGAAGAACAGCCTTAGACGCAGAAACAGTAGCAATCAGTAACAAGTCAATGAAGACGATGGAGGATCCATGGGTCGTTACGAGGCAGATCACATTCTTTTCGGTGCCGCATATTACGACGAATATCTCATGATGAAAGGCATCGACCGTGTCGATGAAGACATGAGGATGATGAAGGAAGCGGGACTGAACGTTATCCGTATTGCCGAATCCACATGGAGCACCTGCGAACCGCAGCCGGGTGCGTTCGACTTCACCTATGTGGATCGTGCTCTCGACGCGGCACAGCGTGTCGGTATCGATGTCATCGTCGGCACTCCAACCTACGCGGTGCCGAGCTGGCTCGTCAAGATCGATCCGAGCGTGCTCGCGGTCACCCCGAACGGCGAAGGCAAGTACGGTGCCCGCCAGATCATGGACATCGTCAACGCCACCTACCGTTTCTACGGTGAGCGCGTGATCCGCAAGCTGATCTCCCACGTTGCCGACCATCCGGCGGTGATCGGCTACCAGGTCGATAATGAAACCAAGTACTACGATTCCGTGTCCAACGACATGCAGCGTCTGTTCGTCAAGTATCTGCATGAGAAGTTCAATGGCGATCTGAACGAGCTCAACCACCACTTCGGCCTCGACTACTGGTCCAACCGCATCGACTCCTGGGAGGACTTCCCGGACGTGACCGCCACCATCAACGAGTCCCTGGGCGGCGAATTCGACAAGTTCCGCCGCGATCAGGTGCGCGCCTTCCTGCAGTGGCAGGCCGACATCGTGCGCGAATACGCGCATGACGACCAGTTCATCACCCACAACTTCGATTTCGAATGGCGCGGATACTCCTACGGCGTTCAGCCGGCCGTCGACCACTTCAAGGCCGCGACCGCGGTGGACATCACCGGCGTGGACATCTACCACCCGACCGAAGACGACCTGACCGGCAAGGAGATCGCCTTCGGCGGCGACATAACCCGCTCCACCAAGAACGGCCAGAACTACCTGGTGCTCGAAACCGAGGCCCAAGGCCAGCACGGCTGGGTGCCATTCCCTGGCCAGTTGCGCCTGCAGGCCTACTCCCACCTCGCCTCCGGCGCCGACATGGTGGAATACTGGCACTGGCACTCCATCCATAATTCCTTTGAAACATATTGGAAGGGCCTGCTGAGCCACGACCTCGAACCGAACCCCACGTACCGCGAAGCCGGCGTATTCGGTCGCGAGATCGCCAAACCGGAAGTGGGGGAGCGGCTCGTCCACCTGAAGAAGCACAACAAAGTAGCCATCATGGTCAGCAACGAATCGCTGACCGCGCTCGACTGGTTCCTCATCGAAGCCGGCTTCCCATTCGGCGGCACCCTCAAATACAACGACGTGGTGCGCAATGTCTACGACGCGCTGTTCGAGCTCAACGTGGAATGCGATTTCGTGCCGTCCGATGCTCCGGCCGAACGTCTCGCCAAATACGAGATGATCGTGACCCCGGCGCTCTACTGCGCATCTCAGGAAACTACGGATCGCCTGCGTGCGTTCGTTGAAAACGGCGGACACCTCGTCTCCACCATGCGCTCCTTCGTGACCGACGACGAGGTGACCGTATGGCACGACCGCGCGCCGCACAACCTTACCGACGTGTTCGGCATGACGTACAACCAGTTCACCCGCCCAAACGGCCACGTTTCCGTGGAATTCGCAGGTGCGCTCGCCGAAACCGCGTCCACCGATGCTCAGTCGCTGATCGAACTGTTGAACGCCGACGCCGATACTGAGGTGCTCGCATCCTATGGACACTACGCTTGGAAGGATTACGCCGCAGTCACCCGTCACGCATTCGGCAAGGGCGATGCCGAGTGGGTCGCCACACTGCTTGACGCCGATTCCATTCGTGCGGTTATGCGAGAGGCTGTGGAGCATGCCGGCGTCGAGGGCGCTGGAACCGCGCTCGCGGGACAGGTCGCGGTTCGCCAGGGTGTGAATGCCCTCGGCGAGAACGTGACGTATCTGCTCAACTATTCCGCCGACGAAGTTACTGTTGCAAGCCCGATTGAGGGTGAAGTAGTGGTCGCTCCGGTCGTCATCGCCACCGACGGCAGTATTGATGAGGTTGCAAATGCTGAAGTCGTACTGAAGGAAGGTGCAGCCGTCAAGCAGGGTGATCCGTTGACGATCGGCCGCTGGAATGTTGCGGTGATCGCCGGCTGAAATCTGCGATAAGAGAACTCGAGAAGAGAACGTTTAGGGAATGAGAAGGCCGATCAGGGCCTTCCATTCTCCAACGAAATCGATATCGTGAGATCCGTTGAGCCACCGCAATTGCAAGCCTTCCATGGCGGATAGCACCTGCAGTGCGGTGCGTTCCGGATCGGCGACGCCATCTCGTTTGGCTGCGAACGTGTATTCCTTCAGCAGATTGATTTCGCGCTGTTCGAAATACTCGTGCACCGGATGGTCTTTGCTTAGGGCCTCGCTTTCGAGCAGGGTGTAGAGGCGAACCATTTCGGGTCGGCCTGCGTTGGTTTCCACGGTTCCCGTGGAGATGGCCTTGAGTCCGAGATCGCAATGGTATGCGATGCCGTCTTGTAAGACTTCGCCGGTCACGCCTTCGACGCCAAGATGCTCTGCAATGGCGATTTGGTTAGTGCGATCGGCGTATTTGAGTGTTGCTTCAAGGAGTTGTTCTTTGGATTTGAAGTAGTAAAGGAGGCCTGCTTCGGTGATGTTCTGAGCTTGTGCCACGTCGCGAATGGTAAATCCCCAGAATCCGAATTGTGAGATGAAAGAGACCGTGGTTTCGAGAATCGCTTTCTTGCGGTCTTCTGCGCTCATTCGTTTCTTGGTTTTGCTTTCGATGTGGCGACGCATGCGTTCTCCTTTCTTGTGCTTACTAAGTTACAAGAAGGGGGAGAGGAAGTGTGTTGGAAACGTTGGGACACGCCGGAAAATGACAGATACAAGAGATTGTAATATGCTTTAACTAAGCAGTTACTAAGTAATAAAAACTGAAGTTGCCGTATGGGGCGAATCGTTGTGGATTGCTATTTGAAAAAAACGCTGCCGTCGGAAAAATTCGCGTCTGACTTGCGTTCTTTCGAAAGGGTATCTATGATGAAAACCAGCTAGTTACCAAGTGGTAGTTAGTTGATTGGGCAGAGAAGCCCTATCGGAAAACAGGAATATCACAGAAAACACTACTGAAACATGAATCGAAGGAGAGAGTTTCATGAGTGAAGCAATCGCAAGCAAAGAGGAGCGTTTGGTGCGTTATAACGCCAACATCGCCGCTGCAGACAAGGATCCGCAGCTGTCTCCTGAAACCGGCAAGCCACTGAGCAAGGTCAACACCATCCGTTTCGGTGCGGGCTTCCTGCTGTTCGGCGTGTTGTGGATGTCGGGTCTCGGCATCGTCTCCGCCGTGCTTCTGCCGATGCATTACAAGACCATCGAAGGCGCCGATCCGGATGCTCTCGTTGGCATCGTCAATGCGTTCACCGCAGTGGCATCCCTAGTTGCCAACCTGATGTTCGGCAACTTCTCCGATCGTTCCCGCTCCAGGTTCGGTCGTCGTACTCCGTGGATCGTTTTCGGTGCGGTGCTTGGTGGCGTCACCCTGTTCCTGACCGGCACCACGCATAACGCCGTGCTGCTCACCATCTTCTACTGCGCCTGCATGTTCGGCCTCAACTGCATGATCGCCCCGCTGGTCGCCGTGCTGTCTGACCGTGTGCCATCCGGCATTCGTGGCACTATGTCCGCTTTCTATGGTGCAGGCTCCACCATCGGTGCTCCGATCGGTACCATGATTGGCGCATTCTTCATCGAAAACCTGACTGCCGGCTTCGCTGTCGCTGGCGTGCTCATGTTCCTCGGCGGCCTCGTCGCCGTGATCATCCTGCCGAAGGAACAGTCCGCTGACTTCCTGCCGAAGGAAGAGGGCTCCTTCAAGGACGTCCTCGTATCCTTCCGTCCGCCGAAGTTCGCTGGCGCCCACGACTTCTACAAGGCTTTCGCCGGCCGTTTCTGCATGATCATGAGCTACCAGATGATCAACGTCTACCAGCTCTACATCATCCAGAACTACATTGGTCAGTCCGTCAAGGAATCCGCTGTCACCGTGTCCGTCGTTTCCATGATCATGATGGTCATGTCTCTGGTCGGCTCCTTCATCTCCGGCCCGGTTTCCGATTTCATCGGCCGTCGTAAGGTTCCGGTTGTCGTGGCTTCCGTGCTCTTCGCTATCGGTATCGCCATGCCGTGGCTGATCCCGTCCACCCTGGGCATGTACCTGTTCGCTGGCATCGCTGGCCTCGGCTACGCTGTCTACTCCGCGGTCGATCAGGCTCTGCTCGTTGATGTGCTGCCGAACAAGGAAGAGGCTGGCAAGGATCTGGGCATTCTGAACATGGGCACCACCCTTGGTCAGATGTGCGGCCCGGTCATCATGTCCACCATCGTGGTGTCCCTCGGCTACAACTTCGCCTTCCCGACCGCCATCGCCTTGGCCATCATCGGCTGCTTCTTCATCATGGCCATCAAGAAGGTCAAGTAACCCACCCCTTCCCCTCCCCTCAATTTCGAGAGAGGAGAGGGAGAGAGGGAATAGGAAGTTTTTCCAAAACTGAACAACAATGCAAAACTAAATAATAGTGCAAACGTAACGTCATAGCGTTACGAGCAGGATGCCGCGATAATCTGTGTAAGACCGTAAAGACTTGGCTAGAGCGGCCTGGAGCGTGTCGCGAATAGATTATCGCGGCATCCTGCGGTTTTTGCACTTACTGAAATGAAATTGCGTTGCCGATAATTCAATCTCAATAATTCAATCTCAAAAACTAAATATCGATAACTAAATCCCAATAATCAAATAAAAACAACTCAAAAAACGAATAAATATAAATCCAAAGAATCAGCGACAATACTAAGGACTTTCCATGACTACTTGGATCGCGACAACGCAAGACAACAAGCTTGCCGACAAATCATCCGAAATTGAATCCACGCATGCCACTTCCGCTTCCGATCTGCAGCTTGATGGCAATGAATATCAGGCATTGCGTGGCTTCGGCGGCTGCTTCAACGAGCTTGGCTGGCTTCCTCTGCAGACGGTTACTGAAGAGGAACGTGATCAGATCATCAAGGAACTGTTCAGCCCGGATGAGATGAACTTCACCTTCAATCGTGCGCCGGTCGGTGCCAATGATTTCGCCGATCATTGGTATAGCTATAACGAGACCGACGGCGATTATGAGATGGAGCATTTCTCCGTCGAGCATGATGAGCGGACGCTGATTCCGTATATTCATCGCGCGCAGGAATGGCAGCCGAACATGCAACTGTTCTCCAGCCCGTGGAGCCCGCCGACATGGATGAAGCGTCCGAAGGCTTATAACTATGGTCGTTTGGTGCAGACGCCTGAGAATCTTAAGGCATATGCGAAGTATTTCGTCAAGTACATTCAAGCTTATGCCGAGCATGGCATTACCGTGAATCAGCTGCATGTGCAGAATGAGGTGTTTGCCGATCAGAAGTTCCCGAGTGCATTGTGGGATTCCGAAGCGCTCAAGGTGTTCATCCGCGATTATCTTGGACCTGCTTTTGACGAAGCTGGTCTTGACACCGATATTTGGCTGGGTACGCTGAATGGTCCGGAAGATATGGCGTGGACCGGCGGCTACGGCATGAAGCTGAATAATTACAACCGTTTTGTCGACAATATTCTGTTCGACGATGGCGCTCGCAAGTACATCAAGGGCATCGCTTACCAGTGGGCCGGCCAGAACTGTATTGCGCGTACGCATGAATCCTGGCCTGAAATCGAGTTGATTCAGTCTGAATCCGAATGCGGTATGGGTGATAATACGTGGGAATATGCGGAGTATATTTTCCACTTGATCAACCATTATTTGCGTAATGGCGCGACTGCTTACACTTATTGGAATATGATTCTTGACGATCAGGATTCTACGTGGGGGTGGTGGCAGAATTCACTGTTCACCATTACTGCGGATACGCATGAGGTTCGCCGTAATCCGGAATATTATGTGATGCGTCATTTCTCGCATTTCGTCAAGCCGGGTGCGCATGTGCTTGGCACTACGGGTCATTTCAATTCGATGGCTATTGCGTTCCGTAATCCGGATGGCACCATTGTGGTGGTGGCCCAGAACGCTCTCGAAGAGGAGCGTCCGTTTGAATTTGCCGATCCTTGCAATGCCGATCGCGGTATCAAGGTGACGCTTGCTCCGCGTTCGTTCAACACGTTTGTGCTGGACTGACGGGAGCTGCCTGGCTGATGCGAATGTGTGCGTAACGCGTCGGCTTGGTTGTGGCAGCGGTTTGTTGAATGCCGGATGGCAGGTTTCCCTTCTCTTCCTGCCATCTTCGCAAGCCGGTGTTGTGTTGCGGGGCGTTTGCCTATGGTGATCGGTTACCGGTCGCCGCAGGCAAACGCCTTTTTGCGTTTGCGGTGTCTTTGCTTGTTTGCGCTCTGTTCAGCGGTAGCCGTCCCATGTGGGGGAGGGGAATAGGATGTGTTCTGCGCGTTCCCATAGTTGCATCATGGATTCGTTGGGATTGGTTAACGACTGGATTTGCACGCCGTCCATGGCAAAGAACGCGGTGACGATGAGGTCATGCAGGCGTTCTGGATCGCGGTATTCTTCCGGTAGTTCCCAGTCCACGCTGGTCATGTCGATCAAAATCGAACTGTGTCTGTTCTGGTAGAACTTGTGGGCTGGGTGTTCTGGATCGGACGCTTCGATGGCGAGGCGCATGAACAGTGCGACAAGTTCGGGACGTTTGGCGTTGAAGCGCACGGTTTCGTGCAATGCGCCGGGCAGATGTCGGCGTTCTTTGGTTGCTGAATCTGTTTGGTCGCAGTGGCTGATGGCTGCGCCCAATGTCGTGTGGGCATTGCCTTCTTCGGAGTCGTAGAACGTTTCGATGACCAATGAGAGTAATTCTTCTCGGTTTTTGACGTAATGGTTGAGTCCAGGCAGGGTCATGCCAACTGCATCGGCTAATGCTTGCATGGGGAAGCCGTATGACCCGTATTGCGTGATTAGGGGTACCGCTTCTTGTGTGATTTGTTTGCGTCGCTGCGCTGGGGAGAGTCGTTTTCTTTGGTTGATTGGACGGCTCTTGATGCTGTTTGCTGATGTGTTTTCCTGTGATTCCATACTGATTTGAAGAATACTATTGCCGCTGTCCACATGCGTTTTCATGTGGTTTCGATATTGCGGTTATGCGGTTGATTGCTGTGCTTGAAAGTAGGTCGTTGTTCGACACGCCGATTTGTTATCTTATATCTTTAAGATATAAGATAACTGACGAAGCCGATGAGAGTTGACTTCAACACAACGCCTCTCTTGCCTGTTGTTTGGATGATCATTGAAGATTCGGCAAAAACGTAGAGGGCTGACTTTGAAAAAGAAAGATAAGGAGACAAGCATGACTGACGCACGGCCTGCGGAACATGCCAACGAGCTTTCCAAAATCGACAAAACGCGTTTCTGCGTAGCGTTCTTCGTGTTCTCATTCGCATGGATGCTGGCGTTGCAGATCGTTGCTGCAGTGCTGCTGCCGCAGCGTTTGGCTGATATCGCGCCCGACAGCAAAGACGCCATTTTCGGCGTGCTGAATTCAGCCACGGCATTGGCCTCGCTGATTTCCAACCTCGTGGTTGGCAACATGTCTGACCGTACGCGCTCGATCTTCGGACGTCGTACGCCATGGATCGCATCGGGCGGCATTGTTGCGGGCATTTCGCTGTTCCTCATCGGCATTCTGCCGGACGGTGTGAGCATTGGCATCAGCTACTGCATTTCCATGGTCGGTCTGAACATGATGATCGCACCGGTCATCGCATCTTTGTCTGACCGTATTCCTGAAGATATGCGCGGCACCATGTCCGCATTTATCTCTGCAGGTACGTTGTTCGGTTCTGCTCTTGGTCAGATTGTTGGTGCGCAGTTCATCACCCTGCAGCTCCCGGGCTTCATCGCGTCCGGTGTGGCTATGGGTCTTTCCGGTGTGCTTGCCGTGGTCTTCTGGCCGAAGGAAAAGTCCAGCAAGGATATGCCTAAGGAAAAGGTTGATTTCAAGGGTATTATCATGAGCTTCCGTCCGCCGACCAAAGGCGCTCGCGACTTCTGGCTGGCATTTATCGGCCGTTCACTGCTGCTGTTCAGCTACTACATGATTCTCAACTACCAGCTGTATATTCTGCAGGACTACATTGGTCAAAGTGTTGAAGATTCCGCGGCCACCATTTCCACCATGAGCTTGGTGCTGATGGTTGTCTCCCTGATTTCCGCGCTTTCCGCAGGTCCGATTTCCGACAAAATCGGTCGCCGTAAGATTCCGGTTGTGGCCGCAAGCGTGCTGCTCGCTATCGGTTATGCTCTGCCATGGCTCATGCACAACGCGTTGGGCATGATTCTCTTCTCCGCCATCGGTGGTTTCGGCTACGGCATGTACGGTTCCGTCGATCAGGCGCTCAATGTTGACGTTCTGCCGAATGAAGAAGAGGCCGGGAAGGATTTGGGCATTTTGAACATTGCCACTACTCTCGGTCAGATGGTCGGCCCGATTGTCACCTCCGCCATTGTGGTGGCTACCGGCTCGTACGGACTGGTGTTCCCGACGGCAATCGTTATGGTGGCGCTCGCCTGCATCTTCATTCTGATGATTAAAAAGGTGAAGTAGCGTCGGCGCTTTTCAAAATAACTTGGCCGGAGATTCTTTCATCATCTCTCCTGGAATCTTCGGCCATTTCGCATATATTGTGCGGCACAATAACTACAAGAACCATACGAATTACGAACGTTGCAGATGTGAGCACTACGGCAAAAGGAGCAAACCATGGTTGTCTGCATTGACCCGAACAGTACGATTGGTCGTATCGATCCGAAACTGCATGGCCAATTCATTGAATTCCTTGGCGAATGCATTGATGAAGGTCTATGGGTGGGAGAGGATTCCCCGATCGAAAACGAGCGTGGCTACCGCAAGGCCACATTGGATGCTTTGCGTGCATTGAGGCCGCCGGTTATTCGCTGGCCGGGCGGATGCTATGCGGATACCTACCATTGGCGTGACGGTGTGGGCCCGCAAAGCGAACGTAAAACCACTTTCAACGAGAATTTCGCCACCTATGAGCTGGACGATCACAGCTTCGGCACCGACGAATTCCTGCGTTTGTGTGAAATGCTCGGCGCTGAACCGTGGATCAATATCAACATGCTTTCCGGCACGGTCGCCGAAATGAAGGATTGGATGGAGTACTGCAATCGTGCGCAGCCCACTGATCTTGCCAAGGAACGTGAGGCTAACGGCCATAAGGCACCTTACGGGGTGAAATATTGGGGGATCGGCAACGAAGTGTGGGCTGGTGGCGGTACCATGACTCCGCGGACCTACCTCAATGAATACCGCAGGTTCGCATCCGCCATGCCGAGCTTCACCACCGATGTGTTCGCGCCGACCCCAATGTATGCTATTGCGAGCGGTCCCGACGGCAACAAGCCGCGCGAACGCGTGCAGTGGACCCAGGATTTCTTCCGCGGTCTTGCCGAATATCGTCAGCCGAATATCGACGGCTATGATCTGCACTTCTACAATTGGAACGTGGATAACGATGCCGACACTCCCACTCGGTTCGATGAAGACGGCTGGAATGCGGTGATTGAGGGATGCCTCGAACTTGAAGATATTCTGCGTGATCAGTGGCGCTTGATGAATGACGGCCTGGCGCTTATTCATGAGCCGGAGGTGGCTATGGATTCCAAGCTCGCGCATGTCGATCTAATCATCGGCGAATGGGGCAATTGGCACAAGACCGCATTCTTCGCACGCCCTGCGCTCAAGCAGCAGGTGACCATGCGCGACGCCATCACCACCGCGCTTACGTTGGATCTGCTGCAGCGTAATTGCGACAAGGTGACCATGGCGTGTAACGCGCAGACCATCAATGTGCTTAACTCACTGATCTTGACTGAAGGCGATCGGACCATCCTTACGCCTAACTACGATGTGTTCATGATGTATAGGATGCATCGTGGCATGACCGCACTTGATGTGGCGCGTAACGATTCCGAGGATTCTGCCGTGTATACGTTTGCGTCACGTAATGAGGATGGCACGCAGCTGCTGATTAATCTCACCAATGCGCATATGAACGATGGTGCCGAAGTGCGGCTGCATTTGCCGTGCGGCGCTCAGGTTGATTCGATGGAAACGCTTGCTTCCGAAGATCCGCATGATTGCAACACGGTGGAGCATCCGGATCTGGTGCGCGCTCATGCCGTGGACGTGGATAGTGCCGTGAGCGTGCACGAATCCGCCGGCGGTGCCGAGCTGACGGTAACGTTGCCCGCTGCCTCGGTGAGTGTCTTGCGCGTAACGATTCGCCAGCGATAAGCAGTAATCGTCTCTCCGGCTGCAGGTTGCCTCTTTCTTCCCGCAAGAAAGAGGCTTTTTCTTATGATTAATCGCATGATTCTGCGAAATTGCTGCACGATTTTGATTGTCGGCCCCACGATTTTCGCAAAGGGTGCTTTATGTGAAATCGTGCGACAGCGGTTCGGAGAGATGTCCGAGACGGGTTGCGGGGAGGAGAAAAATGTACTATCATCTAACTTAGTAATTACTAAGTAATAGAAAATATGATTGAAAGCGTACGAAGGAGTGCATATGGACCTTAATTACATCAAGGGCGTGAACCTGGGTAACTGGCTGGTTCTGGAAAAGTGGATGAACCCGGCATTATTCGATGGAACCACTGCCGATGACGAATACTACCTGCCGACGCAACTTGATCCGGCCGTCTACGAGGCCCGCATCAGGACCCACCGCGCCGAATACATCAACGAGCGCGACTTCGCCACCATCAAATCGTGGGGACTGAACTCCGTGCGCATCCCCGTGCCGTACTTCATCTTCGGCGACCGCGCGCCGTTCATCGGCTGCATCGACGAACTCGACAAGGCCTTCAACTGGGCCGAGAAATACGGCCTGACCATCCTTATCGATCTGCACACCGCACCGATGAGCCAAAACGGCTTCGACAACGGCGGCATCTCCGGCGTGTGCAAGTGGGCGCAGCTGCCCGACGAAGTCGAATTCGTGCTGTCCGTGCTCGAACGCCTCTCCAAGCGGTACGGCCATCGTCGGGCGCTGATGGGCATCGAAATCATCAACGAGCCGAACACCACCACCTGCTGGCCGATGGCGAACGTGACCGAACGCTACAAGGCGGTCGATCCGGAACTCGCCGAAGGCACCGGCCCGATCGCATTCGACTGGCTCAAGAACTTCTACATCACCGCCTACCACCGTCTGCGCGACGCTGACAAGGGCGCGTTGCCGACCGACAAAGTCGTGGTGTTCCACGACGGTTTCGACATCGAACAATGGAAGGACTTCATGCGCGGCCCCGACGGCAAGCTCGCGCCCGAGTTTAAGAACGTGGTCCTCGATACCCACCAATACCTCATGACCGCCGAAACGATGGGTTGCCCGCAGACAGCGGAGGGCTACGACGACTTCGTGAGGAATACCTATGCGCCGATGATCGCCGAGATGAGCGAATACTTCCCGGTGATTGTGGGGGAGTGGTGCCTGTTCAACTCCGTCGGCTGCGGTGTGGACACCCACGGCGGCCAAAGCGTGCTCAACGGCGAGGAAGGGGCTCAGGTCGAAACCCTGACCGCCGAACAGAAGCGCTCGCTGTACCGGGGCGTAGCCGAATCCCAGCTCGCCGCATGGAGCAAGGGCAGCGGCTTCTACTACTGGAACTACAAGCTGCTCACTGACACTGTCAACACTCCCGGCTGGATCGGCTGGGACGCATGGGACCTTGGACGCTGCATCGCCCAGGACTGGTTCCCCGTCCAAAAGTGATTCCGTCGGACGCAAGAATCGTACAAAGCAACGCGTGATATCAAGAACATTAAGGAACGACAATGCTGCATAATCCGATCTTCAAAGGCTTCAATCCTGATCCGGCCATCTGCCGTAAAGGCGACGACTACTATGTTGCTGTCTCTACATTCGAATGGTTCCCGGGTATTCCGATTTACCATTCGAAGGATATGAAGCATTGGGAGCTGCTCACCCACGTGCTTACTGATGATACGAAGCCGAACCTCACCAAGCTGCCGAGCGCTAAGGGCATTTGGGCTCCATGTCTCACGTATTGTGAGGAAGAGGACATGTTTTACGTGATTTACGGCGTTATGAACTCCATGAATGCACGCTATTTCGACGTGAATAATTATCTGATTAAGTCAAAGAGCATTGAAGGTCCGTGGAGCGAGCCGGTATATCTGACATCTTCTGGTTTCGACGCGTCCATTTTACATGATGACAATGGCAAGAAGTACATCGTCAGCTTGGAGTGGGAGACCCGTGAAGGCTATGAGAAGCCGGGCGTGATCTGCTGTGTGGAATATGATCCGGAAACCAAGCATGTGGTTGGCTATCCGAAGCGTATATGGCGTGGCGCTACTGATCGTGGCTGCATTGAGGCTCCGCATCTGACCAAGCGTGACGGCTGGTATTACATTATGTGCGCCGAGGGTGGCACTGGCTACAACCATGCCGTGACCATGGGCCGTTCCCGCAATGTGTGGGGTCCGTATGAGCCGGATCCGAATGGTCCGCTCGTCACTTCGCAGCCGAAGGAGTCAAACGAGCGTGCTGATGACGATCATTTGAAGCCGCGCTATTTCAACCCGGATTCCGTGCTGCAGAAGTCCGGGCACGGCTCCTACGTGGATCTGCCGAACGGCGAGACATATCTTGTGCACCTGACCAGCCGTCCGTTTGTGCCGGAATTACGTTGTACGCTTGGCCGTGAAACCGCCATTCAGAAGATGACATGGACGAATGACGGCTGGCTGCGCATGGCGGACGGCTCCAATCTGGCCAAACTCGAAGTCGAAGAGCCGGATCTGCCGGATGCGCCGATGCCGGAGATTCCCGGGCACGACGACTTCGACGGCGGCGCGATCGGCAACTGGTATTATTCGCCGCGGCAGATGCCGACCACCTTCGCCAACGTGACGGAACGCCCCGGTTGGCTGCGCATCCGCGGCGAGGAATCGTTGGCATCGCTCAACCGCACGAGCCTGATCGCACGCAAACTCACCAGCGTGTACGCCACCGTCACCACGAAGATGGAGTTCGAGCCGGAAGTCTACCAGCACAGCGCTGGCTTGACCATCTACTACGACAACATGAATAATATTTTCCTGCGCAAGTATTATTCACAGACGCTTGGCGGCAGCGCGATTTCGATTGTGCGTCTCGAAAACGGTGAAAAGACGGAAATGCTTGACACTCGCGTTGCTGTGGAAGACAAGCCGATCTATTTCCGTTTGAATATCGAAGGTCGTCGTACTTGGTTCGAGTGGGGTTATGATGGCGAGAACTGGACCAAGATTGGCCCGGATTTCGACACTACCACCTTCTCCGACGAATACTGCAAGTACGGCGAATTCACCGGCACTATGGTCGGCATCGCCGTCACCGACGCCGCTCTGCACGAGAAGACCGCCGACTTCGACTTCTTCGACTACGAGGCGGACGAGACGAAGCCCGTCGACTGATCCCGCCCGGCCGGCCACCACGATCATTCAATGACCCTGATCCGGCCGTGATCCGATTCCGATCGGCCGCGTGGCCGATCGCGGGGCGCATACAATGGACCAAGGAACGTTGCGAATGACGTGCGGTTCCTTGGCCCATTGGTCCGAATGGGTGTTGCCAGGGGTTGTGATGGGCGGAAACGAAAAGTCGGGCAACCCCCGAACGTAAGGGCGGTGAGACGCATGGTGCTAGGCATCGACGAGCGAATCGACGGCGTGAACCTCGGCAACTGGCTGGTGCTGGAGAAATGGATGGATCCGAAACCGTTCACCCGCAGCGCCGAAGACGATGAAATCTGGATGCACCGCACGCACGTATCCCTCTGGTCCGAACGGAATCTAGCCGAGGAACTGCGCCGGCACCGCGAAACCTACATCACCCTGGAGGATTTCCGTATTATCGTCGGTCACGGAATCAACCTCGTACGCATTCCCATACCGTATTTCATCTTCGGCGACTGGCCTGGGCATCCGGGCTGCATTACGTACCTCGACCGCGCGTTCCATTGGGCGCGGGAGACGGGATTGAAGATTATGATTGATCTGCATACCGTTCCCGAATCGCAGAACGGTTTCGATAACGGCGGTCTGACGGGTGTGTGCAAATGGGCGCAGAATACGGACTTGGTGGAGTACACGCTGAACGTGCTGGAGCGATTGGCTCGCCGATACCGCGACGAACCGGCCCTGCACAGCATCGAAGTACTCAACGAACCAGTGAGCTGGTCAGTGTTCCATAGCACGTCGAACACGGCGAAAGACTCTCATGAGGCTTCCGGTAGCACGTATGTCTCACTGCGGTTTCTGAAGCGCTTCTACCGCGACGCTTACGCCCGGTTGCGCGCCGTGCTACGTCCGGAAACCGTGATCGTATTCCATGACGGTTTCCGACTACTCCGCTGGGGCGGTTGGTTTCGTCGTGCTGGCATGTGCAACGTCATGCTCGACACCCATCAGTATCTCATAGCGATGGAGGATCAGCTGTTTTCGGGACCGGCACGCCGGCTGTACCTGCGATCGCGACGACTGCCATGGCTGTACCGGATGCTGGTGGGCGCGAGTAGCATCGCCATCCGTTCGGCGGCCCGTCGTATTCCCGTGCTGGTGGGCGAGTGGTGCGTGGAGAATCAGTGGGCCCTACACAGCCAAAACCGATCGGCTGCATACCGCCAAGTGTCACGATTGCAACGCGCGGCATGGGACGTGTCGGCGGGGCAGATCTATTGGAGCTACCAGCTTGCGCGCTCCGCGAAACCGGGTAGTGGCGAAGGGAAACCGCCGCGGGATCCTCGCAACGGCGGCAATCTTGAGGCGTGGGATCTGACTCGCGTATGGCGTCATGGATGGATTCGGGCGGATACCTCTCACGATGACGTGCCATAGGCAGTCAATCAACGGCAATCGACGCAAGGTGCATTAGACTCGGAATCATGGCAGAGGAAGAGACTTCGAAACGTATCCGAAAATCACCGCAGGAGCGTCGAGCGGAAGTGCTGGATGCGGCTGTTCAGCTGATCAGTGAGCGTGGATTCAATGGCATTTCCATCCAAGACGTGGCCGACAGGGTCGGCATCTCCAAACAAGGCGTGTTGCGATACGTCGACAACAAAGACAAAATGCTGGCGCTGGTATATGACGAATACTACGGGCAGACCGGCACGCCGGAGGACTTCTTCTCTTCGGGCATGCCGGGCAGCGACCCGTCTGCGCCGCATTTTCCCGCGTATCTGCGCTACCTGGTGAAACACAACTCGCGCCGCCGCATGATGGTGCAGCTGTTCACCGTGCTGTCGGTGGAATCCCTGAACCCGGATCACCCATTGCATGACGAATTCATGGGACGCATGGAGGACATCTGGGAACACTACTCGAAATACCCGTGGGTGGTTCCGCCGCAATTGGGCGCATGGGCCGGCAGCATGCGGCCAGTGGTGCGCAAAGCCATGGAAATCATGGATGGCATTCAGCTGTGGTGGCTGCGCGAACCGGAAGTGGACTTGTGTGAGGAATGGTCCGAAATGGAGAATCTGCTGTTTCCCGCGCCCCTCTGGGATGCATGCCGCTGATTTTATGTGTGTTCCGCATACGTTCGGGGGTGACCTGACGGCCACCCTCATTTTGCTTATCTTCTATTGTGGTAGTGCCTGAAAAGTTTGCTGAAAGAGACATGCTGGTTTCTTGAGATGTCGACCATTTTGATGCAGTCAGACTACCTGCTGCGCTTCCCGTATAGACGCCAATGCTGGCTCCCAACATCCCTAGCGATACTAGTATCATTATTTTACGGAAGAGTCTAGATTCAGTAGAATTACCAATTCTACATAATAATTCGTCATATATAGAACCTGCTGCAGAATTAGTTACAATTGTCCCTCTGTAAAAAGTTAATTTTACTCATTATATTGACTATTTATAAGATAATTAGAACGTTGAATAATCTCAGATTCATTCTTGCCGGAAATAAGAAATTTCCTGTCAGAATCAACAGAGTTATGAGCGATACCTTTTTTCTTGCCCACAGATTCCAAAACCGCCCAATCCGGGATTTCTTTTTCCTTTGGCCAGTTCAATCCAGCGGTTTCCAGCAGTATGCCATACTGAGATGATCGCGTAATATTCGCATCCGCATCGACAAGACCAAGTTCCAATAGGAAGTTGGCCTTGCTTTGGTCTATGCCATAGGCGGCTGCCAGCTCCTGCTTGATGAGACCGCCTCCTCTGCGTGCCGCCATTTCCCCGAATACGAAATCACCGGTTTCATTCTTATAGAATTCGATATGCATCACATTCGGAATCGTCTGATCGCTGAAAGATGCAATTAATTGCTTTGTCAGTCGGAGCAGCTCGGAATAGTCGGCACCGTTCTCATCCAACATCACGGAACCGGTGTTTTGTTTCTCGAAATCCAGTGGCGGGACAAGATACCGTGATGGTGAGATCAGAATCGAACCGGAATTGATATAGACTACATCCACATGGTAGACGGAACCGGAACAATATTCCTCTAAGTAATACTGGTTTGAATGCACGTTTCGTATGAATTCCGGCTTGGTAGCTAAAGCAGGCAGGTCATCTTTCGAATGCAATATCGTAATGCCTGCAGACCCTGCGCCCCATCGAGGTTTGAGAACAACCGTCTCCCAACGATCGAACGCCGAAATAATATCTCCAAAGCCTTGGCAGGTGGTATAGGGAATAATCTTTAATCCGGCATCAAGGGCCGATTGTTTCATCGTGACTTTATCTCGACAACTTAACGCCAGTTCATGCTGTAAACCGGGAATTCCAAATAAACTTCTCGCCTCTGCAACCCTCAGTACGTCTTCCTCTGAGCTGGAAACTATCCTATCTGGTTTAAATTTCCTGACAATATCAAAGAATTTTGCGGTAGCGCTATCAGAGGAATAATCGGAAACCTCGATTTCCTTGATGACGGAGCTCGGCCAACTATGGTGTGCGGCTCGATCGTTCGAGGTGAAGACCATAACTTCTAAACAATCGAAACGTTCTTGGATTTCCTCAATCCATTTAGGATAATTTGAGAAAGATTTGGGCTGTTGCAGCAATAATACTTTCATGTCATTCCCCTTCCGGTGTACTCACCAAGACTTTTTCTTTCAATGACGAATGATTCTTTGTCCACGTTTTCTAATTTGATTAGTGACGACTGCAGGCATTATTCCCACTAACGCCAGTGCACACCAATACCAAGCCGTCAATCCTGCAGGACGTAGTGCCGGAACGATCCAACCGCCAAGGAATGAGCCTGCCGATTCACCAATGGCTGCAATTATCAGCCGATAGTTCAGAATGTCCACCAAAGGCTTATCTGGCTGTGCCTCTACCAGAGCAATATTGATTAATGGCGCATAGATGCATTCTGCAATGGAGAACACAACCAAGGAAATGATGCATATCCACCAGTACGACGAGACTCCGCAGGCGAATAGTGCGAAGGAAATTCCATAAATCCCCAGGCTTTTGACTATGAATGAGGTGGCATTATGTTCTTTGGTCATATTGCGCGAGATGATCTTACTTACCGGCATTTGCAGTGCTATGACCGATATGGCATCAATGGAATAGAACAATCCTCTTATGACTGGACTATCAGATAACGAGTGGAATTCCAATGCCATTCCGGCAAAAAGCTGACCATTCATGATACTGCCCACGAACACCGCCAGGATAGCAAGAACCGTACCAGGACTTTTCAGCGAGTCTGTAATGGTCTTCACGATGGAGGAAGTGTTTTCCTCGCCGCTTTTCTCATTGCGTATGAAGACATGATGAGTCAGCGCTATTGGAGCTAGTAAAGCAGAAAAAGCATAGAGTCCGACGATGATTGCAATAAAGAGCGTTTGTCCGAAAGCCTTATATATGTAATTCGAACCCAGAGGTCCAATCGCGGATCCAAGATTGGCTGCCATGGTCACTAAAGCAAACAAAGAAGCCTGAATTTTTTTATCCTTTACTGTAGCGATGATATGCCCTCGTAGGGCAAAATTAACCAATGAAAGACCGAGTCCCAGCAAAGCCAAATCCGCAAAAAGGAAGCCGATAAAACCACCCATTGCCGGTTGTAGCAGCAAAAGTGAAAAAACCATGAATCCGAAACCGGTCTCGGTGAGGGATACCGTTGAGAAACGCTCAATCAGGCTACCTATAAAAACAGTACTGCCTCTAGAAAAAAGAGATAAAATTCCGAGCGCCAGCCCAACATATAGCGATGACGCCGCAGAAACTTGGCCGGTGAGAATAACCGAAAGAAGGGAGAAGAGACCGCTGTACGCAGCAGTATTCAAAAAGTAATTCACTGATATGGAGTCTCTTTTAATATCGTTCAGCTTCTCCATTTGAATGGACCTTCTTTTATGCTTTACAAATAATGTCTCCCCATGCTAGTTGTCATAGGGGAATTGTTCATTGCTGCGTCCACATATAGTGACGCTTGGTTTTGGCATACTTGGGGGTGTCTGTTTCAAAGTTTACCGTGCTTTCTGTGGAATCGTTGAATCCTGAACATCCGTTGCATGATGAATTCACTGCTCGTATGGACGATATTTGGGAGAACTATTCGCAATATCCTTGGCTGATTCCTCCGCAATTGGGTTCATGGAAGTCGAGCATGCGACCGGTGGTGCGTAAGGCCATGGAAATCATGGATGGTGTGCAATTATGGTGGTTGCGCGAGCCTGAAGTTGATTTATGCAAAGAGTGGGCTCAGATGGAAAACATGCTGTTTCCATCCCCGTTGTGGGATGCATATCGTTGATTTTGAATACTTGTTGAGATTGGCATTGCATGCGCGTGCGAAAAGGCGAGGGTCTGATGGTCTATCGCCTTTTGCATTGACAGGGTTATGTCGAGTTGCGGATGTGCATATGATATACTAAACTACCAATTGGTAATTAAAGAAAATCGCTTCAATGAGGAAAGTGAGCAATCCATGACCGAAACCACTGAAAATACTGTAAATCTGCCTTATAGGAATCCGGAACTTCCTACTGAGGAACGCATCGCCGATCTGCTTGGTCGAATGACCCTTGAGGAAAAAGTCGGACAGATGATGCAGCTTGACGCGCGAAGCGGCGATTTGGACGATCTGATCGTCAACAAGCACGTTGGTTCCATTCTGCACACCTCGCCGTCCGATCTGCCGAAAGCCGTGGAAACGGTGAACGCCAAAACCCGTCTCGGCATTCCGCTGGTGATCGGCGACGACTGCATTCACGGCTATTCCTTCTGGCCGGGAGCCACCATTTTCCCGGAACAGCTAGGCATGGCAACCACGTGGGATTCTGAAAAGGTACAGGCCGCGGGCCGTGCCACCGCCGAGGAAGTGTCAGCCACCGGCGTGCATTGGACGTTCTCCCCGGTGCTGTGCATCGCGCGAGACACCCGTTGGGGCCGCGTGGGCGAAACCTTTGGCGAAGATCCGTACCTGATTGGCGAAATGGCATCGTCCATTGTCAAGGGCTATCAAGGTGGAGCCAAGGCGGGCGAGCCGCTCGCCAAAGACGCGATCCTCGCATGCGCCAAGCATTTCGCAGGCTATTCCGAAACACAGGGAGGGCGTGACGCTTCCGAAGCCGACCTGAGCCACCGCAAGCTGGAATCCTGGTTCCTGCCGCCGTTTGAACGCGTGGCCAAGGAAGGCTGCGGCACCTTCATGCTCGGCTACGAATCCATCGAAGGTGTGCCGGTCACCTTCAACAAGTGGCTGCTTTCCGACAAACTGCGTGGCGCTTGGAACTATCAGGGCACGCTCATCACCGACTGGGACAACGTCGGCCGTTCCGTGTGGGAGCAGAAGGTCAAGCCTGACTATGTGCAGGCTGCTGCCGATGCGGTCAAGTCCGGCAACGACTTGGTGATGACCACGCCAAAGTTCTACGAGGGTGCGATCGAAGCCGTGAAGACCGGTCTGCTTGACGAATCGTTGATCGATGCCGCCGTGGCTCGTATCCTCGCACTGAAGTTCCGTCTTGGACTGTTCGAAGATCCACGCTTGCCCGACCAGAAGCGTATCGATGCAGTGATCGGTTCCGAAGAGCATCAGCAGCTCAACCTTGAAGTGGCTCGCGAAGCCGTGGCATTGCTGAAGAACGACGGTTCACTGCCGTTCAACGTGGCCGGTGCGAAGCGTATCGCGGTCGTTGGCCCGCTCGCCGATGACGCCCAGACCCAGCTGGGCGACTGGGCAGGCAGCTCCGGCCAGATCAACTGGATGCCTGACGGCCACCCGCGTGAAATGATCACCACCGTGCTTGATGGTTTCAAGCAGCTCGCTCCGGAAGGTTGCGAGGTCGTGTACTCTCGCGGTGCCAACATCGTGGATTTGGTGCCCGATCCGGAAGGCGAGTTCTACCCGGATGGACAGCCTCGCCCGAAGATCGGCGTTTCCGCCAAGATTGATCGCGCACTGCTTGACGAAGCCGTGGAAAACGCACGCAAAAGCGACCTGATCGTGGCCGTGGTGGGCGATGTGATCCAGGCCATTGGCGAAGGCTGCTCCACCGCCACGCTTGAACTGCTCGGCGGACAGAATGCACTGATCGATGCACTGTCGAACGTGGCTCTCGAAACCGGCAAGCCGTTCGTGGTGGTGCTCGTCAGCTCCAAGCCGCAAGTGCTGCCGGCATCCGTGATCGGCACCAACGGCGTGATTGTTGACGAAACTCCAGCCGAAGGCACTTCGGCTCTGCTGTGGGCTCCAAGCCCGGGCATGAAGGGCGGCCAGGCCATCGCCGAAATCATTCTCGGCGAAACCGAACCGAGCGGACGCCTGCCGATCACCTTCCCGCGTCACGCAGGACAGCTGCCGGTCTACTACAACCAGATTCGAGGCCAGCACGGCAACCGTTACGCCGACCTCACGCAGAATCCGGCATTCGCATTCGGCGAGGGTCTGAGCTACACCACGTTCGAATACGGAGATCCGACCATCACCAACGTTCCGGAATCCGGCATATTCGCCGAAACCGACACCGTGCATGCCGAAATCACCCTCACCAATACGGGCGATCGCAAGGGCACGGAAGTAGTGCAGCTCTACATCGGCGACATCGTGACCTCCTACAGCTGGACTGATCGTGAACTCAAAGCATTCCAGCGCGTGGAACTCGAACCAGGTAAAAGCAAGACCGTTGCCTTCGACATTCCGGTTTCCGATTGCACCATCGTCGATTCGGAAGCTAACCGAATTGTCGAACCGGGCGAATTCGAAGTGCTTATCGGCCATTCCAGCCGTCGCGAACACTTGAAGCGCACTACCTTCACCGTCGCGTAAAAGCGAAACGAAATAAGCCGTGTCGCAGAACCTAATAATCGACACGCTAGTCTGATGTGAGCCGCCTACGAAATGCCGATCGTGGGCGGCTCACATGAATGGACCATTGCCGTGGCATACGCGTTGTTTATGGCTGCTTCCGGATTCGTACTGGTGCCTGATCAGACGCATGCGTTGAACCAGTTGCCATCGTCAATGAACGCCGACTGTTCCGCGGGGATGAACGCCATACAGCAGCTTGCCGGCGCGATTGTGCTTGCCACTGGCGGTTATACGGCTTTGTTCCCGATCGCTGTGGTTGCGGTGCTACTGGGCACGGTGTTCATCATGCTGATTCGCAAGGTGAAGTAGCTGCAGTTACTGCAGTAGCCGAAGCAACGCGCAGTGTGCCGGCGATTGCGGCACACGTGATCTCGACATTGCGTTCCGTGTTGGCGATCAGCGTCGCAAGATCCGCCGGCCCGGGCGCAATGCCGAACGTTGCGACGATGCCGGTCTCGTTCAACGCTTCGATGGTGTGTGGATCGCGGGTTACCGTTCCACCAATGGCAATAGTTGGTTTTCCTTGCGATTGCGCCAGTTTCGCAATGCCACTCGGCACTTTGCCGTACGGTGTCTGACTGTCGATGGAACCTTCGCCGGTGATGATGACGTCGGCCCATGCGCATGCTTCGCGACCATGCGTAAGATCGAGCACAAGTTCGATTCCCGGCCGTACTGTTGTATTGAACAGGCCGAGCATCCCGCCGCCGGTACCGCCCGCGGCGCCTGTACCGGGAATGCGCTCAATATCGCGGCCATTGTATTGCATGATCGCGTGTGCGAGATTCGCAAGTCCCTGATCGAGGAGTTCGACCTGTGCTGTGTTCGCGCCTTTTTGCGGAGCGAACACATGCGCAGCACCTTCTGGTCCGGTCAAAGGATTGGTGACATCGCAGGCGAGAACAATCGGAACATTTTTTACAAAATCGGGAACTTCCGAATCGTCAATCCTCTCCAAATCAACAAGAGAACCGCCACCAAGCGGAATATCATGACCTGCCGTATCAAGAAAACGAAATCCAAGCGCGCGAGCCAATCCCGTGCCACCATCCGTAGTGGCGCTGCCGCCCAAACCAAACACAATACGATTCGCGCCAGCGTCAATCGCAGCACGAATCAGCAAGCCGGTGCCGAACGTGGAAGAAGACAACGCATTACGGTCGGCGGGGGAGACCCGTTCAAGTCCGCTTGCCGAAGCCAACTCGACCACGGCGGTGTGGAGAATACAAGAAGCACGATTATTGCCAAGAAAGCCAAACTGAGCGGTAATCGGGCGGCCGATCGCATCAACTGTCTCAACATTGTGCAACGTGCCGGCGGTGGCATGAACCAAGGCTTGCGTCAATCCTTCGCCGCCATCGGAAAGAGGCATGAGCCGGCATTCCGCCTGCGGATTGCCACGCTTAATGCCGCGAGCCATCGCCTGTGCGATTGCTTCAGCCGAAGCGGCTTCCTTGAACGAGTCCGGTGCCAGCAGAATCCGCATACATGCCTCCTTTTACGTCTGCATCCATACATTAATGCAGTGCCGGGGCAGAGGCTTAGCGGTAACCCTCCCACATGGGCAGGGGGAACAGGGCGTCTTCGCATTCCGCCCACATGGCGTTCAGATCCTGGCCGGGCGTGCGCAGCCAACGCAGCTGCACGCCATCCATCATGGCGAATCCCGCATTAAGCAGCCGACGCGTATCAACACCTTCAGGCACTTGCCAACGGATGTTGAGTGCGGTGTCGGCATTATGCAGCTCACGGTTGGCGAAATACTCGTGCGCAGGGTGGTTCGGGTCGATCGCTTCGGCGCTCAACGTGGAAAACATGTGCACCTGAATCGGTCTGCGTGCGTTCACCGCCACGATTCTGCGCCACATGTCGGCGATCAACGGGCGTGGCTCACGTACTATGTCGGTAAGAATGTCTTCCGTTTCGGAATCGTAGACTTCGTCCAGCGCGGCTGTGAGCAGTCCTTCCTTACTGCCGACATAATGCAGCACGCCAGCCTTGGTGAGTCCTACGCGATCGGCGATTTTCTGCAGGGAAGTGCCGTAATAGCCGAGCGTTCCAAACAGTTCGACGGCCGCATTGAGAATCTCCGCTCTTCGGTCGACTTCTTCGTTGGCCATGATGATTCCCTCTCCTGCCTTCCATGAATGGCGATTCATGTGCGCTGCAATGCTTATGAATCGCCATTTCTCTCAAGTGGTAAATACTTGCAGTTACTTTACGGTCGGTTAACTGATTTTTCAAAGAAGATTGGCGTGTTGTGATGTTGATTTTGATAAAGTACCTACCGACCGGTTAGTAAAGATTTCGGGGTTGAGATTCCATAGGCCGGTTAACCGATACGAACTCAAGAAAACGATGCGAAAGAGGAACGTATGAGCGAAAACACCTATCCTTCCGTCAATGACCTGACGCTTGAAGAAAAGGCATCCCTAACTTCCGGCGGCGACGCTTGGCATCTGCAAGGCGTTGAAGCCAAGGGCATTCCCGGCTATATGATCACCGACGGACCCCACGGTCTGCGCAAGTCCAACTCGGCCACCACCGGCGAAGTCGATCTGAACAACTCCGTGCCCGCCACCTGCTTCCCGCCGGCCGCGGGCCTGTCCAGCTCGTGGAATCCGGAACTCATCCACCAGGTCGGCGAAGCCATGGCCGAAGAATGCATTCAGGAGAAGGTTGCCGTAATCCTCGGTCCCGGCGTGAACATCAAGCGCAACCCGCTTGGCGGCCGCTGCTTCGAATACTGGTCCGAAGACCCGTATCTGGCGGGTCATGAGGCGGTCGGCATCGTCGCAGGCGTGCAGTCCAAGGGCGTGGGCACTTCGCTCAAGCATTTCGCCGCCAACAGCCAGGAGACCGACCGGCTGCGCATCAGCGCCAACATCTCCCAGCGTGCGCTGCGCGAAATCTACTTCCCGGCATTCGAACACATCGTCAAGGAAGCCCAGCCGTGGACCATCATGTGCGCATACAACTGCATCAACGGCGTGCATGCCGCCCAGGATCGCTGGCTGCTCACCGACGTGCTGCGCGACGAATGGGGCTTCCAAGGTATCGTCATGAGCGACTGGGGCGCAGACCACGACCGCGTGGCCTCCCTCAATGCGGGCCTCAACCTCGAAATGCCGCCAAGCTACACCGACGACCAAATCGTCTACGCCGCACGCGACGGCCGCATCCAGCCGGCACAGCTCGACCGCATGGCACAAGGCATGATCGACTTGGTCAACAAGACCCGCGCAGCCATGAGCGTCGAAAACTATCGTTTCGACATCGAAGCCCACGATGAGGTCGCACATCAGGCCGCCGTCGAATCCATGGTGCTCCTCAAGAACGATGACGCCATTCTGCCAGTCGCTGGCGATGCCAAGGTCACCGTCATCGGCGAATTCGCACGTACCCCGCGCTACCAGGGCGGTGGTTCCTCGCACATCACCCCAACCAAGATGACCAGCTTCCTGGACGCCCTCACCGAACGCGGCGTGGATGCCAAGTTCGCCCCAGGATTCACCCTCGACCTCGAACCGGCCGATCCGGCACTCGAAGCCGAAGCCGTCGAAGCTGCCAAGGGCGCCGACGTGGTGCTCATGTTCCTAGGGCTCCCTGAAGCGGCCGAATCCGAAGGCTTCGACCGTGAGACCCTCGACATGCCGGCCAAGCAGATCGCACTGCTCGAAGCCGTCGCAGCCGAAAACAAGAACGTTGTGGTCGTACTCTCCAACGGCTCCGTCGTCACCGTGGCACCATGGGCCAAGAACGCCAAGGGCATCCTCGAATCCTGGCTGCTCGGACAGTCCGGCGGTCCGGCGCTCGCCGACGTGCTGTTCGGCAAGGTGAGCCCGTCCGGCAAGCTTGCGCAGACCATTCCCTTCGACATCAACGACGATCCGAGCACCATCAACTGGCCGGGTGAAGAGGGGCATGTCGATTATGGCGAAGGCGTGTTTGTGGGCTACCGCTATTACGACACCTACAACAAGGCCGTCGACTACCCGTTCGGCTTCGGCTTGAGCTACGCCACGTTCGAAGTGAGCGACGTGAAGGCCGTCAAGACCGGTGCCTGCACCGCAACCGTCAGCGCAGTGGTCAAGAACACCTCGAACGTTGACGCCGCCGAAACCGTGCAGGTGTACGTGGCTCCTGGCAAGGCTGACGTGGCCCGCCCGAAGCACGAGCTCAAAGGCTTCAAGAAGGTGTTCCTCAAAGCCGGCGAATCCGCCGAAGTCTCCTTCGATCTCGACGATCGCGCCTTCGCCTACTGGTCTGAGAAGTTCAACGACTGGCATGTGGAGAGCGGCGAATACGCCATCGAAGTCGGCACATCCAGCCGTGACATCGCCGGTTCCGCGGTAGTGGAGCTCGATGGCGACGGTAAGGCCCAGCCGCTCACCGAGTGGTCCAACTTCATGGAATGGCGTAAGGATCCGCTCGGTTCCAAGGTGCTCGAGAAGCTGCGTGCCGAAGGTGAAGCCGGCCGTATGCCGATCGTGCCCGACAATGACATGACCCGTCTGTTCCTCGACTCCATGCCGATCAACAGCATGTCGGTGCTGATGGGTGCCGATGGCAAGCAGATCTTCGAATACATGCTTGCCGAATACGCTGAACTCACCAAGTAGTTTCGCGGGATTCAAGACTTAAGGTCGGGGAATCTGATCCGTTACTCTGAACCGGTGCGGACCTGATTCCTCGGCCTTTGCATTGTTGGAAGGTTGCTCTGGGATTGTTGCTTTATGACGATTTTCAGGGCAAACGGATACGTACGACATGCCAATTGTTGCATATGCAACAGTTGTATATACAACGGTTTACTATATATGCGGTGACGGAAGTGACGAACGAACAATACAAGGAACCGACTGGTTCACGACTCTTCGAAGTCTGGGAAAGCGGCTTGGCAAAGCCCCCAGCGTGGCCATTCGCTCGCTGCACAACGTGGTCAACCGGTATCTGCGCGTCACCCGCCCTGAAGCGGCGGAAGACATCAGCAACGGCAACGTTGACGTCATCGTGTATCTCGCACGGCATGACAACGAGGAAATCTTTCCTCAAGACATCGAGCAACGCTTTGGCGTGACCCGATCCACATCATGCCGGGTGCTGGGGCTGATGGAGCAGAAGGGCCTGATCGCGCGCGAACCGGTGAAACGCGACGCACGACTGAAAAAAAACGTGTTGACGGACAAATCGAGGCATATCGCCGAAGTCTTGCGGGACAATGCGAAGAACATGGAACGAATCCTGCTGGAAGGCCTTGAAGACGATCAGATCCGCCAATTCATGCACGTGCTCGACGTCATGCAGACGAATTTGGTGAAAACAGGTTTGATCGGAGACGAAAGTCGATATCCAAGTTTGGAAATACAGGAACAGGACGCAAGCAAATCGCAAGTTCCGCAAGAATCGCAGGTTCCGCAAAAAACATGCGATGACTATGCCTCGAATAATCGCGATGCTCGTGATGAGTATGTCTCGCACGTACTGCGGATATCGCAGGAAATGGCGATCGCGCGCAATCGCAAGTAACACACGTCATAGGTAAAAATAAAAGGAAAGGGCCAGTAGTGACAACGGCAAACGCAACGGCGTCCGCAACGCCGAAACCAAAGCAGCATGTCATTCGCACACTGGGCAAATCCCTGCGCGAATACAAAAAAGTCAGTCTGCTCTCCCCGGCATTTGTAGCCGTGGAAAGCGTGCTGGAAATCCTTATTCCGACTGTCATGGCATCGCTGATTGATGAGGGCATCAGCGGTGGCAGCATGCCGGCGATTTTGAAATTCGGCTTGATTCTGTTGATTTGCTCGGTAGTTTCGCTGACATCCGGCTTTTTGGCTGGAAAGTTCTCGGCTATCGCAGGTGCCGGATTCGCGAAGAATCTGCGTCACGATCAGTTTGAGAAGGTGCAAGGCTACAGCTTCACCAATATCGACCGTTTCTCCACCGGTTCGATCATCACACGACTGACCACCGATGTGACCAACCTGCAGAACGCGTATTCGATGATTATCCGCATGGGTGTGCGCGCTCCGATCATGGTGATTGTGGCGTGGATCTTCTCCTTCCGCATCAGCCCCTCCATCTCTTTGGTGTTCCTCGCCTGCATTCCGGTGCTCGCCATCGGCTTGTGTGGCCTGGCGGTGCTGGTGCACCCGGTGTTCGAGCGTGTGTTCCACACATACGACAAGCTCAACAACGTGGTCGACGAGAACCTGCAGGGCATCCGCGTGGTCAAGTCCTACAATCGCGAAAGCCACGAAACCGAAAAGTTCAACCGCATTTCGCAGCGCATCTTCAAGGACTTCACCAAGGCCGAACGCATTATGAGCTTCAACAATCCGCTTATGATGCTGTGCGTGTACGTGTCCATGCTGCTCATCGCATGGATGGGCGCCCGGCAGATCGTGGCGTCCGGCAACAATGCAGCCCTAGGCTTGACCACCGGCGATCTGACCGCACTGGTCACCTACGCCATGCAGATCCTCATGGCTATGATGATGCTTTCCATGATTTTCGTGATGTGCATTATTTCGCAGGCTTCCGCCGAACGTATCTGCCAGGTGCTGAACGAGGAAAGCACGGTTACGAATCCGGCTAATCCAGTCAAGGAAGTGAAGAATGGCGAGATCGATTTCGACCATGTCACCTTCCGTTATTCCGCCACTTCCGAAAAGCCAGTGCTTGACGATATTGATTTGAAGATTCGTTCCGGCATGACCGTCGGCATCGTCGGCGGCACCGGTTCCGCAAAGTCCAGTCTGGTGCAGCTTGTGCCACGTTTGTATGACGTGACCGAAGGCTCGCTGAAGGTCGGCGGCGTGGATGTGCGTGATTACGATTTGGAAGTATTGCGTGATCAGGTTGCCATGGTGTTGCAAAAGAACGTGCTCTTCTCCGGAACCATTGCCGAAAACCTGCGTTGGGGCAATCCAAACGCCACTGATGAAGAGATTCGCCACGCGTGCCAGCTTGCGCAGGCTGACGGCTTCATTCAGGAATTCCCCGACAAGTACGATACGTACATCGAACAGGGCGGTACCAACGTTTCCGGCGGCCAGCGCCAGCGTCTGTGCATTGCGCGTGCGTTGCTGAAAAAGCCGAAGATCCTGATCCTCGACGATTCCACATCCGCGGTCGACACCAAAACCGATCAGCTGATTCGTACCGCATTCCATCATGAGATTCCCGACACCACGAAGATCATCATCGCCCAGCGTGTGGCCTCTGTGCAGGAATCCGACATGATTCTCGTCATGGATCACGGCCGCATCATGGCAGCCGGCACGCATGAACAACTGCTCGAAAACTGCGACGAATACCGTTCCATCTACGAATCGCAAACCAAGAATCAGGCTCAACCTGAGGAACTGCAGTGAAAGGAGGCAACAGATGACTGAACAAACTTCCGCATTGAAATCCAAGGAAAACAACAACGTGGCCAGCAAACAGCCGAAGCCACCGATGCAGAAAGCCGCACCGGGCACCACCAAGCGTATTTTCGGCTACATCTTCCAGTACAAGTGGCGCGTGGCGCTCGTAGTAGTGTGCATTCTTGTCGGAGCCGCAGCGCAGGCCGGATCGTCACTGTTCCTGCAGTCGCTGATCGACGCCTACATTCTGCCCATGGTTGGTGCCACCAACCCTGACTGGATGCCGCTGTTGCGTGCGCTGACACTCATGGCATGCCTGTATGCGGCCGGCATTTTCTGCAGCTGGCTATGGCAGTGGATCATCGTCGCCGTGGAACAGGGCACGTTGAAGAAGATCCGCGACGACATGTTCGCTCACCAGCAGACCTTGCCGATCCGTTACTTTGATACCACCGAACACGGTGACATCATGAGCCGTTACACCAACGATACCGACACATTGCGCCAGGCCATCAGCCAATCGTTCCCGCAAATGTTCTCGTCCGCGGTGTCCGCGCTTGCGGCGCTCGTGTCGATGCTGTGGCTGTCGGTGCCCGTCACCATTTTTGTGCTCGCATTCACTGTGATCCTGTTCGTGGTGGTGCGCAAGGTCGTTTCCCGTTCCGGACGTTACTTTGTCAAGCAGCAGATCGCCATCGGCGATGTGAACGCATTCGTGGAAGAAGCGGTCAACGGCCAGAAGGTCATCAAGGTCTTCAACCATGAGGACGCCACCCAAACCACTTTCGACAAGAAGAACGAAGAACTCTTCGAAGCTTCCGCCGAAGCGAACACGTGGGGCAATGTGACCATGCCGATCGTCGGCAACATGGGCTATCTGCTCTACATTCTGCTTGCAATCTTTGGCGGATTCGCGGCGATTTCCGGACTCGGCAACTTCGGCCTGTCCGGAGCCGGACAGCTCACCTTGGGCACGCTCGTCTCTCTGCTAACGCTGTCTCGTTCCTTCGTGAACCCGCTCGGTCAGGTGTCCATGCAGTTCAACATGGTGATGATGGCGCTCGCCGGCGCATCCCGTATCTTCGCGCTCATGGACGAACAGCCGGAAGATGACGACGGCTCCGTGACCTTGGTGAATGTGGAACTCGGCGAAGACGGCCGCACCATGACCGAAGTCGACCATGAAACCGGTCACTGGGCGTGGAAGCGCGAGGAGGGCGACGATGGCACCCGTTCACTCAAGGCCGCGCAGTCCTTGAGCCCGCGTGCTGCAGAAGTAGCGATGAAGGCCCGTGAAACCGCTGTCACTTCGCCGGATGGACGCCTTACCCTGCTGCAGGGCGATGTGCGCTTCACCGACGTGACCTTCGGCTACAACCCCAACAAGCCGGTGCTGCATGACATCACTTGGTTCGCCAAGCCCGGGCAGAAGATCGCATTGGTCGGTGCCACGGGTGCCGGTAAGACCACGGTGACCAACCTGATCAACCGTTTCTATGACATTCAAGACGGCATGATTCTGTACGACGGCATTTCCGTCAAGGGCATCCGTAAGCCGGATCTGCGTCGTTCGCTGGGTGTGGTGCTGCAGGACGTGAATCTGTTCACAGGCACGGTGATGGACAACATCCGTTACGGTCGGCTCGACGCCACCGACGAGGAATGCATTGCCGCTGCGAAGCTTACGAATGCCGACGGCTTCATTCGCATGCTGCCCAACGGCTATCAGACCGTGCTTGAAGGTGATGGTTCTGGTCTGTCTCAGGGCCAGCGTCAGCTGATCTCCATCGCTCGTGCGGCCGTGGCCGATCCGCCGGCCATGATCCTCGACGAGGCCACTTCGTCCATCGACACCCGTACCGAGGAAGTGGTGCAGGCCGGTATGGATAACCTCATGAAGGGTCGTACCGTGTTCGTGATCGCACACCGCCTGTCCACCGTGCGCAATTCCGACGTGATCATGGTGCTCGACCATGGCCGCATCATCGAACGCGGCTCGCATGACGAGCTCATCGCACAGAAGGGCGAGTACTACCAGCTCTACACAGGTGCCGTAGAACTCGAATAATCGAATAGTTTCCCGAATTGGAGCGATGCGAGCACACGCTAGCTACACTAGCCGCGCTTCGAGCCCTGTCGGCTGATACCGCCCTTATGGCCGGTGGCCTTGAACGGCATGGATCCTCTGGAAAATCCCTTGCTTTGAAATTGCGATTTTGAAGCAAGGGATTTCTTATTGCCTTTGGCATGCATGGTATTCGGCTGCGGCCAGCCTGCCTTCTGCGAAGGATGTTCCATCATACGTTCATGAGACTGCTGCACGAACAACGATTATAGTTGGCTTGCGTAATTGTTGCGCGAATCTTGCTTGGTTTGTCGTTATGTCAATAATGGGTTATCCTTTCATGAGGTAAACGATTTACTAAATTGGAGAGCGAGACATGGCGACGATTAAAGAAATTGCGCAGCGTACCGGGTTTTCTCAAGCTACGGTGTCTCGACTTCTGAATGGGGATCCCACCCTTTCCGTGCGTGAGGGGACGCGTCGTAAGATCATTCGGGCAAGCGAAGATCTCGGCTACAGCATGCAGACCAAACGCATCGTCGTTCCTCACAAGGTCGCATTGCTTGATAATGAGGAGTCTGAAGAAGCGTTGCGTGACTCCTATTACACTGATTTGCGTTCAGCGCTCGAACGCAATGCTGAGCAACAACGCATGGAAATGACGGTGTTCCACGACCTTGATGACATGATTGCGTGCAGTTCCACGTTCGACGGCTTCATGGCGATCGGCGCTGACCGAATTGGTGAAAAGGACTTGGAGCGGTTGCATGAAGCCATGCCATATGGCGTGTTCATTGATGTGAATCCGGCGCCGAATCTGTTTGATTCCGTGCAACCTGATTTGCAGCAGACCATACATGATGCGGTTGCGGCGTGTGCGGCCAAGGGCATGAAGCGTGTCGGGTTTATTGGCGGCAAGGGCTGCCTGATGAACTTCTATGAGGTCGATGAGGAGAACCGCGCTACGTATTTCCGCCGTGAAACGAGACGTTTCGGCATTCAGTCCGACGGGCTCGTGTATTCCGACGGACTGTTCACGGTGAGTAACGGACGCGCTTTGGGAGAGCGGTTCGTGCACGACCATAATGGTGTGCTGCCGGATGCCGTGATTGTCGCCGCCGATGTGATTGCAGTGGGCGTGCTACAGGCGTTCAATGCGGTCGGCGTGCTGGTGCCGCGCGACATCAGCGTGATCAGCATCAACAATCAGACGATTTCGCAGTTGACCTCACCACCGTTGAGTACCTTCTCCATCGATCAGAACGAGCTTGCGCGTGTGGCGACCTTGGCATTGGGCGACGCCATTTCCGGCAAGCGCACGATTCGCCAGCATGCGTATCTGTCGACGTCATTGGTGGCGCGCGACAGTTTCGTTCCGGCGAAATAGTGATGCTTAAAACGTTACTCGTCTAGTGATTCTTTTTACTTTTACATTCTTGTGAATCCTACTTAAGAATCGTCCATAATCATGAAAAAACAAGCGAAATAGTTCGCGCCGCATGCTATAGTGACAACCGAAATGCGAGCGATGATCCGTTATCAGCGGGGAGCTTCCGGAAGAACGGTCGTGTCAGCGGCTTATTAGACCCGGCGGGAAGGCCCGAACAGCCGAACATACGAGCGGTCGTGCGCGTAACAAAAGCATGGCAAACGAGGTGGTACCGCGGTGGCGGCGTCCAGCAGGCGCTATAGTCATCGTCCTCGTAGGAGATAAATAGTAAGAACCTACGAGGAGATACGGTGAGCGAAAACAACGTGTATCCGAAGGCAGCTGCGGGTGAGCAGAGCGCCAATGTAGCGCCGAACCCCAGTTTCCCGAAGCTGGAAGAATCCGTCCTTGATTATTGGGAGAAGGACGACACTTTCCAGAAGTCCATTGAACGCCGTCCTTCCGGCGATCACAGCCAGAACGAATTCGTGTTCTTCGACGGCCCTCCGTTCGCCAACGGTCTGCCGCATTACGGCCACCTGCTGACCGGTTACGCCAAGGATGTGATTCCGCGTTACCAGACCATGAAGGGCCACAGGGTCAATCGTGTGTTCGGTTGGGATACGCACGGTCTGCCGGCTGAGCTGGAAGCCCAGAAGGAGCTGGGCATCGATTCGGTCGATCAGGTTAAGGAAATGGGCATCGACAAGTTCAATGATGCCTGCCGTGCCTCCGTGCTCAAGTACACCAACGAGTGGAAGGACTACGTGCACCGTCAGGCACGTTGGGTCGATTTCGAGCATGGCTACAAGACGCTGAACATTCCATACATGGAATCCGTGATGTGGGCGTTCAAGCAGCTGTACGACAAGGGCCTCGCATATCAGGGCTACCGCGTGCTGCCGTACTGCCCGAAGGATCAGACGCCGCTTTCCGCGCATGAGCTGCGCATGGATGCCGACGTGTATCAGGATCGTCAGGACACCACCGTGTCCGTGGCCGTGAAGCTGCGCGATGAGGAAGACGCCTACGCGGTGTTCTGGACCACTACGCCGTGGACCGTTCCGACCAACTTCGCCATTGTGGTCGGCGCAGACATCGACTATGTGGAAGTGCGTCCGACTGAAGGCAAGTTTGCTGGCAAGAAGTTCTATCTGGGCAAGCCGCTGCTCGGCTCCTACGCCAAGGAACTCGGCGAGAACTATGAGATCGTGCGCGAACTCAAGGGTGCCGAAATGGAAGGCTGGCGCTACTACCCGGTGTTCCCGTACTTCGCAGGCGACGAGAACGCCGTCGAAGGCAAGGTTCCAGGTCCGGAAGGCTACCAGATCTTCACCGCCGACTATGTCGATACCGTTGAAGGTACCGGCCTCGTGCATCAGGCTCCGTACGGCGAGGACGATATGAACACGCTTAACGCCAAGGGCATCAAGAGCGTTGACGTGCTCGACGCGGGCTGCAAGTTCACCGCGCTGTGCCCGGACTACGAGGGCATGTACGTGTTCGATGCGAACAAGCCGATTCTGCGTAACCTGCGTGCCGGTGACGGCCCGCTGGAGCGTATTCCGGAAGACCAGCGCGCGATTCTCTTCCAGGAGAAGAGTTACGTGCACTCCTACCCGCATTGCTGGCGTTGCGCCACGCCGCTCATCTACAAGCCGGTGAGCTCGTGGTTCGTGTCCGTCACCAAAATCAAGGACCGTCTGCTCGAACTGAACCAGGAGATTAACTGGATTCCGGGCAATGTGAAGGACGGCCAGTTCGGCAAGTGGCTTGCCAATGCTCGCGACTGGTCAATCTCGCGCAACCGTTTCTGGGGTTCGCCGATTCCGGTGTGGGTGTCTGACGATCCGAAGTATCCGCGCGTTGACGTGTACGGTTCGCTGGACGAGCTGAAGGCCGACTTCGGCGACTATCCGCGCGATAAGGACGGCAATGTCAACATGCACCGCCCGTACATCGACGAATTGACCCGCGTCAACCCGGACGATCCGACCGGCAAGAGCCACATGCACCGCATCACCGACGTGATGGACTGCTGGTTCGAATCCGGTTCCATGAGTTTCGCCCAGTACCATTACCCGTTTGAGAACAAGGAAACGTTCGAACAGCATTTCCCTTGCGATTACATCGTGGAATACATCGGCCAGACCCGTGGCTGGTTCTACGTGCTGCACATCATGGCGACCGCACTGTTCGACAAGCCGGCATTCAAGAACGTGATCTGCCATGGCATCGTGCTTGGCTCCGACGGCCAGAAGATGTCGAAGCATCTGCGCAACTATCCGGACGTGAACGGCGTGTTCAACGATTTCGGTTCCGACGCCATGCGTTGGTTCCTCATGAGCTCGCCGATTCTGCGCGGCGGCAATCTGATCGTGACCGCCGATGGCATTCGTGACACCGTTCGTCAGGTCATGCTGCCGGTGTGGAGCTCGTACTACTTCTTCACCCTGTATGCGAACGCTGCCAATAATGGTGCCGGGTTCGATGCTCGTGCGCTGCATGCCGATGAGGTTGCCGCACTGCCGGAAATGGACCGTTATCTGCTGGCACGTACCCGCCGACTGATCGAGAAGACGCAGCATTCGCTGGATGACTTCCTGATTTCCGACGCATGTGAAGCCGTGTCCGATTTCATCGACATGCTCACTAACTGGTACATCCGCAACAATCGTGACCGTTTCTGGAACGAGGATGCGAACGCGTTCAACACGCTGTACACCGTGCTTGAAGCATTCATGCGCGTGATCGCACCGCTTGCTCCGATGGAAGCGGAAGCCGTGTGGCGTGGCCTGACCGGTGGTGAATCCGTGCATCTGGCCGACTGGCCGTTCCTTGCCGACGAGCAGACTGGCGAAGCGAGCGAACTGGGCCGTGTGCTTGTTGACGATCCGGCTCTGGTTGATGCGATGGAGAAGGTGCGCGAGGTCGTGTCCGGCACCCTGTCTATGCGTAAGACGAAGCAGATTCGCGTGCGCCAGCCGCTGTCCAAGCTGACCGTTGTGGTGGAAAACACTGCCGCCGTGGCCGCATACGACGAGATTCTGAAATCCGAACTGAACGTGAAGAACGTTGAATTGTGCACGCTTGAAGATGCCGAAGCTCAAGGCTTGAAGATCATCAACGAGCTGCGTGTGAACGCTCGCGTGGCAGGCAAGCGCCTGCGCAAGGACGTGCAGTTCGCCATCAAGGCTTCCAAGTCCGGCGCATGGCATGTGAACGCCGAAGGCGCTCCGGTATGTGAGACTCCGAACGGTGAGATCGTGCTTGAGGAAGGCGAATATGAGCTGATCAACAGCGTGGAGGAGAAGAACGCCGAAGAGGCCGCCAACTCCGTTTCCGCAGCGCTGCCGACCGGTGGCTTCGTGATCCTCGACACCGAGCTGAACGATGATCTGATCGCCGAAGGCTATGCGCGCGACGTGATTCGCGCTGTGCAGGATGCCCGTAAGGCCGCCGATCTGCAAATCTCCGACCGCATCGCCCTGAAGCTCGTTGTGCCCGCCGAAGACGTGGCCAAGGTCGAACAGTTCAAGAAACTCGTCTCTTCCGAAACGCTCGCCACCTCTTTCGAAGTGACGGCCGGCGATGAGCTGAACGTTGAGGTTGCCAAGGCCTGATCTGGCTAATTGGTGAAAACTGACGGCTGAAAGCTGACTAATGCCGGTTAGCCGGTGAACGGTCGCCAACATAACAGGTCCCGAATCCGATGGATTACTCCAGAAGGTTCGGGACCTTTTTGCATTTGCCTGCGGAACTAAATGAGTCTTAGGGGAGGTCTCGTGCATATCATGAGAACTGGATTCAAGACCTATGGATAGTGCGTTGAGCTATGGTAGCATAGGGGTCTTGCTCGGGTGTATCTGTGAAGGGGTGGATCATGGACTTGTTGGCACACAGAGATGCGGACGGTAATGTGCAAACGCTGCATGGTCATCTCCATAGTGCGGGTGATTTGGCGGAAAGCTATGAATCGAAATTCTCTCAGATTTCACGAATGGCAGCGCTTCTGCATGATGTTGGAAAGATTGCACAACAGTTTCAAACGTATCTGGTATCGGGTAATGGGCGTCGTGGTGAGATTCCTCATGCGAGGCAGGGTGCGTTTGTGGTCAATGATCTGCCGATTTCGAATGAGGCGGAGGAAGTCGCGAAAGAGATTCTCGAACTTGTCATTGCAAAGCATCATGGGGAGCTTCCCGATTGCATTAATGAAATCGGTGATGAGGCATTTCTCACAGGTTTTACGGAATCAGATAAGCTGAATCCTAAATATGCGTATAGGGAAATCAAACAAGGATTGCATGAGCTAGACCTTGACTTGCAAGGTGTATTTCGGCAGGCCGTGAAAGATGTTCGTGATTTTGCGGAACAAATTAATTCGATGAGATTGTCACGAGACAGTCTTCATTTTTACTCGGGATTGCTGGTCAAATATGTTTACTCTCGTTTGATTGATGCCGATAGGACAGATACGGCTTGTTTCGAGACAAAAGAGAAGTATCATCCAATCAGGGCGGATTGGCTGGAACTGATTTGCCGTCTTGATGAAAAAATGAAATCTTTCGATTCGACATCTGAAATTAATAAAATCCGTCAGCAGATTACGGAACAGTGTCGTCAAGCTGGAAGCAGAAAGACCGGCATTTACCGATTGTCGGTTCCGACCGGAGGCGGCAAGACGTTGGCTTCGTTGAATTTCGCACTACATCATGCTTTGAAAACAGGGAAAAGGCGAATCATTTATGTGATTCCGTACTTGTCCATTACATCGCAGACCGTGGCGACATTCCGGAATATGCTCGGTCTGGATGCCGACAGCAATATTGTGCTGGAACATTATTCCACTGCAGGTCTGCAGAATTCCAGTAACACGGGATCTGCTGGCACGAGTGAGGAAGAGGACGCGAGGGAACGTCAACGCAAACTGGCGTCGGAACGTTGGGATAATCCGATTATTGTGACCACGATGGTCGAATTCTTGGAAACGGTTATGTCGGCACGCGGCACGAAACTTCGGAAATTTCATAACATGGCTAATAGCGTCATCATTTTTGATGAGATTCAGTCACTTCCGTTGAATATTATCAATCCGTTCAATGAGATCGTGAGTTTCCTTTCGACCGTATTGGATTCGACTATTCTGCTGTGCTCGGCTACGCAGCCTTTATTGGAGCGAACAGCGCGAAAGAATCTGCATCTGTCAAGCAATCCTGATCTTATCGATAATACTGGTGGTTACGAAGAGAAGCTCAAGCGTACCCGTATTGTTGCTTCGCAGAAGAGTAAGAGCTGCGAGGAGTTTGCGAATATCATATACGAGCAGGCACTGCGGAACGGCAATTGTCTGTCTATCGTCAATACGAAGAGTGAAGCTCGCAGAGTATATCAGTGTTTGCAAGAGCTTAATGCTGATGGGCATTTTGAGCTGATTCATTTAAGTACTGCCATGTGTGGTAAGCATAGGGCGGATCGGTTGGCGAAAATAAAGGAGTTGACTGATCCTCGTGATTCCAAACCGGTGATTTGCGTAAGCACGCAGCTTATCGAAGCGGGAGTGGATCTTTCCTTTGCATGCGTGGTTAGAGCGATGGCTGGTTTGGATAGCATTATGCAGGCGGCTGGTAGGTGTAACAGGAATGGTGAGTCGCAGGAAATCAAAGACGTATATGTCTATCCGTTGCAAGGCGAGGAGAGGTTCAAGGACTATCTTCCAGAGATCCACAGAGGCAAAAAGCTTACTTTGCAGATTATGGGTGAGTATCCTGATGTTGATTTGCTTTCCACCAGTATGCTCAATGAGTTTTATGGCATGTTGCTTCAAAGTGAGGATCGAGATGGCGGCAATAGTTTGCTGGATGGTCCGCTTAGGAAAACGGAGAACGCTGGAAAAACGATTTATGAGTTGCTGGCATACAACAAGAGTCAACGTGAGCAATTCGGGAGTAATACAACGGGGGAGAGGTATGAGCCGTTCTTTGCGCAGGCTTTCAGAACGGTCAGCGATGAGTATCGTGTGATTCCGAAGAACACGCACAATGTCGTGGTTCCTTATGGCAATGCGATGGAATTGCTGGATATGCTGCAGTATGGTGAGCTAAGGGAGAAAATTGCAATTTTACGGCGGCTGCAGGAATATACAGTTTCCATTTTCGATTACGAGTACAAGGATTTGAATGGGAAACGCGCGATTTCCATTGCTAATGAGGATTTCGACATTTATGTTCTGAATGGAGATTATTACAAAAGCGAATATGGTGTGGTGGCAGAGGCGGATATGTCTCTGTTGATGATATGAAATGGCAGTAGTTCTCTTGCAGATCGATGAAGATCTGCAAGAGAGCCTCGTTTAGATAAACACGCATATTGTACATATTTTCAATCCACGCCATGAATGTGGCGACGGTAGGAAAACCTACCTATACAAGGATAACTGGTTGGTTATTGTTTGAGAAACACTAATAAAGTTCTATGTTCAATAAGTGTACCAGTATGTTATACTGGTAATGGCAGGTTGAGGGAACGCTTAACGAAGGAGTTATATGCAACGACATCGCAATTCAATTGAATATGAAGTATCGGGTAGATACGCATTGTTTTCGGAAGTGGCAACACGTATTGGAGGTGAGAAGTTTTCGTATCAGGTGCCGACGTATCAAGCTTTGAAAGGCATTACGGAAAGTATCTATTGGAAGCCGACTTTTGTGTGGGTCATTGACGCTGTTCGTGTGATGAATAGGATTCAGACGGAAGGCAAGGGGATTCGACCCATTAAAATAAGCGGCGGCAATGATCTTTCGTACTACACATATCTCAAAGATGTGTGTTATCAGGTTCTGGCCCATTTCGAATGGAATGATCAGCGTGAAGATCTCGCCGCTGACCGTGACGAAAACAAACATCATAATATCGCCTTGAGATCCGTTCAGAAAGGCGGTCGCCGAGACATATTCTTGGGGACGCGCGAGTGCCAGGGATATGTGGAGCCGTGTGAGTTCGGATCCGGAGAAGGATTCTATGACGGTTACGGTGAATGGAATATGGGCTACACGTTCCATGGATTCACGTATCCGGATGAAAACAAGGATCACGATTTTGTTGCACGGTTCTGGTCGCCTGTTATGACTGACGGCATCATCGAATTTGAACGTCCGGACTCCCGGCAATTGGATAGACGAATTATCAGACAAAACCGGAATGTCAAAGAATTCGTTTTGGGAAGCAATCTGCAGCCGGTGGGAGAGGAGTGAGCGATGAGCTTATCAGACAATCTGCTGCTTATCAACGAATCCGTGCACAACGCTGCCGGAAAAATACCGAAAAACGACGTCGGCAGCTCTACGACCGACATTAGGAAAACGTTGATTCCACCCGGACACACAACACTTCCGACTCAGTTGACGGTGGTTCTGAACAAAAACGGAGAGATATTACGGCTTTCAAGGGATAATCAAACGATTATTATCCAATGCACGGAAAACTCTATGGGACGCACCAGCAAGCCGGTGCCGCATCCTCTGTTTGATCAGCTCCAATATCTCGATTTGCATTTCGACGAGAAGAAAACCTCCATGTATTTGGAGCAGCTTGCCGCTTGGAAGGGTGATAACGTCAAACTCAATGCCATCTATCGATGCGTTTCGGAACACAGCATCAGCGAAGAAGCCGCTCGGTTCAATGTGGAAATAACCGAAAAAGACCGAAAAGCAGGCGTTTGCTTCGAAGTTGAAATTGGGCTGCGAAACTCAGATGTCTCGAATGATCCCGATATACAGGCACAATGGATTTCCTATTTACGACATGATCGTCAGAAAATAGGAAAGGATATGTTTGGAGAGGACCTATATACTCCGATCTTGAACTTCCCTAAGAAAATTGTCAGTGTAAATGGCAATGCCAAACTGTTATCGGCGAACGATTCATCGAATTTTACCTATCGAGGGCGCTTCGCTTCCAAAGAAGAAGCTTTGCGAGTCGATGGTGAAACATCGCAGAAGATACATTCGACGCTGCAATGGTTGGTCAATAATCATGGAACGATTACCGATACTCAGGCCATAGTCATCTGCTCGGTGAAAAACCCCAACGAAAAGCCGAAACTTGACCCGCAGGAAGGCTCTTATGATTTTGGCTCTTTGTTCTCACCGGCTGTAGTCGAGCCGGAAACTCCACGCAACGATGTTGCAGATGCGCTGATCGCAACAAACTTTCAATACGCAAAAGTTTTTTCGAAGGTACTGCGCGGATATGGCAATGCTAACAAACTTAAAAAGCATACCGATCCAATGATGATCGTCATTCTGGATGCGGCGACGTCTGGACGTTTGAGCGTTACGTATTATCGTGAACTTTCGAGAGACGAATATGTCGAAAGTATCCTGCAGTGGCATGTTGATGCAGCATGGCCGTTGAAAATATACGACAAAGAAAAGGAGAAGTTTGTCACATATGAAGGTGCGCCACCATTTGCTGACATCATCAGCTGCGCATACGACGTGTCAGACAGAAGCAGCAAAGCCTATAAACGTTTTGCGAAAAACACGAAAAAGCAGCTTATAGAATGCATGTTCGGAGGAGAATCGCTTCCCCGTTCCATATTGGACGCCACATACCACAGAGTCACTAAACCTATGGGATATGACGTTCCAGGAGCATGGCTAAGAGATTTTGAAATCGCATGCAGCCTATGGAAAAAACATTACATTGATGACGCGAGGAAGCAAAACAAACAGGAGGACACGATATCCATGTACCTTGAACCAACACGAAATGACCGCGACTACTTATACGGGAGATTGCTGGCACTCGCGGATCGCTTTGAAAACGGCGTCCTGTACAAGCAAGGAATCAGTGACACCCGTCCGACCAATGCCGTTAAGCTCATGAGCAATTTCGTCGCAAAGCCGTTTACAACATGGGGAACGCTGTGGAAGCAACTGATGCCCTACCTGAAATCAGCGAATGGCGCGCCTTGGTTCCAGAACAGCGTGGATGAGGTCATGGCGCTTTTCAAAGAAGGAGACTTCGAAGATAACCGTGCACTTTCACCGCTCTTTCTGCTCGGTTATTCATGCCAGCGAAGGGAGTCTATGCGTAAAGCGCAAGAAGCATCCCAGAAGAGCAAAGAAAACTAGCGTTTAGTTTTTGAAGTTATCGACGTTGATTATCCAAGAAAAAGTTAAGGAGTCATTATCATGGCAGCTTTGGAAAATAAGATTGATTTCGCAGTCGTTTTTGCGGCTAATAATGCCAATCCTAACGGTGATCCGTTGAATGGCAATCGTCCACGAACCACATCGGAAGGGCTGGGCGAGGTTTCCGATGTTGCGCTGAAAAGGAAGATTCGCAATCGCCTGCAAGATGCTGGTGAAACGATTTTCGTGCAGTCCGATGACCGTTCCGATGACGGCGCAAAATCATTGTCGGACCGTTTCAACACATATATGAAAACCTTGCCGAAAGAAGAGCAGAAGCAAAAGAACCTGGTGTTCCAGAAAGTGTGCGAACAGTGGCTTGACGTACGCACGTTCGGACAAGTATTCGCGTTCAAAAAAGCTAAGGATGTTGATGAAGTCTCCCTGGGCGTGCGCGGTCCGGTTTCCATTCAGGCTGCGTTCTCGATTGAACCCATTGCCATTGACGACGTGCAGATCACTAAGTCAGTGAACAGTGAAACCACGGACACCGGTAAGAAATCCTCCGATACCATGGGAATGAAATACCGTGTTTCCGGCCGTGCGGTGTATGCGACGTATGGCAGCATCAGCCCACAGCTTGCCGAAAAAACCGGGTTTACTGCAGAAGATGCCGAAAAAATCAAGGAAGCTCTCGTCACGTTGTTTGAGAATGATGAAAGTTCGGCTCGTCCTGCGGGGTCCATGGAAGTGCTGGACGTTGTGTGGTTCACGCACAACAGCAAGTCAGGGCAATACTCTTCCGCCAAAGTTCATCGTTCCGTTTCCGTTAATGTGGATGGAACGGTGGCAGTGAATGAATCTTCTATTCCCGACTTGCGGTACGAAGTGCTTGAAGGACGCTGAAGCGTTTGGAATTGAGTGAGTAAGGGGTGTTGCATGAAAGGGCCAGAAGGATATCCGGAAGAAGATTGGCTGGCCCTTTCAGGCATCCAGCATTTCTCATTCTGCAAACGACAGTGGGCGCTTATCCATATCGAACAGCTGTGGTCAGAGAACTATTTGACTACAGCTGGGCATCTGGAACATGAACGTGCCCACGATTATGCGGCTTCTGAATCTCGCGGCGATACGCTGATCATGCGAGATTTGAGAGTCTATTCGCGAGCGCTCGGCATAACTGGAGCCTGTGATGTTGTGGAATTCCATAAGTCTAATGATGGTGTTCCGCTTCACGGAAGAGATGGATTGTGGTTGCCGTATCCGATTGAATACAAACACGGCAAATCCAAAACGATTGATGCTGATCGTTTACAGCTATGCGCAGAAGCGATGTGCTTGGAAGAAATGCTCGCGTGTGATATTCCTGAAGGTGCTTTGTTCTACCGGCAGACAAAACGTCGTGAGCGGGTAAAATTGGACGAAGATCTTCGCCGCATGGTCGAAGCTGACTTCTTGCAAATGCATGATCTTTTCTTCCGCGGATGGACTCCCAAAGTGAAACAGACCAGATCGTGTTCGTCATGTTCTCTACGGGATTTGTGCCTGCCTGAATTACGGAAGGTGAAATCGGCAAAAGCATATATCGAAGAACGGCTCAAGGAAAGCGGGGAGTGATGAAGCAGCTGTTAAACACGCTGTTTGTGATGACGGAAGATGCCTATCTTGCTTTGGAGAACGATAATGTTGTGATTTATCAGAATGACAAAACCTTGGCGAAAGTGCCATTACGGTCAATTGAAGGAGTCATGTGTTTCTCGTATAAGGGTGCTTCGCCTGCTCTTATGGGGCGCTGCGGCAAACTGGGCGTTTCTATGGCATTCTATTCACCGAGAGGTCATTATTACTGTTCCGTGTTAGGGGAGGAGAATCGTAATGTGCTACTTCGCCGTGAACAATTTCGAGTCGCGGATGACGAACAAAAATCTTTGCGTTATGCGAAATCTTTCATTGTTGGCAAACTTTACAATGCGAAATGGGTGCTCGAACGCACGAAACGTGATCATGCTTTGCGGGTGAACATCGACCGACTTGCCGAGCAGAGCGGCAAATTGTCGGCGGCATTGTTAGAAGCTCGGAAAAGCTTGACGGTTGATGAGTTGAGGGGTGTCGAAGGGCTTGCTGCCAAAGATTATTTCTACGCTTTTGACGATTTGGTTCTGAAGAATAAAGATGATTTCTTTTTCACCAGTAGGTCGAGGAGGCCTCCGCTGGATAGACTAAATGCATTGTTATCTTTTTGCTACTCCATATTGACGAATGATTGCATTGCGGCTTTGCAAGGCGTGGGGTTGGATCCGTATGTTGGTTTTATGCATACGGATCGGCCCGGGAGAGCCTCTCTGGCATTGGATCTGGTTGAAGAGTTTCGCCCGGTGTTGGCTGACCGCTTTGTGTTGACATTGGTTAATACAGGTGCTGTTAAGCCGGGGGATTTTGAAATACGGGAGAATGGTGGTGTGCTGCTGTCTGATTCCGGGCGGAAGAAAGTGCTTACGGCGTGGCAGAAAAAGAAGAGCGAACAGATTCTTCATCCGTTCCTGCAAGAAAAAATTTCGTGGGGATTGGTTCCGTATGTGCAAGCGCTGCTGCTAGCTCGATCGTTGCGGGGTGATCTTGACGATTACCCGCCATTTATGTGGAAGTAAAAGGTGCGTAGCTGTGTGGTGGTATGTGATGACTCGTGGTGATACGTTATTGGAGGTGAAAAACCATGATGGTTGTGGTTGCGTACGATGTGAGTACGGAAACCCCTGAGGGAAAGCGTCGTCTTCGTTTGGTGGCAAAGACATGCATGAAATACGGACAGCGTGTGCAGAACAGTGTTTTCGAATGCTCGGTGAGTCCTTCCGATTATCTGGTGTTGGTGCACGATTTGCTGAAGATTGCCAATACCGATGAGGACAGCCTGCGCTTTTATAAACTTGGCGCTCGATATGCGGATAAGATTGAGCATTACGGACGTGAACGGAGTTTGCCGGTTAATGATGTGATGATGATATAGAAGAGGGTAAAATGGCATGGTGCCATAACGATATGGTGTGGGGTATGCCGGGTTGAGTGTTTGGGTGTGACGTCCGGCATTCAGAGCGTGTTTTCTAGCCAGCAGTATTGTGTTTTCGGCAAGGTGGCCAGTCTTGAAATGGTGTTTGTGCGAAGTGGAAGCACTCATGATGAGGGCTGTTTTTCGCACCTGAAAAACTATCGAAATTCGAATTGTGATTTTCGTGGGGCGTTTGAAAACTAAATAGTGGATATTAAAAATGAGACAGAAAGCCAGTTGCTCGTTTTAGGTATGTTGTTCGTCGTACCGGCGGTGTTGTTTGATATTCTTAAAGCTAGGCAGCTGGCTTGCGTCTCAAAAAGCGGACAAAAATGTCCAGCTGCACAGTCGCTCTCCTCACGGAGAGCGTGGATTGAAATTGTTTGCGTGATGAACGCCATGTCGGCGGGTGGAGTCGCTCTCCTCACGGAGAGCGTGGATTGAAATCTTTTTTTCCGTGCCGGACGATTGAATGCCGAGAGTCGCTCTCCTCACGGAGAGCGTGGATTGAAATAAATCGTTGTCCATATGGACGCGCCAATATCCGCGTCGCTCTCCTCACGGAGAGCGTGGATTGAAATGAAGATACGAAGACATATCCACAACGCAAATCAAGTCGCTCTCCTCACGGAGAGCGTGGATTGAAATAATATCTTTCGGCAAGAAATGCGTATGGCATCCAGTCGCTCTCCTCACGGAGAGCGTGGATTGAAATTTGACCGTATATTGTCCACCACCGGATGCGGGAGTCGCTCTCCTCACGGAGAGCGTGGATTGAAATTGGTTCCTGGTATCCATGCGCGGATCATCTGGGTCGCTCTCCTCACGGAGAGCGTGGATTGAAATAACACCGTGACCGCGCAGGCCAAGAAGCTCGGGTCGCTCTCCTCACGGAGAGCGTGGATTGAAATACAGCAGACCAACCCAAGCCTTGAGCGATGTCAGTCGCTCTCCTCACGGAGAGCGTGGATTGAAATTCCACACTGTCGCGGTGTGCTCAATATCACCGGTCGCTCTCCTCACGGAGAGCGTGGATTGAAATTATGAATCCAATGGGTTGAGGGTTATGGTGTAGGCGGGTCGCTCTCCTCACGGAGAGCGTGGATTGAAATAGCCGAAGCATACTGATAGCAAGGGAACGCGCAATGGTCGCTCTCCTCACGGAGAGCGTGGATTGAAATAGGCGATGAAGGGCGCGATCAACAAGGCGATGACGCGTCGCTCTCCTCACGGAGAGCGTGGATTGAAATGGGTTGCCAGCCGACGAAGATCCGGAGAATCTGGAGTCGCTCTCCTCACGGAGAGCGTGGATTGAAATCGGCTGGCATCGCCAACAATGACGGCACCATAAGTCGCTCTCCTCACGGAGAGCGTGGATTGAAATGAGCACAAGCGGGTGAGTTCGGTCGGCGCGTACGTCGCTCTCCTCACGGAGAGCGTGGATTGAAATGATGATGTCGGAGAGCTTGCGTCCGGTGACTTGGCTGGTCGCTCTCCTCACGGAGAGCGTGGATTGAAATAGGCCATTGGTGGCGAAGGCGCTGAAGCAGTATCGTCGCTCTCCTCACGGAGAGCGTGGATTGAAATTCAAACTCCCAGCCGGTTTGGAGGCGGCGTTCGAGGTCGCTCTCCTCACGGAGAGCGTGGATTGAAATGTACGCGAAATGGACGCCAAACACGAAATTCAAGGTCGCTCTCCTCACGGAGAGCGTGGATTGAAATACCACTATCGATAACGACGGTATTTTGCGTTGCGGGTCGCTCTCCTCACGGAGAGCGTGGATTGAAATATGGCCGTCAACAATGGCAGTGCCATCGCTCTCGGTCGCTCTCCTCACGGAGAGCGTGGATTGAAATCACGGTCGAGTCGCCAACGTCCATCACGCCGAGCGTCGCTCTCCTCACGGAGAGCGTGGATTGAAATATGGATTTAGGCTCCTTCCTCCGCAGCGATAGGCGTCGCTCTCCTCACGGAGAGCGTGGATTGAAATGGATAGCCCGTGCAATCCTCCGCGAACTGCTTGGTCGCTCTCCTCACGGAGAGCGTGGATTGAAATATCCCACTTGACCTTACTCGCCGTCGCGTGAGGTCGCTCTCCTCACGGAGAGCGTGGATTGAAATAACGATTTGCGTGATACGCCGTTGGAATCGTACGTCGCTCTCCTCACGGAGAGCGTGGATTGAAATGATGACTTGCGCGACATGCTGCGCGACATACTGGTCGCTCTCCTCACGGAGAGCGTGGATTGAAATGACGTGCCAAGACGGTTTTGGGCGCTTGCGTACTGGTCGCTCTCCTCACGGAGAGCGTGGATTGAAATCAGCACGTCGCGCGAGTGGACGGCCGCGATTTCGTCGCTCTCCTCACGGAGAGCGTGGATTGAAATGAGTAGGTGAGGTTCGAGCCCTCCACGGCGGCGAGGTCGCTCTCCTCACGGAGAGCGTGGATTGAAATGGATACGGATATCCATATCCCGAATCGGGCATAGGTCGCTCTCCTCACGGAGAGCGTGGATTGAAATCAGAATCCACTGGGCCGTCACAAGATCGCCGGCGTCGCTCTCCTCACGGAGAGCGTGGATTGAAATACACTCGAATCTGTCAAAGACGGCAGACCGCCAAGTCGCTCTCCTCACGGAGAGCGTGGATTGAAATGAGCCTGAGACGCACATTACCGCGACGGCTTGGTAGTCGCTCTCCTCACGGAGAGCGTGGATTGAAATTTTGGTGATCATGAATCCGCCGATGTAGGCGTGTCGCTCTCCTCACGGAGAGCGTGGATTGAAATGGGGACAACAAGGCCGGTTGGGCGCGAGCCTTCGGTCGCTCTCCTCACGGAGAGCGTGGATTGAAATCGGTGTCTGCAGCGTTCCGGCCACCGCGTGGATGTCGCTCTCCCTGTTTATGTCCAGTGTTTTCCGCACATGCGGGGATGATTCTGCATGTGCGGGACTGTTAGTAACGGAAAACCTGGGTTTTTGTCCGCTCGGGGCGACTTCAACGGTAATACGAGCAGGAACTGCGACTGGGTGTTTCTCATGGGCCCGCTTCTGAAAGCTATGTAAAAGAAATTGTGTATGTGAAAACGGGAGGGTGGGTGCGGATGCATGAGAAATTGGCTAACCTGTCGAATTTCTGTTTTACTTTGGTCGCTTATCTCGTGGGGGTCGTCAAGCTGGACATATTGTGTCCCATGGGATGCAATATATCGTATGGAAATGCATATGACTGGTGAGTACCGCCAATGGTTCGGCCGGATAAAGGACCGGAACACGAAAGCCCGAATCAACGCGAGGTTCCGATTGTGCGTCTAGGCGGGGCAGCCGGTGGGTGACCTGCATACGGTTGGCGGTAGGGTCAGCGAGCTGAGGTTCAATTTCGGTCCCAGCTACCGTGTTTGCTTCGCGCAGAAGCGCAACGTGCTCATGTTGATGCTTATCGGTGGGGGATAAATCCGCCCAGTCGCAGAACATTCAGGATGCGAAGGACATGCTCGAATATTTGATCAAGGAGGGGCAATCGTGAAGGATATGGATCTGACCGTCAGCAAGTGGGATCCCAGCGAGCATCTCGAGACCGAGGAGGACGGCCATCGCGTACCTCGATGCGGTGTCCGAGCTTGATGATCTGGCGTTGTTGCAGGCCGCAATCGGCGATGTGTCCAAAGCAAAGGGTATGGGGCAGATCGCGAAGGAGGCGGGCGTGGCCGCGAAAGCTTTACAAGAGCCTCGACAGGAACGGCAACCCGAGCTTCCAAACCATTATGAAGGTCATGCACGCTCTCGGCGGCAGGCTGACAATTCAACCCGCACAAGCTTGGCTTTACGACCAGCATGCAGCGGCCGTCCGAACATTGGAAAAGGGCGAACGCTGACCATATTGTTGCGACATATGTGAAGAGAGATGTTCGTGGCGAGCTTGGCATACATAACATCGCAAAACTTCGTCGTCTGGTTCGTTCTGCGGCTCATCAGTGCGGGAAAATGCTTAATTATGCCGCCTATCTCGCTTACATATGGCAGATTTTGAGGTTCGTACGGAGACTTCTCGCTTATATATGGCAGGTGTTCGTGCGAAAAGCACAAAAAATATACCCCCTAAGCGGCTTTTCTCGAAAGACATGTGCCATATATAAGCGAGAAACCTCCGGCCAAGATGCCAAATCTGCCATATATAAGCCAGATATCGCGGTTCAGCTTAGATGAACTGGGTGTATGTCCATGCATTTCGATGATTAGGGTGTATTGAGAGTTCCGGGTTGGTTTCAATGACAATCCGAGGGGTGAAAGCGAGTTTATGGGCACGCGTGCGGGGTCTCAGATGCGCAGGACTCCTCACGCAGCGCATATCACAATCCTAACCAGGCACGTAGGTCATGAATTTCCTGATTGCAGATGCCGTGAGCCATTCCTGGATATTCGAAGTAGGTGAGATTGCCGGTTTGCGCGAGTTTGTTGCGCGCACACTGTTGGTCGGATAGTGGAATTGTGCGGTCTTCGCTGCCGTAACAGAGTGCGAATCGCGTGCGTCCGGTCGCGGGCAAGGGATCAGCGGCTTCGCCTTTGAATGACGGACTCATCAAAATCGCCATATCGAACACATCGGGATGTTCCGCAATCATGCGATACGATAGGTATCCGCCTTGCGAAAACCCAATTAATACTTTACGGAACCGCACATATGCGGGCGAATCCAGCAATCGTACGATGGCATCGCCCACGGCACTGCACTCACGTCGACGCTCTCCTACGGAACATCCATCTGGATACCAGTAGTAGCTTCCGATGTAAGGACGTTCATACGTGCCTCGGAACGACAGATAATTTGGATGCTGGGCAGAAGCAATGGAGTTGTCCGTTGAAGATACGTCTCGCTTCGGAACATCATAAATCGCATCAATGATGCGGATCATCTCATTTTCATCATTGCTGAATCCATGAAATCCCAAGAACAGCAGATTATCGCCGTCCGTTTCGCAGGCTGTCACATTAATGCTGGTACTCACGTTCAAACGCATATCAACCTTCCATCGCATGTCGATAGTATGCGGATTTCCAACGGCACCATAACGGTGGATAGCGAATTAGATAAGGGTGCGATGCTCACCGTCATGCTGCCGTTGGCTGAAGGAAACACTAAATATGTGGCGAAGTTTACAGCAATCCATCCGCATGCAATGCGCCATACATGCGGTCCAAGCAGTCCACAAGCAGCGGATAAGGCATCGCCACATTCACGCGCACGCAGCCGGCGCCGGCCTCGCCGCATAAACGCCCGTCGGTCAACGCCACTTGCGCTTTCTCAAGGAAGTATGTGGCTGGATCGTCGATGCCGAGCGGACCGAAATCAAGCCATGTAATATAGGTGCCCTGCGGCTTGATGTAGCCGACGCCAGCGAACCGTTCACGCATTTGTTCGTCGAACAGGTCAAGATTCCTGCGTACGTAGGCGAGCGCGTCTTGGAACCACGGGTCACCCTCGTTGTATGCGGCGGTGGTGGCAATCGCGCCGATGGTGGCGGTCTGATGCTCGCTCCACTCCGCCTTGACTGCCCACATGTCACGATCCGTAGGATTGGTGAGCAGCACCTGCGCACACTTCGTGCCTGGAATATTGAACGACTTCGACGCGCTGGTGGCGGTCATCGACTGCAATGCTGCCTGTTCGCTGATGGTGGGGAATGGAATATGCTTGTCTTCGAACACAAACGGAGCATGGATCTCATCATTGAAAATGCGCACATCGTACTGCGCTGCCAAATCGCTTAGGCGCAGCTCTTCCTCCAGAGTAAGCACTTTGCCGATCGGATTATGAGGATTGCAAAGCACGAACGCATGGCATCCGGCCGCAAACGCGCGTTCAATGGCGTCGAAATCGAACAGCCACTGCGCCTCACCGGTTTCAGTGTCGCTGCTTTGCAGCATTTCGATTTCGATCACATTGACGTCATAGAGTTTCGGCACGCTTAGGAACGGCATGTAGGCAGGTGTCGGCACGATCACGCTGTTGCCTGCGCCGACCAGTTCGCGCAGGAAGATCTCGTATGCCTCAAGCACGTCGGGAACCACGCGAATGATACTGGGGTCCACATTCCAGCCGTAATGTGTGCGCTGCCAGCCTGCGCATGCCTCTGCCACGCGCTGCTTCCAAGGGTCGGGAATGTAGCCAAGTTTGCAATGGTCACAAGCGTTGTCGATGGCTTCCTGAATGCAGGGTGCTAGGCCGTAGTCCATTTCGGCGATGAACGCGCCGATGCAGCCGGGGTAGCGTGTCCACTTGTCGGAGCCGACTTCGGCAAGGTCGGCTGCGGTGGTGTGGTCGATGGCGTCGGCGTTAAAGCCGGAATCGGTACGATGCTTGATATCCATGATTTCTTCCATGATTCCAGCATGACGTACGCGTTGGGTGAAAGAACAGTGTGTTCTTGTGCTGAAAGCAGAGATGGTTATGAAGTTTTCTTATATCAGATGCTTTTGCTATTCAATTATTAATCTGATTATGTCGATGCTGAAAAATAAGAAATATTCGCTTGCGTCAGCATCCTGCTATCGGGGAATCGGTGAATCAGATGCTTTCCAAATACTGGTGCGACGCTTTTTCGATTTCGTCCTTGACGCGGGCGACCGCTGGGCGATCATCCGCTTTTCTCGTGACGAAACAGACTGTGCGGAACGCGTTGTCGTCGGCAATCGGAAGCGCGGCCAAGTCAGGCTGCGTTCCGGCGGTTGTAGCCAAGCGGGACACGATCGAGACGCCCATGCCGACTTCCACGAGATTCTGCGTGGCCCAATAATCGTCGGTCGAATGCGTAATCTCCGGCGTGAAACCGGCGGTATGTGCTAACGACACCAGATTCGCCCGACAGGTCTCGCAGCCGGCGATCCACTGTTCGCCGCGTGCCGAAACCAGCTGGACCGGCAGATGCGAGCTTTCATACTGGCGTGTGATCGTGTTGTTCGCACTGATCAGCAGCATCAGCGGGTCGATGCCGAAGGGGGAGACTTCCAAATCGTCCGGACCAACTAAGGCAGGCAGTGAATTGTATTGGAAGATGATCGCGCAATCGGCAAGCCCCTGTTCCAATGCGTCCATGGCCTCAGGTGGCTCCATCTGCATGAGGCTCACGCGAATATCGGACGTTTTGCTGATATGCACGAGTACGCGTGCCACGAACGACGAGCATACCGATGGGGGAGCGACTAGGCGAATATGCGTCGATCCGTTGCGCTGGTATTCCTCCACATCTTTGACGGCCTGTGTGACGCGATTGTCGATGAGCTGCCCGTGGCGTGCCAGAATACGGCCGATCGGCGTTAATCCCACCCCATGCGACGTGCGCTGCACGAGTTTTGCGTCAAGTTCGCGTTCGACCTTGCGGATCTGTTGACTGATGGCCGGTTGCGACCAGCCGGTTTCGCGCGCGACCGCGGAGAACGAACCCAAACGTTCCACATTCCACAAGGTCACGAGAATCTGCGGGTTCAGTGTTTTCGTGCTGAATCCCGGGGCATTCGCGGTGATGCTGATGTCGGTGTTCGTGTTGGCGTTTTCGCGCGTGTTGCTATCGGCTGGAGTGTTCATATGAGGGTAGTGCTCAACTTTTTAGGAATGCGGGAATGGCCTCGGCTGCCGCATAGCCCGCGCGGTACATGCGTTCCAAACCTTCGAACGACTTGCTCAACGTGTTCAGGCCGTACAGGCTTTCCGGCGCGAGGATGAGCACGCGGCCGTCCTGCTCGTATTCCTTGGCCAGCGCCACTTCGTCGTTGTACTTCTGATAACGGTTGAGCAGTTTTTCCGCGGCTTCGGGGTGGCTGCGCTTCAAAATCCTGGCCGGGCCGATGTCCCTCTTCTGTTCGCGTACAGTGTCTTTCGGGCGGGTGAGTATCACCACGATACGGTCGTAGCCGTCATCGATGGCCTTCTGCACCGGAATCGGATCGGCGATGCCGCCGTCGTAATAGGGGACGCCATCGATCTCATACGGTTCGCAAGCCACCGGCACCGCTGATGACGCCTTCAGGATGTCGAAATTGTCGTAGCCCACGTCGGACTTGCTGAAATACTTCGTGGAGCCGTCTTCGGCGTTGCACGCAACCACGGTGAAATCGGTCGGGTTGGCTTCGAAAGCCGCGTAGTCAACCGGATTTTCACCATCATGATTGCTGAGCGTGCTATACACGTAGTCGAGGTTGGCGAAATTATGGTTCTTGACGTAGCTGTCGAAGCTCGCGTATTCCTTGCGGAACGCGTACTGCGTGTAGAACGTGTGGTTGCGCCCGTGCTGCTTCGCGATGAACGAGACCATGTTGGCGCTGCCGGCGGAAACGCCGTAGCAATGGTCGACGCTGATGCCGTCCTCAAGCATGCGGTCCATCACGCCCGCACCGTAGATCGCACGGAAACCGCCGCCGACGTCGATCATTGCCGTTCTATGAGTCATATGCGCCCCGTCCTTTCGTCGTCCGTCCTTTCGGATTTCAATTGACTTTACGCGGTCTAATTGACGTATTTTTGCGTATTCGGTCATTTCTTAGCGAAGGACGACGTAAAATATCTGCGAATAATCAATAAAAATGGAGTGGAGAAGATATCAATGAACGAAGCTGCACTGCCTCAGTCGACGGTCCATATCGCCCAAGCTGATCCGGACGGGATTCTGCTGGTGATTCACGCGGGTGCCGGCAATCGTGGCAAAAAGGATACGCCAGAACGTCGTGCCCAGGTGGAGCAGGATTTGAACAGGGCTCTTGAAACTGGCTATGCGTTGCTGGAGCAGGGGGCTCCGGCGGAGGATGCCGTGTGCGCGGCTATCCGTGTCATGGAGGATGCTCCGGAGTTCAACGCTGGCCGTGGTGCTGCGCTGACAAGCGAAGGCATCGTATCCATGGATTCCTGCCTGATGACCGGTATCGATGGCGAGGTTGGTTCCGCATGTGGTCTGACCACGTCTAAGAATCCGATCAACGTAGCGCGTGCCATCAAGGAAAAGACTAAGCATGTCATGTTTGCCAAGCCTGGTAATGATTTGCTTAAGGAGTGGGGAATCGAACTGTGCGACAGTGATTATTTCATCACTCCGGCACGTCAGGAATCCTTGCGCGAGGCGCAATCCAACGGCGACGAGTGGGAGAAGCATGGCACCATCGGCGCTGTCGCCCGTGACTCGTCCGGCAACATCGCTGCCGGCACCTCCACCGGTGGCATCACCAACCAGATGCCGGGACGTGTCGGCGATTCGCCTCTGCCGGGCTGTGGTACCTATGCCAACAACGATTCCGTCGCGATCTCCTGCACCGGCATCGGTGAGGCGTTCGTCAAGGAAGTCGCTGCGCATCAGGTTTCCGATCGTGTTCTGTACGCCAAGGAGGAGCCAATCGAGGCCGCGAAGGCGGCGCTGGATGGTGTCGCCCGTCATCATGGCGATGGCGGTATGATCGTCGTTCCGGCTCATGGTGAAGGCGCAATGGTGTTCAATAGCGAGATGATGAACTGCGGTTGGAAGTCTCCGAAGGGCAGCTACGTGCAGAGTTGATGCTGTAGTGGCAAACCGGCAAAACAGGCCACAAAAGTAAGTGGGGTTCGAATCCATGAAGGATTCGAACCCCACTTACTTTAGCTCCCTATATGGCCGGCGAATCGTTCGTCCACCGGCCGGAAACATCACTTAGTGATGGTGTTGTAGGTAGGCAGATTGGTGTAATCGAACGATACGTTCTTCACGTTCGTCGCGGACGCGGCGGCGACGTTGTCGTTCCACAGCGGAATCACCGGAAGATCCTTGGCCAGCACTTCCTGCGCCTTGGTGAAGTCCTCGGTTCGCTTCTTTACGTCGGTCTGGGCAAGTGCAGCGTTCAGGAGCTCGTCGAATTCCGCGCTCTTGTAATCACCATCGTTCGAACCATGACCGTCAGCGGAGCTGGAGGCATATAGCGGATTGAGATAATCTTCAGCGGACGGGTAATCCAGCATCCAGCCAGCACGGAACGCGGTTTTGATGGTGCGGTTGGTCACCTGGTTACGCACGTCGCTGAACGTGGCGTACGGCTCGCCAGCGGCGTCGATGTCGAGCGTGTTCTTGATCTGGTTGCACACGGCATCGACCCATTCCTTATGGCCGCCATCGGCATTATAGGCGATTCGGAAGTTGCCGGACCATGGCTTGATGGCATTGGCTTTCTTCCAGAGTTCCTTGGCCTTGGAAGCGTTGTATTTCAGGTTGCCGCCGTTCTGCTCCAGTTCCTTCACATATTCGGGGACGAGCGGTGAAGTGAAATCGGTGGCCGGGGTCTTCGTGTTGTTGTAAACCTTCTTGACGACCTGGTCGCGGTTGATGGCCATGGAAATGGCCTGACGACGCAACTGGCCTTCTTCGTCGTTGCCGAAATGCTCAAGACGTTCCGGAATGACGAAGGACTGGAATGAGGATCCTGCCTGGCTGTAGGCGATCACGCCGGAATCCTGACGGAAGGTCTTCACCGCGGACTGTGGAATCTGATCCATCACGTCGAGGTTGCCGGACAGCACGTCGGAGTAAGCGGAATCCTCATTCGTATAGACGCGGTATTCGATGCCTTTGTTGGATACCTTGCGGCTGCCCTTATAATCCTTGTTTGGTACGATGATGATGTTCTTGTCGTGGGACCAGGACTTGAACTTGTACGGACCATTGCCAATCGGAGCCTGACCGAACTTCTTGATGTCCTTAAATGCCACGCTTGGCAGCGGGAACATGGATTGGTGCGCGAGCTTGGTCGGGAATACGGAATCAGGCTTGTTCAGCTCGACGACCAGCGTGTAGTCGTCCGGGGTGGAAAGACCGGAAAGTGTGGCCTTCGGATCGACGTTCGGATCCTGCAGCTCGTCATAGCCCTTGATGGTGGAGAATCGGCTTGCGGTCTTCTGCGCGTTCTTCACATTGGCGGCGAAACTCCAGGTGTCGGCGAAGGAATGGGCGGTTACTGCCTCGCCGTTGGTGAACTTCCAGCCTTCCTTCAACTTGATCGTGTACTTGGTGGCGTCCTCGTTCGGGGTGATACTCTCGGCGACTTCGAGATGTTGCTTGCCTTTTGCATCGAAGCTTACCAGACCTTCGAACAGGTATCGAATAACTTTGCCGCCGCCCATTTCATTGGTGTCGCTTGGAATTAGACCGTTCTGCGGTTCGCTGTTGTTCACTGAAATCAGTGAGGTGCTATCGGAACCGTTGGAGGCTGTGTCATCGCCGGACGACGAGCCGCATGCGGCGATCGACGTCAGCATGGCACCCGCCGCGGCCATGGCCAGCAGGCGACGGAACGCGTTGTTCTTCATTTCATTCTCCTTTAATGTCAACATTTCCGTCGATTATGTCGACGAAAAACAATAGGAAACAATATAGGAGTTTTATAAAATTTTCGCGTTATGTCTCAATTTGGACATGAACCGCTCGCAGACGATGGATATGGACGCCATCCTCAACTTTTTAGGAATGCGGGAATGGCCTCGGCTGCCGCATAGCCCGCGCGGTACATGCGTTCCAAACCTTCGAACGACTTGCTCAACGTGTTCAGGCCGTACAGGCTTTCCGGCGCGAGGATGAGCACGCGGCCGTCCTGCTCGTATTCCTTGGCCAGCGCCACTTCGTCGTTGTACTTCTGATAACGGTTGAGCAGTTTTTGCGGGTTTCAATTGGCTTTGCGCGGTCTATCGGAACATTCGCGATCAGCGACCAAGCAGTGATTGCGCTAATTGCGCGATTTGCGCGGAAGTGTCGGAATTGGCCAGCTCGATGCCACCTTCCGCGTCTTCCGGAGAGAGCTTGCCCAACGATTCAAGCACCACGCCAAGATGGCGCACGGTGCCTTCGTTGCCGTCGATGATTGCCGCTGTGTCGGGCAGCAGTTCGCGGAAATAGTCGCGATAGAACACGAAATGCGTGCATCCGAGCACGACGGAGTCGATTGTTGACAGATCGTATTGGTCGAAATACTGGTGCAGCGTGTGCATCACAACATCGTGATCGTCGAGTTGGCCGTGCTCGACGATCTCCACCAAACCGGGGCAGGGTTCCGGAAAGATCGTATGGTCTGTTTTGAAACGATCCATCAGTACGGCGAACTTACGTTCCCGCAACGTCAGGGGAGTAGCTGCGACGATGACACGCTGACGATTGCCATGGCCTCGATCGCACGCCACCTTCAGCGCTGGTTCCATGCCGATGATCGGAATGTCGTATTTGTCGCGCAATTCGTCGGCTGCGGCGGAAGTGGCGGTATTGCAAGCGATGACAACCGCTTTCACTCCTTGCTCCACGAAACGTTTCACAATGGCGTCGGACAGCTTGCGTACCTGTTCAGGTGATTTGGTTCCGTACGGAGCGTTCGCGGAATCGCCAAAATATAGCACGCGTTCGTTCGGCATATCGCGGCGGATTTCGCGCGCCACGGAAATCCCGCCCAAACCGGAATCGAAAACGCCGATTGGTGCCGTTGAAGTCATACGTCCTCCCTTGTTCCGCACGCAAACATGCTGCAACATAACGCACACGTGTTGCGTCCAACTCCTCCAATAGCCTACCGCGTGTAGAGTGAATCGGTATGAGCATTCCAAGCATTGTTTACAAAGCACACGCCACCGGCAACGATTTCGTGGTGTATCTAGACGCCGAAGGCACGTACGAGCCTACCGCCGATGAAGTGCGATTCCTGTGCGACCGTCATTTCGGTATCGGTGGCGACGGTTTGATCCGCCTTACACATCCGCAGGCGGTGTCCGATTTGAACGACAAGCAGATTGCTGTTTGTGCTGTCGGCAATGCGGATTGGTTCATGGACTACCGCAACGCGGACGGCTCGTTGGCTGAGATGTGCGGCAACGGCACGCGTGCGATCACCCTGTTCGCGCAACGGCAGGGTATTGCCGGTCAGCCGGGCGGTGAACCGTTCCGTCTCGGCACCCGTGCCGGTGTGAAGGTTCTGACTTCGCTTGGCGATGTGCCGACTCTTGGCAATGACGTGTTCCAGGTTGAGATGGGTTCATGGAAGTGTGGCGATCTTGATGGATACGAAGTGACGATTCCCGGCACGGCCGGTTCCGCACGCGGCACGTTCGTGGACATGGGCAATCCGCACGTGGTCGCCGTTATCGAAGACGCGTTCTCCAGCCTGCCGACCGTGGAACAGCTTGACCTAGTGACCAAGCCGGTCGTCTCACCCCAGATCGAAAGCGATCAGAACGTTGAATTCGTGCGCATCGACGAACAAAGCGAAGGCGACAACGAGGGCAGCGCCACCATGCGCGTCAATGAACGCGGCTGCGGTGAGACATTGTCGTGCGGCACGGGCCTGTGCGCCACCGCCATCACCCTGCGTGCCAAAACAGGCATCGACCATTGGACAATCACCGTGCGTGGCGGTACTTTGCGCGTCGACGTGACCGACGACGATGTGAAACTCACCGGATCGGCCACTATCGTCGGGAAGATCGAACTGCTGTGAGTTGCGCATGCGGTTCGTGCGGAACTCGCGCATGAACCGCATATGCAAAACTGAAATCCACGAATACGTAGCATAAAGAAAGAAGCCGGCTGTTTTCAGTCGGCTTCTTCTGTAAGCAAGCGAATCCTTACTGCTGATTGAACGTTACCTAACGTCAGCTGAACAGCATCGGGCCATCCTTGACGAGAATGATCACGATCAATGCCACAATCCATACGGCATCGACCATTAGATCGTAATTAAGACGGTAGTAAGTGCGCACGCCCGCACCTTTGGCCGGAATCTCCTGAACCACCGCCGTGGCATGAGACAACGCCATGAACTGCACGGTGGTGGAGAACATCAGGCATAGGCACCACGGGCATAGCGCATTGATTACAAACAGCGACTGCGAGGTCAGCCAATACGAATAAGCCAGCGCGGCCAGTCCACCCAGCCATGTGCACAACGCAAACCAGCGAGGCACGGCAACCTTCGTCAGGCCGATCACTGCGATCGTTACGAACACTGATTCCGCGGCGATGCCGAAGAACGCATTCGGGAAACTCAAACCGGCGAACCTCACAATCTCAGCCTGCCACGATTCCGCAACCGTGGAACACGACATCACGGCATTCACATCACAGCTGAGTTTCTGACCGGGATTACGAGCCAATTTCAGCGTCTCTGCGGAAAGCACGAACGATACGACCAGCGCGACCGCCGAAGCGGCCAGCATGATCAGATACGTCCAAGTGGCGCCGTGACGCCAGCCGCGCGGCTTTGTATAAGCATCGTCGAGAGTGGCGTCGGCAACCAGTTCGCCGGAAAAATCGCTCATCATGCATCCTTGAATCAAAATACAAACGTTGTCATCGCCTAGTTTACGCGGTATTGTGCCGCGTTGCGGCGAAGAACAGCTTACGATGGATACATGATTCGCGTAGGTACTGCGGCACCGCCCGCTGAAGGTTGGGACATTCACTGCCATACCGTTTTTTCTGACGGTACGGAAACGCCGTGTACGTTGCTGAAAGAGGCACGATCATTGCGATTGCATGGTGTTGCGATTGCCGATCATGATACGACCTCCGGCTGGCAGGATGCGTTGGATGCTTCGCGGCAGATTGGATTGCCGTTGTTACGCGGTACGGAAATCACTGCCGTCGATGAGAACGTATCCGTGCATATGCTCGCGTTTCAATACGATCCGCTGAATGCCGATATCAGCGAGATGTTCGCGTCTACTCGCGATGCGAGATTGCGGCGCACCAAACGCATGGTGGAACTGATGGCGCAGGATTTTCCGATTACATGGGATGACGTGCTTGCACAGGTGCGTGAAGGCAAGCGTACCACGATCGGCCGGCCGCATATCGCCGACGCATTGGTAGCGGCTGGTGTGTATGAAACACGATCCGACGCGTTCTCCGACGCGGTGAGCGCAACATCGAAATATTACATTCCCACGCCATCACCGACCACGCATGATGTGGTGGCCGCGGTCAAGGGTGCGGGCGGGGTGGTGGTGATCGCCCACGCCGGAGACCCCCGCCGCAATCGGACATTACTGACCGACCGGCAAATTGAATCTCTCATTACCGAAGGTTTGGATGGTTTGGAAGTATGGCATCGTGGCAATCCGCCAGAACAACGCGAACGGCTGCTCGCCATTGCGCGCCGGCATGACCTGCTGGTGACTGGCGGATCCGACTGGCATGGTAAAGGCAAACCGAATGCGCTGGGGGAGAACCTCACCGATGACGAAACGGTTCAGGAAATCATCAATCGAGGCGTTCTCTTGAGCAAATAATCGTCGAAGGAGAAAATAAAAAACCGACACGCAATCATCGATGCGTAATTGCGATATGAAACCAGGAACGAGTTGATCTCTCAAAATGGAAAAGCCAGGCGCGAACGTCTGGCTTTTCTTGCTACGTCGAAAACGTGTGTTTCAGCTCGAAGCTGAAATCTGGTGAAGCGAACGGGTCAGAGGTTGCCGAAACCTACAGCGTGCTTAGTTTCGGAACCGATGATGGCGTAGCCAAGCGAGCCTGCCGGCACCACGATGCGACGACCCTTGTCGTCCGTCAGATTGATGGTCTTGCCGTTCTCCACGGCGTTGGCGATGGCCGCGTTGACCTCATCGGCGCTTTGTTCGGTGCTGAAGGTGACGGTGCGGGCCACATTCTGAATGCCGAGTTCAATATCCATGGATGCTCCTTCGTAATAATGTGCAATGCATGCGCACGTGTATGTACGGGTATGTGCGCCTATTCTACGCGTGGCTTCTCATCGGTGGCGTCTTCCGTCTCCCATCGATTAATCTGCGCCTGCGCTTTCTGCATGGTCGCCTCATCTCGCTCCAACAGAGGAATGAGTACGGTCGCGGCCTCGCTGTGCGATGCGGGAATCGATTCCTCATTCGTATCGTCGTTGCCGTCGGCCGTTTCCAGCCTGCTGATTACCATGGTGGAACTTGACGGCATGGATTCGTGCCGTTCTTTTGCGGAACGTTCCGGAATGAAAGTGCTGACCGAGGTCGCCTCACGCTCATTCGTACTGTTTGACGGTGCTTGTGATTGCTGTGTTCCGGCCGGTATAAACGCTTCCGTCGCATCGTTGACGATTTTCTTCGTCTTGCGGACCGGCTGGGAGTCGGTCACGTCGAAATCGCCGGTTACGTCGAAATCTCCAGTGGAATCATCCATATTCACGGCATCGATATGACGTTCACCGGTCGTGTCGGAATCATTCTGCTGCGCGGCCGCGTTACGGCGACGCTCTGATTCGTTCAGCAACGTGCCTACGGTGATCGTGCTCGGCGGGCGCTGGGGACGATCCTTGGCTTCCTGCTTCGATTTGGTTTGTGCGCGATTCTTCGCCGTAGTGACACCCAACTGGTGTGCCAAACGTTCTACCTGCGCCTTGAATTGCATAATCTTGGCGTTGTCCGCCTTGTTCAAAGCGGAAATGAAATCGCCGACCTGTTCCATCTGCAGCCACAGATTGGCGCGCAGCATAATCAGATCATCCAAACGGTTGCCCAACATGCGACCATATGCGGAAAGCAGAGCGTTACGGTGATTCTCATCAAGTTTGGCGAAAATCCAAGCCAAATCGCGGGCAGGATCGTTTACCTGCATGTCCTGCCAATTCGTGACCGCGGTGATGGACGAACCGGAGAACAGCAAATCGCCGTCACGCAATCCGCCGTGCACCGGGCAAGTGGAGAACGACCATAGTCCGTCAGTCTCAAGAATATTCGCCCAACTGGTGGTGATCTCCTGCGGAACATGCCCGGCTTGGCACAACCGTTTGATCCAAGCGGTCAGCTGTGCGCGAATCTGGCCGGTGGCAAACATCGGATAGCCCGCTTCCTGCAAGAAGTCGGGGCGAAGGCGATGAATCGCCCCCAAAGCGGTGCCTACGCTGGAGCAATCGTCCAAAGTCAGCAGCTCCAACGGCCGCGCCTGACCCACATGATGGATGGCTACGAGCACGGACGTGTCTCCAGTGGAGGAATGCTTCAAATCGCCGTTGGAAAAAGCCACTATGCGATCGACGGCAAACCCCAATCCGCCTAATTCGCGGGCGTGCGCGAGCGTCTGCGCAGCGCGCACGCGACCGGCAAGACGTTTACGGCCTTCAGGTGTGTTGGATGCGAACACGTCATACAGTTTGCCTGCCGCATCCTGAACCACGGCATGGTCTACTCCATACCCTTCGTCGGTCGGATTGGTCTGTTCGCTGGCGCGCGCGCCGGCAATGGCGGCATTGGGCATTGTCGCGCTGGTCAGGGCAGCCATCATAAATTCGCTTCGTTCGGTCACAATTCCAACCTTAATACACAGTAGGGGCGAAGTGGCGCCGACTTGCCCGTAAAACTGTTGGCCAACCGCCAGCAAATCGACGTTGCATCATATTGCGCCGTCATGGCGGGCATATTGGGTGCAGCCAGGCAAGACATGCAATGACATCTCATGAAAACGCATGCGCCGATAACGGCAATCTGCCACAATGGAACGCATGAGTGCAACAGTGGAAGAAATTCTCGACGGATTAGATGATGCGCAACGGGCTGCCGCAACGGCAGTGGACGGTCCGGTGCGCATCATCGCGGGCGCGGGCGCTGGCAAAACGCGAACCGTAACCCGCAGAATCGCTTATGCGTGCGCAACCAAAGCATGGAATCCACGAAGCACGATGGCGGTTACGTTCTCCGTCAAGGCGGCGGCGGAAATGCGCAGCCGACTGTCGAAGCTTGATGTCGCAGCTGACGTCAAAGCCGCGACCTTCCACTCCGCGGCCCTCCACCAGCTTCGCCAGGTTTGGCCGGACGTGTGCGAAGGGCCTATGCCATTCATCTGTCGAAATCCGCGGGAACTGGTGGAGCGTTCGCTGCGTCGCGTCACCACCTTCCAGGTGGATGACGACACCATACGCAACTTGCAGACGGAAATCAACTGGTGCAAAATCTCGCTGATCTCGCCGGAAGATTACACGCGCGTTTGCGCGGCAATGCATCGTCAACCGCCTTCAGGTCTTGAACCAAGCCAATTCGTAGACGTATACAAAGCGTATGAAGCGGAAAAAACAAATCGCAACGAAATCGATTTCGACGATATTCTGCTGATTGTATGCCATTTGATGGAAAGCGATGAAGACGTAGCCTCAGCCATCCGCTCCAATATCGCATGGCTCACCGTCGACGAATATCAGGACGTTTCGCCACTGCAACACCGCTTGCTCACCCGATGGCTCGGCTCAAACCGCAATATCTGCGTGGTAGGAGATCCCGCACAAACCATTTACTCGTTCGCAGGCGCAAGCAGTTACAGTCTGCTCAATTTCGCTTCGGAATTCGGTCCGCTCACCGCAGACATCAACCTCAACAACGACTACCGTTCCACGCCGCAGATCGTCAACTATGCCAATCGTGTGCTTGCGGCATCGCCGCAACGGGCCGATTATCTGAAGCTCAGCTCTGAAAGGAGCAAAGGGCGAAGGGTTGCGGAAACCATATACGGCAGTGATTGGGAAGAGGCACAAGGCGTAGCGGCACGTATTCGCAAACTGGTGGATGCGGGGGAGTCGCCGGCCGATTGCGCGATTCTCACCAGAGTCAACGCACAGCAGAAAATCCTGTGCAAGGCATTGGGCGAACAGCATCTGAGATACCGCGTGCGCAGGGATAGCGGATGGCAGAATTCCGCGCTTTCCGACGATGCACAAACCAGATTGGCCATGTTGGAAGCATTGGGCGTCGGCGCGGATTTGAGCGGCGTGACCATTTCCACCATCCACGCGTCCAAAGGCTTGGAATTCAAACACGTATTTCTCATCGGCTGTTCGGAAGGACTCATACCGTATGGAGCCCCGCAAGAGGGCGAAGTGCTTGAAGAGGAGCGCAGACTCATGTATGTGGCTGTGACGCGCGCTGAGGACACGCTTGACGTTTCATATGCGCGCACCCGTGAAGGCAATGAGGGCGAAAGGGCACGACGGGTGTCACGCTTCTTCCGCTGATACTGCTAACGGAATAGCGTGATTATTCGGCGTCAGTTTCGTTGTTGCTGCCGGATTCTGCGGAATCGTCAGAGTCGCTGCCATTGGTATCGGATTCGCCGCCCTTGTGCTCTTCTTCGTCAAGCAGCTTGCTGAGTTCGGCATCCCAATCGATGGTCATGCCATCGGCATCGCCAAGGGGCTGTGGTGCCGTGCCGGTTGCGTTGGAAGCGGCGAACGTCGTATTTTCCGTGTTTTCCGACGATCCGTTGTTCTGCGATTGTGAGGCGTTGCCATCGTCATCATTCGGCAGTTGCGGCAGCAGATCGGGATGTGACCATTTCGCGTCTCGTGCCTGTGCGCCTTCCGTAGCGCAGATGTTATCCCACAATGCGGCCGCTTCACGCATGCGCTTCGGGCGTAATTGCAAGCCGATCAGGCTTTCGAAGGTGCGTTCCGCAGGGCCTCCGATGGCGCGCTCGCGGCGGAGCATCTCACGAAGCTGTTCGATATGCGGAATATGGGCCATGCCGGCGCGCCACACTACGGTGTCTACCCAGCCCTCGACCAAGGCGAGCAGATTCTCCAGCGATTTCATGGCCTGCTGTTGTTCAGGCGTGTCGGGGAACGCCACCTTGGTGATGTTCACTGCGTCGGCCATGGAATCCGGGTCGACGGACTGCGCATCGCGGATCTGCTCCTCCATGGCGTCCAAATCGATGCTGGTGCCACGGGCATACTTGCCCAACAGCGCTTCGAAGCGTGGCATCAGCCACGGCACGGAAGCATACAGGCGCGAATGGGCGAGCTCCTGCAATGCAAGATAGCTCATTACCTCGGTCACGTCGATTTCCAAGGATTTGGCGTATTCGACGATGTTCTGTACGATCAGGCCGCCAGCCGGATTCTTCAGCAGCGAAATACCTTGGTCGAAACTGCCACGCACCTCATGCGACAAATCACCGGCGGCGCGTCCCAGCTGCATGGCAAACGACGTGTTGCCGACGAAACGCATCAGCTTTGCCGGATCCTTCATATCATCAGGAATCGGAATCTGCACCGGACCAGCGAAAATGCCGGAAACTTCTGTATGAAACTCCGAATCTCCAAAGCGCTGAGACAAAATCGAAGCCAGTGCGTCGCTCATCGACTCGGCTATGGGAGATGCGAACTGCGCCCAGGAATCGATACAGCCTTCCACCCATCCAGCGCGGGTGAGCACCTGCGTCTCGCCCTGTGCGGGATTGAACTCGCAGGCGGTATCGAGCCACAGATTCGCCTCGCTGATGGCACGGCGGGCCATCTCTCCGTATTCCGCGCTCACGCTGGTTTCAGATCCCTCGCCATTGGCCTGCTGCAATGCCAATGATTTCGCCAATTTGACGTTGATTGGACCTTCTTCGGTAATGTGCTGGATGTCTCCGAAAGTGTTGAATCCGCTCGCGGTGAACGCCTGCATCATAGATCTGACTTCAGCCGGTTTGGGAAGCTTGCTTACGTCCTGACTCATCAGCTGGTCGCGCAACTCTTCCGGCATGTTGGAAAACTGGTTCCATGCCATCTCGCCTTGAATTGGTCCGAAACAATCGATAAACCATTGGCGGATCGCGTTCTCGTCCATGCCGGCCCTGCCTTTTCCTAAGCGTTTTTTCAAGTTTGGTTGGTTCCATACTATGCTATGGGAGGTATGCCCAAGATGAAGGAAACACGACGAATTTACGGCAAAAACACACGTAACGGTGCTCCGGGACGTGTCAAACGATGGCTGATAAACGCGGAAGGTTGGCTGTCCGCGCGTTCATGGCGTTATCTTGCAGGGCCGGTGGTGGCGGTACTGTGCGTATTGGTGTTGATTATGCCCAGCGCATATGTGGTGCAGATGCCCGGTCCGACGCAGAATGTGCTCGGGGAGGTTTCCGGCAAGCAGGTCGTCGCCGTTTCCGGTGTGAAAACGTATAAGGATTCAGGCCAGCTGCTGTTGGTCACGGTCAATGCTTCAGGTGTGCCAGGATACCCGGTGTCGAACGCGCAGGCATTGGTGGCGTGGGCCGATTCGAAATCCACGGTGATGCCTCAGGAGGCGGTGGTTCCTGTTGGGCAGACCGCAGAGGAATACAAGGATTCCAGCGACAAGGAGATGACGTCATCGCAGGATTCTGCCACCGCGGCGGCGAAAAAGTTCCTGGAAGGGCATGGTTATGACGTGTCCGGCATGAAGGTGTCCATGCATGTGGACGACATTGGCGGGCCGTCGGCGGGCATGATGTACACGCTTGGTCTGATCGACAAGGTGACTGGTGAAAAACTTTCCGGGGGTAAGATCATCGCGGGAACGGGCACGATGAACGACAAAGGTGAAGTCGGTGAAATCGGAGGCATCCGTTTGAAGATGCTAGGAGCGAAACGCGACGGCGCAACCTGGTTCCTTGCCCCGGAATCCAATTGTTCCAGCGTTGTGGGCCATATTCCGGAAGGCTTGAACGTGGTGAAGGTGTCCACTTTGCAGGAGGCGTACGATGTGCTGATTGCCATCCGAGACGGCAAGGGTGCATCCTTGCCGCAATGCTCCGCGGAAGAGTGACGCATTCTTAACGCATATATAAAAAACAATCTCGCAAAGTGGGCAATTCCACGGTTCGTAACGTATATGTTCGAGCAGTGTTGGTATATTGACGAACGTGAATCAAACGGCATCTGATAACGCTGAAGAATTCGGTTTCCACGCCGGCGACCTGGTACAGGAATGGCTGTGGGACGATGATGTGGACGACTCGATCCGCGCCAAGATCGAGGATCTGACCGGTGAGGAGCTGGTCGACGAGGACTATGATTCCGCCGTTGATGGCGTGATTATCTGGTGGCGCGACGGCGATGACGAAGACGAATTGTCTGACACCATCGTCGATGCGTATGCGGTCCTTGGAGACGATGGTCCATTGTGGGTGCTCACCCCGAAGCCGGGACGTCCTGGCGCGGCAAGTTCAAGCACCGTACAGTCCGCCGCGAAGACTGCCGGCATGAATGCAGCCATGCCGCTGACCGTCAGTGGTGACTGGAACGGCATCCATCTGCGCGCATTCGGTAAAGGCCGCTGATCGTATTCGTTTTGCCCGCCTCGCGGCATGCATGGCCAAGGTCGGGCGCTCATATAAAGGCTTGGAATCACACGATTCCAAGCCTTTTTTACTTGCGAAAGCGGTCGAAGAAGATGTTTCCACGAAATTGTCTATATCGAATTGGTAAGCATTGACGGAGGCTTTGGCAAAACCTTGACAAAAGTCATGACTTTGCTGACGTGCACGCGAGACAATTGGGAATATCAGAAGAGCCGGAACGGTTTATCTTCTGCGGAAACAAAAGGTGGGCGATAAGGGACTCGAACCCCTGACATCCACCGTGTAAAGGTGGCGCTCTAACCAACTGAGCTAATCGCCCGCAAAGCTCTACTGTACAGTATTCGTTGCCAGCGACAGTCTCAACGTGTGTCGCGTTGCCAGGTAAGAGGTTCCTCCCATGGAGAATACGTGAAAAAAAACGGTGCGATTTGAGTGTCGATTCACTGATTTTTCTACACGAAAAAGGCAAGCGTCGAATCAATCACGTAAAGTAGTTGCGTTGAGTAGTGCAGTAGGAGGTCGATAGCCAATGGCGCAGGAACCTGAATCCGAGAGAAACGCATCGGGGATCGCTCGTACTTCGAAGCGCAAGTGGGGGTACGATTCCGAACAGGTGGACGCTTTTCTTGAGCGTGCGCACATGCTATACGAAGGTGAGGGAGCGCAACTCACCCAGCATGATATTCAAAATGTTTCTTTCGATTTGGTCAAGGGCGGTTACGTGATCGCTCAGGTAGACGCGGCCCTTGCCCGGCTGGAGCGTGCCGTGGTAGATAAGCAGACCACATGGGAGATTTCGCAGCATGGCCGCGTGGCGTGGAAGGCACAGACCGAAACCCTGTTCAGTCAGCTTGACGCTCACTCCAAACGTGAGCACGGCGAACGTTTCAAGCCGGGAGAAGGCAAAGACCCGAGCTATGACCGCAAGCAGGTGGATCGCATCGTCGATCAGTGCCTGACGAAGGCCGCTGGCGAACTCGGCGTGGAGGAAGTGTCGGAAGACGATGCCAAGAAGCTCGTCGATCTGAACTCCCAGACCGTGGCGAATGTGATCTTCACCCAACGCAAGGGCAAGCGCGGCTATGACGAGCGTCAGGTGGATTATTACCTGAACGAATGCGTGCAGCTGCTGACCAGACTCGAATCCTATGCGCGTGTGGCCGACTTCGTGGGCGAGCCCTCCGAAAGCGCGATGTCCGCAGTAAATCCGTCCGCAACCAGTCTGGCATCCCAAGAGACGCAGGTGGTCTCGCCGCTATTCGCCGTTCCAGCCGTTTCCGCAGAATCTATTGCGCAGCCCGCTCAGGTTCAAAACAGCACTGACTCCTTCGACGCTTTGAATAAGGCGGAACGTGAGATTTTTACCACGCCTGCAACGTCCCCGGTGAGCATTCCGGCCGCGCAGACCGCTGCGCCGACGCATGCTCCTGTGGTTCCGCCTGTGTTCCAGCCAACCATCAGCACCCCGCCGGCTCCGGTAGCTCCGGCAGCTCCTGTAACGCCGGAACCTCAGGCTGCTCCGGTTGCTCCAGCGGCTCCGGAACAGTCGTTGGCACACCTGTTCAAAGCGTCCAATGCGGTTGCCGAGGAGCCATCTTCCGCAGGAACGGAAACCGAAGCGTTCAATCCGCTTTCCGATGATGGCGCGTCGAGCTATGATGCTCCGTCCGCGCCTGCGGCTCCTGTGATTCCAGACACTCCGGTCGTGCATCAGCCAGAAGAGTCTCACGGCATCAACATCGCTCCCGATTCTTCGTTGGCTGCCTTGGCGCAGATGGCTCAGAACATCGACGCTCCCGATCCGGTCGAAGACACGTTCACCCCGCGCATGCCAAGCCTGTCGACGCCGAACCTTCCGCAGGTTAATACCGAATCGATCAATCTCGGAACCTTGCCGACCGTCCCACCCTCCTTCACACCGGAACCAGCAACCTCCGCAGATCACTCGACAACGGCAACTCCCGTTGAACCGGCGAAGCCGACGGTGGAAGAGAAGAAGAACGAAACCAAGCCGGCAACCAATCCGATGTTCGGACCGACCAACAGCAATCTGGATGTCGACATTCCTGACCTGTCGTTCCCCTCTTTTGACTAAGCAATCGCATTGAACAGGCTGGCGTGACCGTCAGCCTGTTTTCACGTTCACATGAGCAAACAAAAACAATACGGAGCACACGCATAACCCATGCAAACCTCAACCGTAGTCATTCTCGGATCCACCGGATCCATCGGCACCCAAGGCCTTGACGTCATCTCCCGCCATCTTGACCGCTTCGACGTGGTCGGACTTGCCGCAGGTGGCTCCCACGTGGAACTTCTGGCCCAGCAGGCGGCACGATTCCATGTCTCAAAAGTCGCTGTTTTCAAAGAAAGTGCGGCAAAAGCACTACGTGAGGCATTAGAACAAGCCGGCGCAGGCAATGTGGAAATCACAGCTGGACCGGAGGCTGTGGTCGCCATGGCCGGATCCGGAGCCGACGTGGTATTGAACGGCATCACCGGATCCATTGGACTTGAACCTTCCATCGCGGCGCTGCAGGCAGGATCGCAGTTGGCACTCGCCAACAAGGAATCCGTAGTGGCCGGTGGGCATTTGCTGTTCGACGCGCAAGTGCGTGCCCAGCAGATCAATCCGGTCGATTCCGAACATTCCGCCATCTGGCAGTCGTTGCGTTCAGGCACGCACGGTGAAGTGTCGAAGCTGGTTGTCACCGCTTCGGGCGGGCCGTTCCGCGGTTGGAAACGCGAGCAGATGACCGATATCACACCGGAACAGGCGTTGAACCACCCCACTTGGAATATGGGTCCGGTGGTGACCATCAACTCGTCCACACTGATGAACAAGGGACTTGAAGTCATTGAGGCGAGTCGTCTGTTCGACATGCCTCCGAGCCGCATTGACGTGACCGTGCATCCGCAGTCTATCGTGCACTCCATGGTGGAATTCCGCGACGGTGCCACCATTGCGCAGGCTTCGCCGCCTGATATGCGCCTGCCGATCGCGCTTGGACTGTCCGCTCCGGAACGACTTGGCAATATCGCGGCGGCATGCGATTGGACAAAAGCCGCGACTTGGACGTTCGAACCGCTCGACGATGAGGCGTTCCCCGCGGTGAGCTTGGCTCGACACTGCCTGGAAGCTTCCGAAAAGCATACGGCCGTGTTGAACGCTGCCAATGAGCAGGCCGTCCATGCCTTCCTTGAACATCGTCTGCCATATCTCGGCATCGTCGATACCGTCAGAGAAGTGTTGGACGAAATGGACGCGGAGCTGCGTGGCAATCCGCTCTTCGCTTCCGTGGAGGAAATGAGCCAACTCGAGCTGGAAGCCCGCCATCGTGCCGACAACCTGATAAACAAGTAACGGAAAACGAAACAAGACAAACAGACGAAACGTGAGTGACACAAGGCTCCCTGTGTTGGGAGCCTTGTTATTGCAAGGATTTGACGTATGCCAGAAATCGAAAAGCCGTTCCGTAAAACCGGTGAGGCAGCCATCAGCGAAAGCCCATTGCATCCGCGCCGCAAGTCCCACCGCATCATGGTCGGACCGGTACCGGTAGGTGGGGGAGCCCCAATTTCGGTGCAATCCATGACCAACACGCTGACCGCCAATGTGCCCGCAACATTGCAGCAGATCGCCGAACTGACCGCAGCCGGATGCGACATCGTGCGCGTGGCCGTGCCAAGCCAGGATGATGCCGACGCACTGCCGGAAATCGTGAAGAAATCGCCGATCCCGGTAATCGCCGATATTCATTTTCAAAGCAAATACGTGTTTCAGGCTATTGATGCGGGCTGTGCCGCGGTGCGCGTGAATCCGGGCAACATTCGCAAATTCGATGAGGTTGGTCCCTCCATCTGCAAGGCCGCCACTGATGCGGGCATTTCGTTGCGCATCGGCGTGAACGCGGGCTCGCTCGATAAGGAACTGTATGCGAAATATGGCGGTCCGACGCCGGAAGCGTTGGTTGCGTCTGCCATGAAGGAAGCGCGCATGTTTGAAGACGTCGGCTTCCATGATTTCAAGATTTCCGTCAAACATCATGATGTGATCACTATGGTGGAGACGTACCGTCTGCTCGCGTCCAAAGGCGATTGGCCGCTGCATCTCGGCGTTACCGAGGCGGGTCCCGCATGGCAGGGTACGATCAAAAGCTGTCTTGCATTTGGTGCGCTGCTGGCTGAAGGTATTGGAGATACGATTCGTGTTTCACTGTCCGCACCGCCTGTCGAAGAAGTGAAAGTCGGCTGCAAACTGCTGGAATACATGGGATTGCGCCCGCGTAAGTTTGATATTATATCCTGCCCGAGCTGCGGCCGTTCCCAGGTTGACGTGATTCAGCTGGCCAACGCCGTGACCGAAGGATTGAAGGACGTGACCGCGCCGATTCGTGTGGCCGTGATGGGTTGTATCGTGAACGGTCCAGGTGAGGCACGCGAAGCCGATCTGGGTGTGGCATCCGGCAACGGCAAGGGGCAGATTTTCATCAAGGGCAAGGTTATTCAGACCGTTCCCGAAGATCAGATTGTGGAAACGTTGCTGGCCAAAGCGCAGGAAATTGCCGCGCAGATGGAAGCGGACGGGCAGGTGCCAGTCAATGCTACCGGCCCTGTAGTGGTGCCGGTGACACAGAGTAATTGCTGATTCGTTGAGTGCTGATTCGTTGGTTACAGGCGGTCGATTACAGATTGTGATCGACCGCCTGCTGATTTTCGCTGGCTGTTGATTGTCATTTCAGCTGGGGCCGGTACAATGAACGGCGTGTCAGATCAGGAACGTCAGTCAGTCATGTCCAGCGGGGAAATCCAATCCAGCCAGTGGACGAGAAGCAAACGACTGATGGTCAGTCTGCCCATTTTTATCATATTGTTGGGCATTCTGGTATCGGTATCCAATCTGACGGCATCATCATGGAATTACGAACCGACCGGGCAAACCATTGAAACGTTGGCTTCCGACACGTCCGTGACCTTCGACAATCCTTCGGGCAAAACCCTTGCCGAACAAGGTGATTACGAAGTGACGCAACGATATGTCACCATCGATGCCAAACAACCGTCAACTGGTGAAATCCAACATATCAAAGTGCTGATCCGTGAGCCGAAAGGCGCAGGAAATAGTCGGCCTGGCGTGGTGTTCATGCATGGAGCAGGCTATGGCACATGCGACAACTCCTTCGGAGACATGGCGCTTGCGCTCTCATCCGCGGGTTTCGTGACGGCCGTGCCTGACAAGCCGGTGTGGTCCACCAACGATGCGACTCGTGACTATCCAGGCTCCGCAGCCATCTACGATCAGGTCATCAACATGTTGCGTGATTTCGACAACGTTGACGCTTCGAATGTTGGCATTTACGCGACTTCCGAAAGCACATGGATTTCCTCATACCTGCTTGGGCGAGATCCTGATGTGGCGTTCCAAGTGCTGTTGAGCCCAATGGTGTATTCGCCACGATATTCGTTGGGATTCCTTGCGGCGCAGGATTTCGCGCTGGTCGGAGCGCATGATGGATACCAGTCCATTGTGCGTCGCGCGTTCAACATCGATGCGGAATTGTTCGGCCTGACCAATCTCGACCTCGACACGTTGAATCCCCAAGCCTATTCCATTCCCACGCTTGTGGCGTACGGCACCAAAGATGTGATGACAGCGCAGGTGGAAGGCACGGAGAAAATCATCGATATGGCGCATAAGGCGGGCAATTGGGACGTGACCGTGCGCACATATCCGATCGCCAACCATGTGCTCCGGCTCGGCGACGAGTCCAACAACGGCACTCCGTTCGCCGATGCCTACGTGGATGATGTGATCAGTTGGGCCGTCGGTACTACGCAAGGACTGGAACAGACCAGCGAACGTGTAGCCGGCACCAACCTGTACCAGTCGATCGCGGTTCCATCGGAATTGCGGGCGAATAGTGGGCTGACCATCTATCTGGTGGTGTTGCATGTCAGCATGGTGCTGTTGCTACTGGTGATCGGCGTGCTGTGGTTGATTGTATTCGTACGTAAGATTTGGGCGCGTGCGCATCGACGTCGATATGTGTTGGGGCTGAGACCTGTGTTCAAAAACGCGTTGATTACGCTTGCCGTTGCCACCATGGCCACTTTTGTGCTGTTTGGTGCAGGATTGGGCGAAGTGGTTATGGGCGTGGTCAAGCTAGCGTGGGGTGGCGCTCCCGCCGAGAATCCAGGCATGATGTATTGGAGTTGGCCGGTTATTCAAATGGTGTGCGTTGTTGTGGTGTGGGCGTGGTCCCGCGTGTTCATGCGTCTTATCGAGGAGGCGACGAATCGTGGTCTTGCACAATGGCCACCACGTAAGGGGGTTATAGGCGCGATTGTGAGTGGTCGCCAGCCGGTGCTTGCGTCGACGCGATTCGGACGCGTGATGTTTTGGATTACGGCGGTCACCATGCTGTATGTGCTGTTGGTGTTCGCGTTCTGGGGATTGTTTATTTACTGATATCGCGGGAGAGTGCGGCTGGCGCGAGAATGTACGGAAAGTATAGATAGTTCCGTTGGGAAAACAAGGCGAGGCGAAGGAGATGTGTGAATGCCGTTGTATCAGGACGAGGGCGTGGTCTTGCGCACCGTCAAACTTGGCGAAGCTGATCGTATCGTCACTTTGCTGACACGCGACCATGGCAAAATCCGTGCCGTCGCCAAAGGCGTGCGCCGAACCAAATCGCGTTTCGGAGGTCGTTTGGAGCCTTTCATGCGTGTCTCGTTGCTTATTGCGGAGGGGCGTTCGCTTGATGTGATTTCCCAAGCCGAGTCGATGTCGGCGTATGCGAGAGGCATCTGCACCGATTTCCAGGCGTATACCGCAGCGAATGTGATTTGCGAAACCGCTGACAAGCTGGTGGTGACGGAGCATGAGCGTTCCGTGGCGCAGTATCGGCTGGTGTTGGGAGCATTGAATGCTCTTTCCAAGCATGCGCATGAGGCTGCTGCGATTGGCGATTCCTACGTGATGCGTGCTCTTGCGATCGCTGGTTGGACGCCGCGTTTGCGTGCCTGCGTGGTGTGCGGGGATCCGATTTCTGCTGATCGTACATGGTTTTTCTCGATTTCCGCGGGCGGACTGATGTGTTCGACCGATCATATTCGTGAATCGTTTGACGTTTCGTGGAATGCGATCTGCCAGTTGCAGGCGCTTGTAGATGGCGATTGGGGAGAGCTGGACGGCACGGCGTTGTTTTCGGAAACCCGCCAAATGGTGGAAAAATGGGGCGAATACTATTTGGAACGTCCGATTCGTTCCATGCGCTTGCTAGATTAGCGGGTATGGCTTTTGAGAACGTGGATTACAAGTCCCTTGACATTCCGGCGGCACCATTTTCTGACCCGTCGATTATTCCTGATTTTCCGAAGAACAAGGTTCCGCGCCATATCGGCGTGATTATGGACGGCAATGGTCGTTGGGCACAGCAGCGTGGGCTGATTCGCACCGACGGGCATCAGGCTGCCGAACCGGTAGTGTTCGACACTATCGCAGGTGCCATCGAAGCCGGTGTGCGCTACCTGTCGCTGTATACGTTCTCCACTGAGAATTGGAAACGCAGCCCGCAGGAAGTTCGTTTTCTCATGGGCTTCTCGCGTGACATTATCCACCGTCGTGTGGAGCAGATGAACGAGTGGGGCGTGCGTGTGCGCTGGTCCGGCCGCCGTCCGAAACTATGGAAATCCGTTATCGACGAATTGGAAAAAGCACAGGAACGTACCAAAAACAACACGACCATCGACGTGGTGTTCTGCCTGAATTACGGCGGACGTGCCGAAATCGCGGATGCTTGCGCGGCAATCGCAAAAGAAGTGCGTGACGGAAAGATCTCCGGCGATCGTGTAACGGAAAAAATGATTGCCGAACACCTGTACAATCCCGATATCCCTGATTGCGATTTGGTGATTCGTACTTCCGGCGAACAGCGCACGTCGAACTTCCTGCCGTGGGAAGCAGCATATGCCGAACTTGATTTCGTGCCGGAACTGTTCCCCGATTGCGGTCGAGACGTGCTATGGCGTTCGATCGACCACTACATTCACCGCGACCGTCGTTTTGGCGGCGTCAAAAAGTAGTTTTTGCCTAATTGATCGCGTTCACTGTGGGGAGAGCATAAGGCTCCTCCCACAGTGTATTACTGCAGAGACTTGATGCGGGTGGTGAAGTCGGAGACGAAACGGTGGGAATCGACTTGAAGGGCCACGTGGATGCGAGGGGCGTTGGGGTCGATTAAGCCGGCGGGATCGCCGATGGTTCGACCTCGTGTGCCGTGAAAATCGCCGGTTTCGAGTTCGACTTTCATTGGCAGATTAATGCAGGTCACTAGTGACGGATCCACGGCGACGGCTGCGGCCAGCGGATCATGCAAAGGCATGCCTTGAGAAAACAGGCGTGCATCGGCTTTATAATTCGCGGCAATGGAGAAATCAGCCATGTCAGCGAGGAATACGCGCACATCGGAAGCAGATGGGCTTGAGTCTGAACTCGCGGTTCGAGCTGAAGCTGCATTCGAATTACCTGCTGAACCACCAAGTGTGTCAGCATTCGCTGCTTCACGCCAAGTACAGGTCGCATCGGAACCCATCAGGCATTGATGCGTTACGTCCAAGCCGACCATGGTGATGTCGGCACCGGAATGGAACACGCGATCCGCGGCTTCCGGATCCTGAATGATGTTCGTTTCCGCAGTCAGATCCCAACAGTTGCCTTCCTGCGTCAACGTGCCGCCCATCATCACCAGTTTGAGTTTGCCGGCAATATCCGGTGCGGCCGCGATCGCAGCATCAATATCGGTCAGCGGACCAGTCGCAACCACAGTGACGTCGAAACCATAAGCGCGAACCTGATCAATAATGAACCGCACGCCTTCGGAAACCGAATCGGCGGAAGAATCATCAGCATGAATAGAAGAAGCCGAATCCGTAGTAAGTGACAATTCAAACGAATCAACCGCAGGATTCGCATGAACATCATCCAACGCATATCCGCCAACGGAAATCAGACTACGGTAATCGCGAGAAAAAACAGTATCGGAACCGGAATTATCCGAAAAAATATCTGGAAAAGCTGTATTCGAAGACGAACTATCGCGAGCCGGGCCGAATCCTCCCAATCCATCCGTGCCGTGAAACTGTGCACAACCTGCATCCGGAATGAAACACCGAGCCCATGAAGGATGCGACGATCCACGTATCACTGGAATGTGCCGAAACCCCAACCGTTCCAGCACATACGAAGTATTGCGAACCGCAGTGTCGACGGAAACGTTGCCGTACGTGCCGATCACGCCAAGCACGTCAACAGTGTCGAACGTCGCAAGATATGCCAACGCCAGCGCATCGTCGATACCGGTGTCCACATCAAGAATCAGTCGTGTCATATTTGTATTTAATCAAACTCGTGCAATGAAGCCAAATGCAACGCATAATGGTGCGGCATCCCACAAACCATGTTCAACCCATACTGAGCAAGCAGTGTTGGACATGAAATAAAAATGCAGGATGCCGTATTCCAATATTTCGATTATTCGCACATAAACGGGTTACAAACCTACTCGTTCAAGCCCAATTATTTCAGGAATTCGTCGGTGGCAAGATCCTTGGCTTGCGGAGCGGTATGCACCACTTTGCCATGCGAGTCGGTGTAGGCATTTTCTTCGGCGATGAAATCAAAGTATTGCTGTGCCCCCTTCGTGTCGTTGGTGCCGAACACGAACGAGCCATCATTGATCTTGGCTGGATCGCCCCAATACTGGCCATCCACGATGGTCTTCATGCTCTTCTTGACGAAAGCCGGCTTGAGATTCGCGTCTGGAGCTTCCTTCACAAGGATTTCAGCGGCATCGTCCGGGTGCGAGTAGGCGTATTCGTATCCTTTTTTGGCAGCCTGCGTGAACTTCCTCACCAGATCCGGATTGGAGGAGATGGTTTTGGTGTTGGTGATGATGCCGATGGTGTCCGCATCGCCCGGCACGCCATAATCGGGTTCGGTGAAGCAATTGAGTTTCGGACCGTACATATCTGCTTGCACGCCTTCCCAAGTGGCGTAGAATCCGCCGAAATCGGCTTTGCCGCTCGACAGCGTCTGGAACGTGGATGTGCCGACCGTCACTTTGTCGAACGTGCCCTTGCCGCCATCGGTCTGGATCATGCGGCGGATCACCGCGTCGGATTCGTTCGAGCCGAACGTGGCGAAAGTCTTGCCGTCGAAGTCCTTCGGAGACTTGATCGAAGTGTTCGATGCAAGTGAGCACCAGATGGCGCTTGGTTTCTGCTGTACCTGCAGCACCTGCTTGATTTTTGCGCCTTTCAGCGTGTATGTGCCCACATTGGTGAGGTTGGATAGGGCGAAGTCGGCCATGCCGTTGTTCACGGCCTGTTCGGCGCCGGCCTGTGCCACGGCAACGATGTCCACGTCAAGCCCAGCCTGCTTGAAGTAGCCCTTGTTTTTGGCTACGTACACGCCGATATGATTGGTGTCGGGCGCCCAAGAGAGCATGAACGTCACTTTTTTCAGGCCGTTGCCGTCGGTCGTGGCCTTCGTGGAGTCGTTGCTTTGCCCGCATGCGGTCACGCCGACAAGCATGGCGATTGCGCCGAGGATCGTGATTGCTTTGCTGAAGATGCTGTTCTTCATACCTTGCGATTTCCCTTGAATCTTGCTTCTCTACCGTTTTCTAGGGATTGCGCTGCGGGCGGGGTTCGGGCAGAAAACGATACGAAGGGCCTAAGGCCCCCGCTCGTCCAATGCCCCCGGCGTTCCTTGTGGCGTCTCGTTTGGGAGACATGGAACATTGCCGGTTTGCCACGCATTGGCTAAACAGCGAATTTCATTATACGGTGTGCACTGACGTGGCAGGACGAACGTTCGGATGCTGTTTGCTGCAAATGGCTGTCGATTTGGACGGCCTCCGCCCTGATTCCATCAAAATCGACACCAATCTACGGCGCGGAGCTCATTGCAGGACGTGGATACTGGTACGATTCATGGCTTTGGGCTTGACTGTGAGACAGGTACCGGATGGGGGAACATGGGTATGTGTAACGTGGTGGAGGCCCAAAAAAATGTTTGATATGAATTGCCGAAGGGAGTGTGGTCGGATGGGCATGGATATATGTGCCGGAGTTTCCGCTTTGTTTGATTGTCTTCCTGGCATGACGTTCACGTTGCTGTTGTTCCGTAAACGTTTCCGCTTCGGATTGCATGCCACGATTGTGGTGTGCGCAGTGCTTGCGATAGTTCAGATAATGGTTGGCGCGTTACGATACGGGCACGTCGATGACAATGTGTACATGGCGTCGATGGCGATGTTGTTGCCGACATTATGGGGCCTGCCAATGCTCGGGCTTATTCATGATTCCTGGCGTAAGATCGTATTCGTATTGATGCTGTTTATGAATCTGTCAGGCACGGTCGCTGTCATTAGCAACGCCGTCGAACATCTGTTTTCCATCGGGGGGGGGGTATGGCTGGCGGCATCTGTTTATAACTTTATCAGTCGGTGTGCTGTTGATTAGCACGTTGTTCTTTCTATTCGGAAAGATTTTGCTGGATCTGTTCGATGTTGAGGATGCGGATTATATCTGGCGGTATTTGTGGTTGGTTCCGGCTGGATTCAGCGCCATCGCATTGTGGATGCGATTCGGCACGCCTGAACCTGAATACATCAGCACTGCGAAGCCGGCTAATTTTATGATGCTGATGCTGTTGTTCATAACGAAACTTGGAGCGTATCTTATCATTGCCAAAATCATTCTCGTCCAACGTCAACGGAATGAGCTGAGTATCGTCAATCGCCAATATGAATTGCATGAACGCGCTTACCGTATCTACCGGGAGCATAGTGATGCCGAACGGCGGCTACGGCATGATTTTCGTCATGAGCTTGCGGTGCTGTCGGTGCTGGCTGAGAAGAACGAGCTTGGCGAATTGCGTGATTACATCGCCAAGATGGTACGAACCGTTCCTCCAAGTACGAGGTACCGTCTTGCCAGTAATCCGGAATTGGATGCACTGTTGCAGTATTACGCGTATGAGGCGGAACGCGCTGGGGTCCGGTTCACGTCACGAATCGAGGCTCCAGTGGACCACTTTGCCAAGTCAGTCGATCTGACGGTTGTTCTCGGCAACCTGCTGGAGAACGCGGTTCAGGCCGCAGGGTGTTGCGCAGGCGAACGATATGCGGATTTGCGGATCGGCAAGGTTCCTGGCGTCTGCATGATTCAGGTGCGGAACAGTTATGACGGCTTGATCGACGAGCGGAATGGCAGGTTCTTCTCAACCAAACACAATGGTATGGGCATGGGACTCGAATCGGTGCGTTTGACGGCGCAACGTCTGCACGGCGAATGTTCGGTGAAGCATGACGGACATGTGTTTACTGTTCGTGTGAGTTTGCCTATGTAGCGTGTGGAGCATGTGGACGAGCCACGCAATACACGCACGCTGCCGACTGGCGCTTGGCGCTTAGTCCGCCACTTTGTCCATATGCCGCATGATCCAATCATGGTATTGGGATATGGTGCTTTTTCTGCCGTTGATGCGGATGGGAATGCGCTCGCCGGTGGTAAGTACGAAGTCGTTGCTGTCGATGTGCTTCACGAATCGTGGGTTGATCAGATAGCTGCGGTGGCAGCGTAGCAGCGCATCTCCGACCTGTTGCTCAAGCGATGTCATGGATGTGTTAGACGGTATGGAGCGTCCGGGAAGATGAATGGTGACGGTGTTACCTTTGACTTCGGCGTATTGAATGGCATCGACCGGAATCCGCAACGTCTTGTAGTCGGAAATGACTGAGATGAATCGACGTTTCTTCAAGCGTCGCCCAGTCAGTTTTTCCAAGCGGTTGAAGCAGACATCCACTTCTTGTGTGGTGGTCGGTTTGATTAGGTAATGCAGAGCCTGTACCTCATAGCCGAGGAGCGCCCATTCCTGCATGCAGGTCACGAAAACGATGGGAAGATCAGTGCTCCAGATTCGGATTTGCTTGGCAAGGCTGATGCCATCGGGTTCGTTCTGCCCTGCATCGATATCCATGAACAACAGGTCCGGCTCATGGTTCTCCACGGCTTGAAGCAGATCGCTTGAATGATTGAATATTGTGACATTTACGGTTATCTGCCTATTTTCGGCTACGGTTTCGATGGTGTCGCTCAGCGCCCGCGCATCCGAAGCAGCGTCCTCATAGATGAATATTTCCGCAGTCACAGCCTCAAGATTAGTGGGAAAGATCAATGGATAAACGAATGTCGGGCAACGTTTATCACGACTTTTTGACGTTCGCATGAACTTCCGAAAGCGGGTGAATTTTTCCACAACAATGGATTCTGCAAGGCAACGAGCAAGCGGTAATCAGGCGAGGTTGGAGCAATGAACAAGATACGAAATGCTGTAAGATCATTTGCCTACGTGTCGATGACAATTCTTACGGTGCTGTCGGCTGCTCAGATGATGTGGGGATTTGCCGCATCGTGTTTTTCCGGCAACATTGCTGCCGTCAGAACGCAGGATGCTTTTCTACGCTTGGCTGGAGTTGATGTGTTTGCACTGGAAAATGAGCCGTTGCAGCAGACGATCATTGAAATCGTAGTTGCTGCATTACTGTGTTCGTGCCATTCAGCTTGGGGTGCGTGGGCGTTTTCGAATGATGCTGGCGGAAAATGGTCTTGGCAATATCCTCGTGATATCAGATTTGGCGCCACGGTGCTGAACATCATCATGCTTATCGGCATAATGCATTGTGTCGGTATAGCTTCTTGGGCAATCTCTTCCCCCGTGCGGCGCGACATGCTGACGTTTGCGGTGATTGCTGTTGTGGCGGTTCTCTATGTCTTTGCCTGTATTGGGCGTCGTCCGTTGTTTGTGGCGTTCGTGCTCAGATCCATGCAGAGTATGTCGATATTGGTTGCGTTTATTGTATCCATAAGGAGTGGCAGCGTTTCCTATTCGATAATTGCGGCACTCATGGCGATTGTGTGTTGCCACCTTATGGATTGTATTGAGCCATGTGCCACTGCGCGTTGGAACACGGTGAGACAAAAGGCTTTGGATTGGCTTGGAATTGGCATTGTTGAAGAGCGCTGATTCTATCGCGTTGTTAATTTAGGGGATTTCTTTACTATGCGGCAATACTTATCTTGATCCGCAGTAGTCCCATTTGGCCGAAATTTAGGAATTGGCTGTGGGCATAGGGCAGGCGTTGTGCTCGGTTGGTTCTGATGGCGCGACGACCAGGCGTGCTAGGGGGAGCCGCTTTGGCTTGTCTGGTGTATTTGCCGATTCACCATCGGCAACTTTTATGTTTGTCACGTTTTTCCAACTTTCATCATGAGTGACGTGTGCGTGAAGGATAACGTCAGTAGCCTTGATATCAGTGATGTGCTGATATCCCTTGAACAACTTCGTGGAAGGATGTGGTTAAATGGTCGTATATGTTATTCCCGCTGCAGTGGTCGTTATAGCGTTTCTGTTGATCTTTGCAGGCGGCGCATGGGTTGTCGGTAACTTCCTCATAGGGATGATTCCGATATTAATTATATTGGTAATATCAATTTTCTGTACATCTATAATTCGGATTTTGAGGGTAATTTGGCTCGTGTTAGGTATGATTTGCGGCTATTGAACGTAGAAAATTGTAATTGAAAAAAGTTCGGGAAGATATTGGCGAATGAAAATCGTACGCAGGACGCGGTCCATGCACTTCTACATCAGAGCCGGAATTCGAAAGTGCGTAAGAATCCGGACGTTATCGCCCCATTTGGCTGGATTTTAGGAATTGGTTATGAGCGTAGAGAGGGTGTTGCGTTCAGGGGTAGGGGACCGCGTGACTATCTCCAAAAAACGTCAGCAGCTCTTTATCGAATTCACGTTCATATAAACTTTCGTCATTTTTACACATTCTTGTCTCTGTTGAGGCGAACTGTTTCCGTGTCCAAATTGATAAATAGATACGATCAGGACTACATGAGAGATCCAGACAAGTAGTTGCAGGCTACAGGATTCAGAGGAGAAGAAGGAGCTCGGTGATGCGCGCGTTCCAATGGGGTGCTCTAAAGACACGAAGAGAGGGAATCGGTAAGGCTGGACTGGTATTCCGCATCTCTCCAATATCAATGATTCTTGCTTTTTTAGTCTGTCTAACATCCGGCATACAGGCGTATGCCGTCGATGATCCGCAATCATTCGAGGCACCGAGCAATACCGCACAGGTATGGGTGGACGTGGAAGCGACGAACGCCTCCACAGCCGGAATATCCGGGAAAATGTCCGATGAAAAGCTGTCTTTCAAGCCATCGCCTTCCGGTATGACCGCTGTCATCAAAGCTCAAGCAGGCGCACAGACACTGGTACTGCAGTCTCAGACGGATCTCGACGCACGTCTCAGCGTCACTTTTGCCGACGCCAATAACGTCGTTTTGTCCGAACACAGCCAAACCATTTCATTAAAAGCGAGTGAAACACCCACGCCAGTGCCACCAAAAGGCGATGACAACGCTGACAAGAGCCAGTCTGGCAGCAACACCGGAAACAACAAAGGCAATGGCAGCGACAACGCCAATACCAATATGCCAAACGGAACAGTCCACCGCAATCAGAGCAATGGCAATACAAACAACAACACTCCAAATATGGTGGCAACGGGAGCCGCAATATCAGGCATCGCAGCACTGGCAGTGATTCTAGCCGTTGCAGGCATTGTTGCCATACGGCGTAAGCACACTGCACATGCGCAGAGAGAGGACTGAAATGCGATTGATGAAACGCCATGCAATCAAGCAATTGTCAGTACGTTTTGCTGCGGCTTTGGCCGCTGCGGCAACGCTTGCAAGCGCCCTTTCCGCACAGCAGTCCTATGCGGTCGAAGCGACCCAAGTTCCGCAGGCCATCGGTTATGACGTACGCACCCGAGTGCCCGCTGTGGAATCCTTAGCCGGCATCGGCTCCATCGGTATTCAGTCCGACACTGAAATCACCTTGCCCGGAGCGGATAAAGCCACATCAGCCTTGGTGCGAGTTTCGGTATTCGGGGCCAAGCAGTATTCGGAAATCTCCGTCGATGGAGCCACCGCGCTCTCCGTCCAAGCTGAGCACGATGCCTCACAGACGGTGCTGGCGCAAGTGAAGCAGGGCAAAATCCGCATCTCATCGAATGCGCCGGTTAACGCACGTGTGGAGACCGTGGCCCTGTTCCAGTCAGACGCCACCGCACCTGGCTCCACGAACGCTGTGAAATCTCCTGTTACGCGCGCCGATACCGCACAAGGACTTGGTGGGGATGAGCTGACTTCCGAGCCGTTGTCCATCGGCGTGGTGGGACAAGGCGGCGTGCCCAGCGAAGACGTGCGTGCCGTGTACACAACGCTGACGGTGGATGCAAACACTTCCGGCAAAGTAACCTTGGCAGGCCAGTCTTTCGATGTTCCACAGGGTCGAAGTGTCGTCTCCACTGTTGCAGTTCCCGACGCCAATGGCAATGTAAAGCTCTTGGCGGATAGGGATCTGGGTGAAACGCGATTGGATGTGCGTGGCTGGGTGACAGGCAGCGTGCAGAATACATCTGACGCTAACGTCGAAGGCAGCTACGTGCCGGCGTATGGAACGAAGTGGGTTGATTCCGAGACTAAAAACTATGAAAGCAACAAGATCGCTGCTGGCAAGCGTTTGGACGACAGTGCCTCTGCTTTGGCGCTTGTCACTGCCAAGCCATCTGGTTCTCGCGCTTTCGTTGAGTATGGCGCAACCGTTGCGGGACGTTCTCGTGGCATAACTGTCGATGCTGCCACCGGCGCGCTGGCACAGCTTGACGTTATCGATGCGGCGCGTGATACATCCTTCGTAACTGCTCGCGGTGCCGATGTCGACTCGTCGATGCTGCTGCTTGGCGATGTGATCGGGGCTCCTTCAAAGAGCGATTCGACGGTTGACATCAGCTGGGACTCGCCTCAGGAAGGAGCGAATGTCTATCTTGAAAAGACGGGCAAACTGATTCTTGAAGGCAAAGTGGAATCGTCGGCTGCCATCGAACAGGTGAAGATCTACGGTGACAACAATCTGTTTGGCACCGCCGAGGTCACTTATGGAACGGATGGGGCGTATTGGCGCTTCGAATCGACCGTTCCTCAGACAAAAAGTTACACGTTCCGGGCCGTGGGAATGGCTTGCGGCGGCAGCGAAGGTAACGCTAATCGTAAGTTGACCGTTTATCTGCCGGACAAGAATGCAACGGTGGTCGGTGACAAAACCGTGGTCCTGAATCCGGATGATCAGAGCCGACCTGTGGCGTCCGTGACCGACACGGAAGTGGTGTTCGCCGCTGACCCGCAGGTCGCGCCAGGTGACGTGCTTGCATCCGGCACAGGCGAACATGCGCCGAAGGGCTTCCTGCGCAAGGTGGTATCCGTGCAGAGGACCGCCCAGGGGTGGGTGGTAAGCACCGAGCAGGCCGCTCTTACCGATGCCTTGTATCAGGCGGACATCGACCAGGACCAGCCGGCCTTCCCTGCCGATGGTTCCGTTGTGGACGAGTCCGACGCAAAGCTGGACCCGTCGTATACCGATATCTCGCCGGACCATGCGCCGACCGCCACGTTGAGTGAGGCTTCCAGACAGTCAAAGAGCAAGGCGAAGAAAACTGCCGTGCGTACCGCTTCCTTCCGAACTCATTCCGTGACCGGCAGAGCGGTTGCATCGGATGAGAATGACATCAAGATGGCCTCGGTGGATATCTCGTGTTATGCCGGCTGGCAGTATGTCAAGAACGATGACAAGACCAAGATGGAGAAGCAGGCCACCTGCGGCAAGAGCGCGGAAACCGAGAAGGCGGTGCTCAAGGCTGTGTATGACGCGCAGATGTCCGCCGGAGCGTCGGTGAAATTCGATTTCTCAGCCGATTTTGGCGTGCATCTGAAACTGGCCATCGCTTACCCGAAATTCGGCGAAAAGCTCTTCATGCCATACGTGGACGACTTCAGAACCTACGTTTATGCGGATTCCGACGCGAAACTCGATGCCAAGGCATGGGGTGCCATCAACGAAAAATTCAACAACCAGCTGGCCTCCATCAAGGGCAATCCCGTCACCTTCTACGTGGCAGGAGTCCCCGTGGTATTGACCTCCGAGATGCAGCTGGGCGTTGAGGGAAATCTCAACGCGAAGGCCGAAGCTTCAATGAAGCCTCATTGGACGCACAACCTGAAACTCGGGGTCAAGTATGACACAGACGGATGGAATCAGATCTATCAGAATGATCTGAAGTATAAGAATGAAGATAACAACGCATGCACGTTCGTCAAGCTCGATGGCAGTATGACGGCAGGCATCGCCCCGTGGGTCAGGCCCTCACTGTATCTGTATGATTCGGCCGGTGTAACCGAGACCGTGAAACTGCGCGGTCAGGCCGATGCCACGTTCAAGACGACTGCCGAAGGTGCGGATCATGCAGCCGAGGCAACATTGAAGCTGTCGGTCATTCCATCGTTGCAGGCCGGTGTGCACCTGAAATTGCCGGTGACGGACAAGGAACTGCTCAGCCACGACTTCAAGGAGCAGAAGCAGACCTTCACCGTATTCGACAACACCAAGGATCCATGGAAGATCGGCCAATGCCCGGCCATTGAGGATCCCGGCAAGGTAACTCCGCCCGGAACGAAGGAGGTGACAGTAACGTTCATGGATCCGCGTAGCGGCACCTCCAAAGCATTGGGACGTAGAGCTGGCGATACGCTCACCCTGACGCAGACATACCTGGAACGCCAGCTCGGACTGGATTCCGGCAGTTTGGATGGAATAAAGGATCTGAACACGGCTCAGGATGGTTCCGGCAAGAGCGTCAAGCTCGGCTCGGAATGGACCGTACCCGACACCGATACGACCCTTTACATCCAGTACGGTTCTGATCCGGCCCCGGATCCGACTCCGGCGAAGGCAACCGTGAAGAAAGTCATCTCCGATAATTGGACTACATATGCGGTGAAGACGGATGGAACCCTATGGGCATGGGGAGACAACTCCTTCGGTCGGCTGGGCGTCGGCGACACCGAAGATCGTCATAGTCCTGTGAAGGTGATGGACAACGTATCCACCATCACCGCCTTCAATATCGAAAATGATGGATACTATACTTGGGACTCTGCTTTCGTAGTGAAGACGGACGGAACCCTATGGGCATGGGGGCGGAACAATCATGGTCAGCTGGGCGTCGGCGACACCGAGGACCGGTATACCCCTGTGAAGGTGATGGACAACGTGTCCACCATCGCTCTTGGCTACCGGGATTCTGCATATGCGGTGAGGACGGACGGAACCCTATGGGCATGGGGGCGGAACAATCATGGTCAGCTGGGCGTCGGCGACACCGAGGACCGGTATACCCCTGTGAAGGTGGCGGACAACGTGTCCACCATCACCACCGATAACGTCGAAAACAACGGATACAACAACACTAGTGACTCTGCTTTTATAGTGAAGACGGACGGAACCCTATGGGCATGGGGAATAAACAATTACGGTCAGCTGGGCGTCGGCGACACCCAAAGCCGATATACTCCGGTAAAGGTGGCGGACAACGTATCCACCATCACCACTAACGGAGGCGCTGCTTATGCGGTGAAGACGGACGGAACCCTATGGGCATGGGGAGACAATTCCTATGGTCGGCTGGGCGTCGGCGACACCCAAAGCCGATATAACCGATATACTCCGGTAAAGGTGGCGGACAACGTATCCACCATCACCGTTAGCTGGGACTCTGCTTATGCGGTGAAGACGGACGGAACCCTATGGGCATGGGGAAACAACTATTGGGGGCAGCTGGGTGGCGACACCCAAAACCGATATACTCCGGTAAAGGTGGCGGACAACGTATCCACCATCACTCTTGGCTACCAGGATTCTGCCTATGCGGTGAAAGCAGATGGCAGTTTATGGACATGGGGAGGTAACAGCTATGGCACGTTGGGCGTTGGCGACACAGAAGCCCGGTATACCCCAACAAAGGTAACTGATAACATATCCACCATCTATCCCAGCGATTGTTCCACATTTGCGCTGAAATCAGATGGCACTCTGTGGGCATGGGGAGATAACGGCAATGGCCAGCTGGGCGTTGGAGACACAGAAGCCCGGTATACTCCTGTGAAAGTGACAGACGGCGTATCCGCTGTCGCAGTTGACAAGAATGGGAATTCCGTGTACGCGGTGAAGACGGATGGAACCCTATGGACATGGGGAGACAACTACGTTGGCCAGCTGGGTGTCGGCGACGCGAACGGCCGGCTCACACCCACGAAGGTAATGTAACCCGGCCGATACCGATACGGCATGGCCTTTCGAGGGATCCTTGAGCTGCACCCCGATTGTTGGACTGAAGAAAATCAGCTTCGATGATTGGAGGTGCGGTTCTTGATAAGGGGCTGCGTGACTATCTCCAAGAAAACGTCCGCAGCCCCCTACCCCATGGGTAAACGAATGTCGAGCAACGTTTATCATGACTTTTTTGATGTTTGCATGAACTTCCGAAAACGGGCGGATTTTTTCACAACAATGGATTCTGCAAGGTGATGAGCAAGCGGTACTGCTTTCGGCAAAGAGGAGAATGGATATGGTGTCGTTTGAGGGAAATGGTGATCTGAAGGCCACTGCCGAGGAGAAGAAGCGTTACTGCCAGAGTGAACTCGAAAAGCTCGGTGAGAAAAGAAAGCAGGTGCTTATCGACTTGGGCGCCGCCGTTGCCGACCGTGAAAAGGACAATCTTGCTTTTTGGACTGACTATCAGGCTGAATACGTGGCCATCTCCGATATTGAAGAACAAATAGAGACGTTTAAGACTCTGATCGCGGACACGGAAAAGATGATTGAGCAGGAAAACAATCGGAAAAGAAGCGACGAAATCAAGGACTCTCCTTGGACGAAAGTCTGCTCCTGCGGAGCCATATACCCGGCATTGGCAAGATTCTGCCCAAGCTGCGGAGCAAGGGTCGATACTGAAGACGACATTGATTCGGCTCCGACTCCGCAGCCGAAGAAGCTGACGCGCAAATGCCCTTCATGTGGCAAGCTCTATGCCGCTGATCTTGCTTTCTGCGAGCTGTGCGGAATCGAGCTTGAGGATATTCCGGATGAGATCTCGGATACCGAGCGGACAGTGGCTCAGGGAAATGAGGTGCCGGATTTAACGGTTCCGATTCCCGTGAGCGACTCCACGCAGAAGGATTCCCAGCAGGAGATTGTGGCTGTGTCCGATGAATATGTCGTCTGTTCTACTTGTGGAACGTCTAATAAATCGCGTGCAAAGTTCTGTGGCAATTGTGGAATGCCGCTGCAATAGTGGGAGGTGCTGATGACTGATAGGTACTGCAAGGTCTGCCATGAACCGATTGAAGGCTCGCCCGCATACTGCACTTCCTGCGGTGCTGCTCTTGGCGATCGAAGCGGTGACTCTGCGGAGTCGGTACAGGACGGCCCTGTCAAAAGTCATAGGGCAGTCAAAATAGCCATCGGCGTCATAGCCGTGATCGCGCTTGCGTGTGGTGGGGCATTCTATTGCGCATACGATTCCGGAATGCTGGCATCAACGGGTACCGGGTGGAGCAAGAGCTCTGACTCTGCGAAGAAGTCATCGGACTCGTCGCATAAAGCGACGAGCGAATCGGCGGAGAAACGGAAGTCCGGTACGGCGAATGATGCGGATGATACGGACCGCAAAGTGACGTATGACTTCGATTCGGAGTCTTCCGAAGTCGAATTTGTCTACCACAATAACGAAAAAGACACGGATCTTGACGAATCATGGACGTATGTCCAGTTCTCCAGTTCTCAAAAGAAACAGGACTCGGCTCTCACACAGCTGAACAAGACGATTAAAGACAATTTTGAACGAGAGCTGCAGGATGCAAAGGAATGGGATGCCGACTCGAGTTCCGGCCCGCAGTGCATCTCTCATCGGGAATCAGTCACCTATATCAAAGATGAGTATGCCGTTGTCCGTACGGAACGATATCTGACGACATGGGGAGCTCACGGCGATATTGAGGTCACGGGAACAGCATATGACCTTGCGAACGGCGAGGATATATCGATGTCGCGGATTACGGGGCAGACACTGACCGAAATGGAAAGTGCTGCGCGTGAAGCCATAGAGCAATATCTTGAGAAGAATCCCAGCGACATCTACAACAACAGCCAGCTGGACGATGCCATTGACGAGATCGTCGATGATGACAGCCGCTACTACGTCACGAAGGATGGCCTGCTGATCAGTACAAAGCCGATGGAATTGGGAAGCTTCCAATATGGTGGCAAGGATATCGTGGTCTCCTCCATCGACGGCAGCAAGGCGCAGAAGGGGACGGATCTTCATACAAAATACTCGGAAACGAAATAGGTGCACGGATGCTGGTTGACTGAACGCAATCGGCGCTTGGGAACAACTTGTCTTTGTGGAACGCATTGCCTCAGGAATGGTGTGAAAGGGATTTGAAATATGCGTTGCGAATGTGGTGAGCCGGTCGAACCCGGGCAGAGATTCTGCATAGTATGCGGCAGAAAAATCGCTGATGTTTCCTCTGGTTCTTCGGATTCGAATGAGGGCATGTCGTTGCTGCAGAATGCGACAGATGGAGTCGTTGCCATGGTGGACGATTCTTCCGCTGTTCCTGATGATTCCGCAAGCACGTCGACTGATGACACGATTGTGCCGGATGATTCTTTGATTCCACCGCATGAGGCAAAAGGGAAACGCTGGCGCAAGGTGGTTATCGCTATCGGGGTGATACTGGCGCTGGTTCTGGCAGGTTTCGCGGGTTTCGTCCTGTGGGGAATGAATGGCGGAACAAGGCAAGCGGAAGGTAAGGACACTGTTCGTTACTCGGATTCCAAAGCTTCGAAGGTGCGCAAAAAGACCGTAATCGTGCTGTACGGCAAAGATGGAAAGCCCCTTGAGCAGTATGAGCTGAAAGTGATGGATGCCGATGGTGAGGTGACCACGCATTCGGTGAAGGATGGACAGTTCACACCTGCTGAGGTTGGTATGAAGCCAGATAAGCAATATACGATCGTGGCGAAGGATCCGTCGGGCAGTGTGTACAGCCTTCCGAAAACGGATGTCCGTCCAGACGATGAGACAAGCGGCGATATTCATGACGACAAGCTTGATGTCAAACCATCTGATGATAACGGCTCCGAAGAGCATACAGATGGTTCGTCGACCTGTGCCAAGCAGAAGTTGTACCTGGCGTTCTATGACGTGATTTCTTCGCTGCAAAGCAAGTATGGTGAGGGGAAGGTAGCGACTGCTTCCGGGGACGATGACGGGTACCTACAAGGGCTTTCGATTGTGCTTTTGGTCGATGCCGATGGGGACGGTGAGGATGACGAGCTGATTACCGTCCATGACAACGAGATCGATAAGAACGTCAAAGGATCAGGTTGGGGCTGGATAGGCAACCCGAAGAATTGGACGGTTCAGACGTGGAAATACGACGCAAAGAGCGGAAAAGCGTCAAATGCGTATAAGGGAGAGCCCCAGTCCAGCAATGGAGGCTTCGTCTTTCTGGACTTGGTGACAGACAACGATGGAACTATTACATTTCTGGATAATATGAAGCAGATGTCCGAGGACGATTTCAAGTACATGGATTATTACCGGATTTTCCCGGTAGGCGATCAATACCCAGTGTCCAGTGGCAGCGAGAAGCGTACATTGTCATCTGGCGAAGAAACCCTTGTCAAGTCTCAGAAGACTGTCGACGCCATTAAACAGGGCATGATGGCCGGATGCGATACCGTTTCCGATGCTTCCAATGATTCGAACCAGAAGAACGGGAAGGCCGTGAAATCGGCTTTTCTGGATAAGATTAACGAATTGCAGAAGAGATATGGCACTGGCAAGGTCGTCAGTTCTGGAATGGACTCTGGTCACGGATATATGACAGGTCTTTGCGATGTCAGATTAATCGATTTCGATCAGGATGGCACGGATGAATTGGTAGTCGTCTATTCCGACAGGGTGAAAGAGGAAGCAAAGGGATACGATCCGGCAAGTTGGAGAGTGGAGATATGGCGGTATGACCAGACGAGGAGCATCCTCAACAGAGTGTATTCGGCGCAACCCGCTGCCGAAGAGCCCAACCATGATTTAATTTCGCTGACATATGCATCGGGAGGGGAAAGAATGCCTCAGATTCTTGGCAGGGATACCCCTTCCTACGATAACGAGCCTCCCACGGAAATAGTCTCCTTGGAAGACGGTATGCATCAGAAGGAATACAGAAGCCAGCGTTTGAAAGAATCCGATGGCTCATATACCTTCAAGTACTACATTGATGACACTGAAGTGGATTCGAGCGTTTACTTATCGCAGGTCAGTAGTCTAACGCGAGCCGACCCGAATGGGGATAATTCGGAGAACGCATATAAGCGTGATGTACTGGCATGCAATGGTACTTCTCTGGGTTTTAAAAACGATGTCTTCGGGAACGATGTGCTCAAGCAGATGCAGAACACCATCGACAAGCTTAAAGAGAAAAGCTGAATCGTTGCGGGAATGAGACTTCGTGAAAGCGAGAAAGTATAAGAGATAAGCCTTCCAGTGAGATAGACGCACGAGCGTATGTTGTCGAAATTTGATAGTGCTTGGAAACACGTTTGAACCGACTTTTCCAACGTTTACATTAATCCAGGGGAAGCGTCGAGTGTCTCCTGCGGGGCGGAACCACTGGCTGCATATTCTCGAATACACAACGACCTGTGAAGTTCATGAATGCGGAGAGAACCTATGACGAGCAACTTTTTCGATAGCGTCACCGAAGCCATCAATGGCGGGGTTGCCTATGCGGACAGGAAAACGCAGATTATACGGTACCGAAGCGAGCTGTCTACGTTGGCTAGGCAGAAGGCTCAGGCCTTCTCCGATCTCGGGCAGGCCGTGTTAAACCGCGAAGCCGCAAATCCGCAGTTTGTGAATGCCTATGCCAGTCAGGTGTCGGCGATCAGATCCCTCGAACAGCGTGAGAATGAGCTCGAGATGCAGATTGATGCTCTGCAGCAGCAGGATGTGGCATCGAACGCTGGCGGGCAGCCTCAATCGGGCAAAGTGTGCTCTCATTGCGGAACGCATTGCCCGGATCGTGCCGTCTTCTGCGCAAACTGTGGAACACCGCTGGCGGCGCAGCAGGCTGCTTCGAACCCGGCTCCGGCGCAGGGGGATGGGATGCTCTGTAAGACATGCAATATTCAGTACCCTGCCGATTACGTCTGGTGTGAGCGGTGCCGCAGTCGTCTGGAACCGGTTTCTGCGGCCGATTTTGCGGTTGATACCGAGTGACGTTTGGGTGGAGTGCATCATTCTTTCGCCCATGAAGAGAGAACGATAGGAGGATCAGAGATGAGAAAACCCGATCAAGTCAGTAACCGGCACATTGGCCTTGTCGATGTGCTGGGTGTTGTTGCCGCGGTGCTGCTGGGTGTGCAGTCGCTGAATTTCATCGTGACGATAATCGGCAATTTCAGCGCCACGTTTATGATATTCGGCTATGAATCCGGCGGTAACGCCATCGTGGGCATGCTGGGAGTGCTGCTTCTGCTGGTATTTGCGTTGATCCCTACTGCATTGAGTGGTTTCCCGGCACTTGGATTGATCAAATCCTCGGCTGTAACACTGTCTTCGTCTTCTTCGACAGGGAAGAATCCCGAACGATTCCTGGTACCGGCCGTTGTACTGCTGCTGGTTGAGATTGTGCTATGGGCTCTTGCGCTGATCAAGCCGATAGCGCAGATTCCTTATGTCGGTCCGGTTCTTGCGCTTATGGGACCGAAAGCCATGAAGGAAATTATTTCGTCCGTCGTGATTGTGCTGCTGCTGTATGTGGCGCATGTGAAGTCGAAGAACGTGCGATAGGAGAGACTAATGAGAATCTGTGGACATTGCGGTAACCAAGTCTCCGATCAGGCGCTGTTCTGCGGGAAATGCGGCAACAATATCGGTGCTCCCATACCTGCTCCTGGCCCTACGCCTGGCCCTTCGCCGGTTCCTCCGACGCCAACTCCTGCTCCTACGCCGACGCCAGTTCCGGCTCCTGTACCTAGTCCTAGTCCAGCGCCTTTGCTAGGAATTCTTTCCTCACTGCTCGCGTCTGCCGGAGCATATATCAAGCCAATCGTTTACGCGCTCTTCGCCGTTGCGATTGTGGCGGGCAGCGCGGTAAGCAACGGTGTTCCCGGTGCCGTACACCCAGCCTCCGCCCAAGAGGTGGCGAACGTGCTCACTGCTGCCGTGAATCGTTACTATGCCAGCGATATGGACAACGATGCCGCTGAAAAATACACCAGAACAGTCTGGAAGTATCTACCTGAGGACATCGCGAATGCCGCGATTAAGGAATGCCACGGCGACAAGGATGAAGCCATCGAGAAGATGTCGAGCGTGCTTAGCGACTTCACCGATTCGATGAGCGGAGAGATTAAGGTCAGGGCCGTCTTCTCGGTTGGAGACAAAGTCGATTCCGACGATATCAAAGACAGCAACAACGCTTTCCATGATGCCAAGTTCAATTCCCGTCTGAAGCGAGGGTATGAGCTGGAAGTGGCTGCTGTGATTACGGCCAAGGAAGACGTCGGCACTTTGAAGGCCGGCGAGACGAAGAAGCAGGATTCGATGTCCAGCGGCATGCAGGTGGTGCAGATCGGCGGCCGTTGGTACATGTGGAGTTCCTCCTTCAACAGTCTGCTGGAAGAAGCATCAAGCAGTTCGTCGGACGATTCGTCGGACGACTGGTGATCGTGATGGCGGCCGCTTAAACGGCCACCATCAGTCTGAATTTCTGATGAGAGAAGACGGGAACAGAGGGAGCTGAATCATGCGCTGCGAGTGTGGCGAGCCGATTGATCCGGGGCAGAAGTTCTGCATAGTGTGCGGCAGGAAAATCACTGATGCTGCTGTTCTGGACGAAGATGCTTCGCCGGTGCGGAACACAGTGGATCAGGACGATGCCGTGCCGGATGATTCCTCTGGCCTATCGGATGGTTCAGCAACTGTGTCGGACGGCGACACGGTTGTACTGGACGATTTGTCGTCCGTATCGGATGGATCTTTGGAAGAGATGGACGATTCCTCAGTTCCTTCTCGTGGGTCGAAGAGCAAGCGTGCTTGGTACAAGGTAATTATCGCAGTCCTGGTGGTACTGGCGCTAGTCTTGGCCGGCCTCGGTGGTTTTGCCCTGTGGGGAATGAAGAACGGTGCTGCGAAGACATCGGTCTCGGACAAGGACACCGTTCACTACTCGGACTCCAAGGCTTCGAAAGTACATAAGAAGACCGTGATCGTGCTGTACGGCAAGGATGGCAAGCCGCTCGAACAATACAAGGTGAACGCGATGGACGGTAGCGGCGCGGTCAGCTCCCATGCGGTGACGGATGGACAGTTCACACCCGATGAGGTCGGCATGAAGCCAGGCAAACAATATATGGTCGTGGCGAAGGATCCGTCGGGCAACGTGTACAGTCTGCCGAAGACGGATGTGCGGTCGGACAGTGAGACGAGCGGTGACGTTCATGGGGACAAGCTCGATGTCAAGCCATCTGACAGCCAACAGGATTCCAAAACCGAGGAAAGCTCTGCCTGTTCTCGGCAGAAAATGTATTTGGCGTACTACGATGTGATTTCCTCGCTCCAGAAGAAGTATGGGGAGGGGGAAGTCGCAACTGATTCCGGATATGACGCCGGGTACTTGCATGGGCTTTCGGTCGTGCTTCTGGCTGATTCCGATGGGGATGGCGAGGATGACGAGCTAATCACCGTTCACGACAATGATAGCGACAAGACCGGTGCGGATGTCCTCGATGATTGGCGAAGCAGCCCGGAAGGTTGGACTGTTCAGGCGTGGAGCTATAACACAGAAACAGGCAAAGCGTCAGATTGGTATAAGGAAAATCCGGTGCATTCCAATGGCGGTTGGTTTTTCTTCGAACAGGCCGCGGATGAGAACGGCAGGGTGACGCTGCCGGATAGCGAGATACTCGGATACGACTCGAACCTCGAGTATACGGATTACCTGCTTTCCCCGATAGGTTCTCAGTTCTCTCTGGGCAGCCTTGGAAACAACCATGCCATAATCTCAGGCGAGGATGCACTGTCCAAGACCCAGGAAACCATCTACGCCATCAAGCAAGGCATGATGGCCGACTGCAACGTCTCGCAAGCCAAGGCGAATGATTCCTCGAAGGCGGCTGACGATATGCAGATTGCCGTCGGTGGTAGTTATGCCAAGGGATATGTGCTGCGCGATGGTGTGGTATGGGCGATTGACGATAACGAAAAAGCCTCGAAGATGACCGGTTTGCCTGTCATTTCAAAGCTGTTTATCGGCGGGTTTAACGGAAACTATGCGCTCGCAAAGGACGGCAGCCTGTGGGCATGGGGAAATCCGGCGTCGATATTCGGTCTGGGCTCTTTGGGGAATGGAAAGCCGGGTGGGGATGATTTCAGCGAGAAATCCGGTAAGCCCGTGAAGGTTCATAATCTGAAGAATGTCGCAACTATGTACTCTGGCTTGGGCAGAAGCTACGCGGTGCTGAAAGATGGTACTGCATGGACATGGGGAGATGAATGTTCGTCTTCCGGCTGTAGCGAATCTTATGGTGAAGAGATTCTTGAGCCAAAACAAATTGACGGATTGAAAGACATCATTGATATTGCTGGTTGGTATGGCGTTAATTATGCTCTGAAATCTGACGGCACAGTATTGCGCTGGATTGACAGCAAGGGCACTGCTAAACCTGATTTGCCGCTTGAGCCTACTGACATTTACGGTTTGCCAAAGATTAAGTCTATGTCCATTGGGTATGAAGGAAGATATTTCCTGGATGAACAAGGGAATGTTTGGACGCCGAGCACGTCTTCTGGCGTTGAGACGACGGTCACGGAGCCGGTGAAGTTGAGCGCCCTTCCCTCGATTAAGATGATTAAACAGGTTGATGCCAATGAGGATGTTGGCGGTGTGGTCTATTTCATCGGCACAAACGGTGAACTATGGGCATACGGAAGCAATGGCGCAACCTGCGGGGATGGGAATAGTGCGGCGTTGGGAGACGGAACGTGCACAACGCCGGACGATCCGGTTCAGGTCAAGGGCGTCAGCAAGGTTCGTGACGTTACTGTCGCATGGGGCAACAGCTGGGCTTTGACTGATAGCGGTGACCTTTATCAGTGGGGAACGTGTAACGGCTCCGGCGAACAGGCGAATATTCCCAAGAAGATCGAATCCGATTCCGTTCGGAAGATATATGCTGCGCCGCTGCCTTACCTGATGATGGTCAAGAAAGACGGCAGCATATGGGGTAAGAGCGTGAGTCCCACCGGGGAATCGGACGATTTCGCCCAAATACAAGGAATCAAATAAGCCGTTGAAATGGCGGTATAGAAAGGGAAAACAATGGAATTTTGTATGCAGTGTGGCAATGCGCTTTCAAGTGAGGCGAAATTCTGCTCGAAGTGTGGTGCTCCTGTTAAGAAAGAGCCTTACGCAGCTTCTGATTCTGAAAAAGATATCATGCCGCCGTATCCTGTTCCAGATATGGGTACGCCCTCTGATTTGAGACCTGTCCTTACCTGCAAGGGCGTGTCTTGGAGATTGAAATACGGATGGCTGACTCTTGCTGTGTTTTTCTTTTTGTTGGCTCTATTGACGTGGTGGGCTAACGATTATGCATCAAATATTCGTAAGTATCGGCTGTCGGCGCATCCTTATTCGGGAGAAAACATGAATTGGTTTATGCTGGCCATCGGTTTTTTTTATCTTGTCTGTGCTTTGATCAATGTTTTCTTCTTCGCGTATGCCGGTAAATACCATATTGAAGTATTCGAAGGGCATGTAGAGGGATTGGGCTGTTGCTTAATCGGTGGAATCCGCGAGATCAATGTTCCTTATGCGCAAGTTCAGGGAGTGACAGTTATGGAAAAGAGATGTGCCATTATATTGCAGCTTGCCAGTCGCCGAGAGACAATGTATTGCCCTGATGTTGAAACCACTAAGCAGATGGGACAATACATCAACGGCAGGATTCGTGCTTTGTACCGGTGAATTGTATATTCGCTCCGGTATGAGCATGAATACTTTTCAAATGGAGTGAATCGAATTATCGATGCTGACGGCATGACAACGTGTGGTGGGGTTCGACGGATCATCGTCGAACCCCACCACACGTTGTCTATAGCTTGGTTACTGAACCGATGAACAACGGCAACCCATCTGGGGAATCGAGTTCGAAAAGGAACGGATGATCGACGATGAAGTCGATTCGTTCCACAGGTCTTGGCGCGGAGCAACCTGCCTCCATCATTATCGCGGTATATGCGGCGGCCTTCGCACCTTCCTCCGCCACCTATATGCGTTCCCTGCAGAATCTTACTGATGAACAGTGGCGCATCCGAAAGTGCGGAAAAATCTGCTTTTCTTTGATTAAAAGCGTCCGTAATTCCCATTGATTCCAGGGTCTGGATCATTTCGTCGGCAAAGACACCGTCAATATCGAACTTTGGCAGTTGCACGTAGATTATGGCGTCTCTTTGTACGGTCGGGGAAGCATTGAACGCATCCCGTAGTTTGGAAGCATTGGTGCGAAGTCTTTTAAATTGCATATCGTCATCAGGCAGCAGGATTTTCATGCACCCGCCATTGTCGAATGCGATGTCTGCTCGTTGCCAGCCGTCGCCCTTGGCATAGGCAGCAGGATCGTCCGCATAGCCGTCGATATCAAATGTCTTATCCATGAAATCGACGACGGTTGTTTGTTTCGTCAGCGAATGGAATTCGGCTTGCTTGGTGTCTCTAAAAGGCGACCTCCAGCGGCCATCGGCATAGAGGGTGTTGATAATCACCAATTTGGTACTGGGAGGAATGACAAGTCCCGGATTGAGCAGGCTCCGTGTCCCCTCTTTAATCCAGTTGTTTATAGCGGCGTTTGTCTCCTCATCGAACTCCTTGATCTGCTTGACCTGTGTGTCGTATAGCCGTTTCGTCGCGTCGATGTGCTTGCTATTGACGCGGAGATTCTGCGGGATCCACAGGGAACTTGCGGCGTCGAATTGTGATTTGCCTTCATGCTTGCCGACTATCGATTGGTAGATGGAAGCGAGGTCCTGCTCACTGAGTGCTTTGCTCGCCAATGCTCTTTGCAATTGGGTGAGTGTGTTCCCTCCTGCGCCTTGCATCGCGATAAGCAATGCCATTTCAAGTGATACAGGGGAGTAGCAGATATTGGTCTCACCGGAAAGAATGTGTACGGCGCTTTCATAGGCGAAGTGGCGCGATGATTCCACTGCTGCTCGGGTTGCCGGTATTGCAGGCAGACTTTGCAGGCCAGTCAATGTGCGATGGTCATTTTTCCAATGGTTGTCCTCTGTTTCCGGCAGGTCAGCATCGTTGATTGCGTCATCCGCGGCGTTTTGTAGGATTAGTCTGCCGCAGGTCTGGCAGAATGGTGCCGACTGCGGGCGGACCGCGCCGCATTGGCAGATTTCCGTCCATGAAATGGTCTTGTGCTGGATAACGCTTTCCATCTGGGCGATTCTTTTTCTGAGCGTTATCGTTTCCTGGTCGATATCATTCAGTGCGGCAGCTTGTGTCGGATAGGGAGACAAGACTGTCGGATCGTCCTTTGCCTGACGCGCAACCGCGGAGCCAAGGTCGGCGTATATGAAGGCTTTGTTCGCAGTGAGTTTTTCGATTGTGGTTTGGTAGGACTTCTTTTTCCTTCTCCCATGAGTCTGGCGTTTTACTGCGTTTGCGAAAAAATAACATGTCGGTTCTCTCCGAAATCCTGACGTATAGCAGCGTTTGCTCTTGTGTATTCCATTCTTGTGAGAAAGCTCGGTATTGCCGGACGAGTTCATGTAAACGTCAGAAAAGTCAGGGTAAACGTCGCATGATGCCAGTTTGGGAGTCCTTTCGCCCGTTGCGCCGCAATTGGTGGTTCATTCGGTCGTTTTCGAGCTCGAAAACGACCGAATGAACCACCAAGCGAGCTGCGTAGAACAGCCGCTCACTGCCCAGCGTCCGGATCCTCGTCGTCACCAGCCGGCCCAAGCAGCATGCGCTCGCTTAGGTTCACCAGGCACATGAGCACGCCGGTGATGGCGATGATGACCAGAGTGGCCGAGAAGATCAGCGGCGTGCGGAACGAATTATAGGCGGCCTGCAGCCAGATGCCGAGGCCCTTGCGCGCGCCTAGGTATTCTGCCGTGGCGGCAGTGGCGAAAATGTATGCGCCGGAAACGCGGATACCGCCATAAATCTGACGAGCGGCAACACGCAACTTCACATGCCACAGTGTCCACGTTTTCGTGGCACCACAAGTCAGCGCAACATCCGAATAAAACTGGGGGACCGCTTCAAGACCGCGAATCGTCTGCACTGCAATCGGGAATAAGCCGAATACTGTTACGATCACGATTTTTCCGGAAATTTCAAAACCGAACCAAATCAAGAACAGGGGAGCGATGGAAATCAACGGCATGGTCTGCGCGGCCGAAAGTAACGGGAACAATGCGGCGTTCGCAATGCGCGAACAGTACAACAATATGCCGATAAGAATGCCGAACAGTACGGCGAACAGAAAACCGACGGTGCCTTCAATCAGGGTAACTTGGGTGGCGGGCCATAACGTCGACCAGGTTTCGACGGTGGCCTGCGCGATTTCGCTCGGCGCGGCAATCATAGTGCTGGGCACATTGCCGATACGAACCCACGTCTCCCAAACCGCCAACAGCAACACTACTGCGATGACTGTGGGAATGCTGCGCCTGCAGATGCTCAAAACAGTGGAGAAATATCGTGAGATTACTGACTGAGCATGCTCAGAGTGTATGTGTTGAACGTGCGAAACCGCCATCGTTCACCTTGCTTTCTGCGCCATAGTGGGCGCGCACGTGACCGGTGGCGAGAAATCAGTAAGGTGAGGAGCCTGTCCGCGTTCCGGTCAGAAAAGTTCATTACCGGGGTGCCAGTATAAAGCACTCCCTAAACCACGTTCTGAAACGAAAATCGCTTTTCAAACCAAAACGTAAGTCACAACTTGCGGCATAACGCAAGGTGGGTTCCGCATCTTGCCTGACACGGAACCCACCTTACTATTTACCCCTTGCTACTGCCCTGGATCAGCTTCACTCCAGTCCGATGGACTTCATGGTGTGGAGCTTCAAGGACTTGATCTCAAGCGTGCCGGATTCGGCAACAAGCTTGATGGCGCGCGGGCCTTCGGAAGCGTAGCTGAAAGAGCTCATGGCCTGGCGGCCGTCGTTCACATACACTTCCACGCAGCCGCGATCCACAAACACGCGCAGCTTGAGTTCGCCGGAAGCCAGTTCCTCGGCGGAAAGCGGGGCGGCACGGTAGCCGCGATCACCCTGGGCTGCGGCCTGACGGTCGATTACCACACGACCGATTTGATCGTCGAACGCCACGTACGTGTAAGCGCCATCTTCAGTCGCATGAATCTTCAGACCAGCACGTTCCGCAGTGGAGGCGTTGAGATCGATGGTCATTTCGATTTCCACGGCTTCAGCATCATCAGCAATGGTCTGCTCGCCATTGACACCAAGTGAGATTGCGCCGAAATCGGTGGTGTTTTCGCGCAAGCCATCCATTTCGGCAACCGGAGCGGTGTGCAGATCGCCGTCGGCACCCAGCGTGATCTCACGCGGAAGGGTCATGTTGCCGCACCAGCCGTCATTCTGCATCGGAATCGGCTCAACGAACGGGCTCATCCAGCCGTATACGATCTGGCGCTTGCCGTCGTTGAAGGACTGCGGAGCATAATAGTTGTGGCCGCAATCCCACAGGCGGAACTCGGTTTCCGGCTGGAACGCCTCACCCGGAGTCCACGTGCCGATCATGTAGCCGGCGTTGGAAACGTTGCGGTTCATAAAGCCGGAAGCCTTGGTGCCCATGGCAGAGAAGCCGATAACCCACTTCTCGTTGCCTTCGGCGTTCTTGATCGGGAAGAAGTCCGGGCATTCAAGCATGAAGACGTTCGGATCCGGGTGCTCGAACAGCACGCGCTCGTAGGTCCAACGAACCATGTCGTCGGAGGAGAACAGCCACATCTGGCCGCGCTTTTCAGCGGAGGAAACACCGAAGGTCATGTACCACTTGTCGCCGGTCTTCCACACCTTCGGGTCACGGTAGTGGTGATCGACCTTGTCGAGCGGGCAGTCGATGATCATGCCGCGCTTGGTGGCGCTGGTCAGCTCGTCGTTGTCCGGCTCGGCGAGCATCTGCACCTGCCAGTCGCCGCCGGTGTTGTCGTGGCCGTTGGCCCAACGGTGGCCGGTGTAGTAGAACTTGAGCTTGCCATCGTCGCCGATTACTGCGGAACCGGAGAATACGCCGTCCTTCTCCTCTTCAAGGGTCGGGGCGAACATGATTGGCTCACGTTTCCAGTTGAGCATGTCGGTGGAGGAGACGTGTCCCCAGTGCATCGGACCCCACTGGGTGCCGTACGGGTGCAGCTGGTAGAACACGTGCCAGCGGCCCTTATAGAAGCACAGGCCGTTCGGATCGTTGATCCAACCGCCGTTGGATGCGATGTGGAACTTCGGGTACCAGCGGTTGTTGCGTTCGGCGGCCATGGCAGCAACGCCTGCTTCCGCCTGTGCCAGAGCTTCGCTGTGGTTCTTGATTTCGTGGAGGACGGGTGCGTCCGGAGTGAAGCCAGTCATCGTTGAATAGCCTTTCTTAATGATTGTTGAATCTTGCGATTGTTGAAATGTTGCTTATTTAATTTTTACATAAAAGTTTTAAGAATGCTGCCCGAAACGGAAAAAGGGGAAACGCTTCGGGCAGCACGATTTAGTTGTGTTCTTGCCGATTTTGGCGGTTACGCTCAGGCGTTTGCTTTAGCTGCGGCTTGGGCCTTGAGCTGCTTATCGGTGTAGAACGGATCACCGCCGACTTCCTGGTCGTCCTTCTTGATCACGAAGAAGCCGTAGATTAGGGCGGCCAGTACGATGCCGGAGATGGTGAAGAAAGTCGGACGGTCGCCCATGGCGTCATGCAGGGCGCCCATCGGGGTGGAGAAGATCACCTGACCGATTTGGGAAGCGATCTGGAAGCCCACCATGTACAGGGTTGCCGACAGTTTGGTGTCGAAGTGCAGGGTGAAGTAGCGGAATGCCGGTAGGCAGAACAGCGGAACCTCGATGGAGTGGAACAGCTTGACGATGGAGACACTGACCGGATCGTGGAACACGCCGCACAGGCCGATACGCAGGAACATCACGGTTGCGCCGAGCAGCAGGGAGTTACGAACGCCGATCTTCTTCATGATAATCGGAACGACGCCCATCATGGCGGACTCGAGGAACACCTGGAAGGAGTTCAGAGTGCCGTAGGTGGCGTTGCCGATTTCGGTGGTCGGGAAGAGGGAAGCGTAGTAGTTAGGGAACATCTGCTGGTCGAACACGGTGTAGAAGGTGTTGGTGAACAGCATGAAGACGATGAGCACCCACAGAGTCGGCATCTTCAGAACGGAGATCATCTCTTTGAAGGATGGGTTGGTTGGAGCCGCGTTCGGATCGGCTTCTTTCTTGAGCTCTTCCTTTTGCTTGGCCGGAACCCAGAAAGCGTAGACGCACAGCATGCCAAGGCCGCAGATGGAGCCGACCCAGAAGTTCAGCAGCGGGTTGATGTTGAACAGGAAACCTGCGCACAGTGCCACGATGGCGTAGCCGAAGGAGCCCCAAGCGCGGGACTGGCCGTATTCGAAGCCGAACTTACGGGAGTAGCGTTCGGTGAGCGCTTCGAACAGGGAGCAGCCGGCCATGAAGCCTGAGGAGAGCACGATGGAGCCGATGAGCACTCCGATGAAACGGGTGGTGCCGCCGGCAGTCAGCATCGGGGCGTACACGAACTGTACGAACGGGCCGACGAGCGCTGCGATGGCGGAAACGAAGATCACGAGCTTACGCTTGATGCCCAGCTGATCTTGGATGGCGCCATAGGCGAACATGATGACCAGGGTTGCCAAGGAATTGATGGAGTAGATCTGGCCCTGCTCTGCGGAGGTCATGCCCAGACCGTGGGTCGGGTCGGTGAGCCAGCGGGAGAAGAAGGACCACCAGATGCCCCACGAGCAGAAGAACATGAAGATGCCGAAGGAACTCTGCAGATAGGAAGGATTCCTCCATGCGGATCGAGTGTTGCTTGTCATGTTGTTTCTCTGTTTCTTTTTGTTGGTGCCACTGCCGCGCAGCACTTCATTGTTTGGCCGATGCCGTGTTATGCCGTCATTCACCCAGCTGCCGTGCCAAGTGAATGAACATGGTTAAATAATATCGTGTCAAACGATTGACGTCAATCGATTGACGTCAATAATTACAGCACTTCTCGAAAGTGTTGTAATTAAGCCGAAATGAGGTATAAAAAGAAGGCCCTCGGCGTGTCGCGACAGACATGTCAAAAGACCTTCTTGCATGATCTCAAATCAAGGAAATCAGCTTCGGACTGACCCCTTTTCTATCAGCGCGCAATGGATCTTCGCGGGGATCGGCGAATCCAACGGTGGCAGGGGAGCGGTGGTGCTCGGCCAGGACGAGCTGTCGACGGGCTTGCGTTCGATCAGTGAAATCAGCTTACAAGCGGCCCAATAACCCATCTCATAGTGGGGCAGCTCCACTGTGGTCAACTGCGGTTCCAGCGTTTCGGCAAACACGCGGTGGTTGTCGACGCCGACGATGGAAATATCCTTGCCGACAGTCAGTCCACGACGTGCCGCACATTCATACACATACCACGCGCGCGCATCGTTGAAACAGAAGAAACCGTCGGGATTGCGTTCATCGAACAGCTTATCGACGGCGCGCAACGCCGGGCCATTATGGAGTACATTGCACACCAACGAAGGATCGTAGGCAAAACCGGAATCCTGCAATGCCGCCTGATATCCAGCAAAACGACCGTCCTGCGCAATCATGTTTTCCGAACATCCGAGATAGGCGATCCTCTCACAATCGGCTTGGATCAGCCGTTTCGTGGCATCGTAGGCGATTTGGAATTCGTCTGGCTCGATGCTGGGTATCTGGTTGTCGGCATCGGTGGCATCCACCATCACCACCGGATAATCGCCGAGGGACGCAGGCACGGTCGCAATGCGGTTCGACATCTTCGAATAGAAGAAACCGTCCACGCCATACCGTTTCAATGTGGCTATTTCATTCTCTTCGCTTGCCTTGCCATCGGTGCTGACCGTGATGATCATATATCCGTAGGTGCTTGCCGCATCCTGCGCACCCAGAATGATGCCGCCTGCATACGGGGTGGTGGCGACTTCTTCGCTGATGAAACCGAGAATTCGTGTGCGGCAGGTGCGTAGGCTGCGCGCCAAAGGATTGACCGTGTAGCCGAGTTCGTCCGCCTTCTCACGTATGAGCGCGGCCAACGGGGCTTTCACACGTCCCGCATCTCTGCCGTTAAGTACCAGGGAAACGGTGGAAATGGACACCCCTGCCGCTTCGGCAATTTCCTTCATCGTAGTCATAGCCGTTACACTATACCTAAATCAATAAGAAAAGCGCACTCTTTTTGTAAATAGCGCGCTCTTTTTGTAAATAGCGCGCTCTTCTGTTACTCGATACTCTATTGGTCCATCCCGGATTTATTCCGACAGGATTTCGTCCACAAGCGCCTGCTTGGCGTGGATTTGGCCTTCGAAACCGGGGCGAATGTCGAGACGGATCACCACGTCGGTGCGATAGCCCTGACCGGCGAGTTTCATGGTGGCGTCGCGAATCACCTTGAGCACGTCGTCAATGTCGCCTTCGATATTGGTGAACATGGCGTTGGTTTCGCTCGGCAGTCCGGATTGGCGGATCACATCGACCGCCTGCGCTACGTACGTGGACTTTTCGGGACTTGCTCCAGCGGGAGAGATGGCGACCGCAGCAAGCGTGTTGATATACGGTTTGCCGGTTTCCGGGTTGATCGGCACTTCCTGCTTTTCCGCATTGCGATCAAGGGTCATGTGCATTCCTTTCGTTGCGTTTCTATCGGCTTGATATGGCTTGGATTGTTGAGCGGCGATCAGCGCCATTTCCAAGCGTGGTCCATCGGTCCGGATCCGTGTCCGAGGTCAAGCTGTGCCTCCAAAGCGCCCGTCAGATACAGTTTGGCACTATTGACGGCTTCCGGCAACGTCTCGCCGAGTGCCAGGTGCGATGCGATCGCCGACGACAGCGTGCATCCGGTGCCATGCGTGTTCGGATTGTCGATGCGGCGCGCGCGGAACCAAGTGACTTTGCCGCTCGGTTCGACGAGCACATCGCTGGCATCCTGCGTACCATGGCCGCCCTTGACGAGCACCGCACAGCCGAAATGGCCGGCAAGCAGATGACCTGCCGTCACCATGTCGTTTTCACTGGAGATGCTTTCGCCATTCTCATAGTCGATCGCATCGGCACCCTGCTCAACAGCCAGCTCGCACAATGCTTGGGTTTCCGGCATGTTTGGCGTGATTACGGTGGCGAGCGGGAACAGCTTGGAAGTTAATGCGGCGATCGCGTCATCTTCGATGAGCTTCGCACCGGACGTTGCCACCATCACTGGATCAAGCACAATATTCTCGGCATCATGAGCGGTCAAACGGTCGGCAATCACATTGATGAGCTCAACGCTTGACACCATGCCGATCTTCACCGCGACCGGCGGAATATCGTCGAACACGGCGTCGATCTGCGCGGCCAGCATTTCCACAGGCGTGTTCGTAACCATCGTCACGCCTGTGGTGTTCTGCGCGGTCAGCGCCGCAATGGCGGTCATGCCGAATACGCCATTGGCAAGCATGGTTTTCAAGTCCGCCTGAATACCGGCGCCGCCGGAGGAATCCGATCCCGCGATACTTAACACCGGTGGCAATGTGCTGATCATGAATGACTCCTTACTTGCTCTTGCTTACTTATGATCTGGAGTTTTGAAATACTCGTGATCCGTGATTCTTACTTGTGCGGCACGTGCCCGTGCTTTGCGTCGCCGCGCACGGCCTTCCACCGCGAAACCATATTGCGGGTCGCTTCTTCCGGATCGCTTGCGCCGGCGATTGCCGACACAACGAACCAACCGGCTGCCTTCGAATGCGCGAGCATCTCCATATCGTCGGCGCTCACACCACCGCCGACCACAACCGGAAAATCGCTCGCATCGCAGATCGCATTGATCTGTGCCTCGTCGAGCGTATGTCCGGAACCGTCGTTGCCGCCCACGGAAGCTTCCGGCTTGGTGATGGACACATGCAACGGACCTGCCCCGATGTAGTCGATGCAGCCGGCAGGTAGCTCGTTGATGAGCTTCACCAAGCTTTCCGTTTCGGCAGACAAGCCAACAATGGCATCTTCCCCAAGTAGCGCGCGGGCTTCCTGCGGTTCCAAATCAGTTTGCCCAATATGCACGCCGTCAACCTTGATGCCCTTGTGCCGTGCTTGCCAGACTACGTCCACACGGTCGTCGATCACGAACGCCACGGAATCGGATTTGCTGTTGTGTTCGATAACCTGTGCGATATCGCGTGCCATGCTGGTGATATCTTTCGCGTCGGTATCTTTGGCCCTCAGCTGGATGAACGTTGCGCCCCCGCGCAGCGCGTCCTCAACCACGCTGGTAATCGGTCGTCCCTTGCAATCCTGCGGGCCGACCACAAAGTAGGCGCTCATATCGAATGTATCGCGCATCGATGCATATGAATAATTGTCCATATAATCACCCTTCTCGGTAAGTGGTTCGGAAAGCCTACAATGTGAAACCGGCATTCGTCCGTTTTTTCCGCATACGCAATTGCCGAACTCTGCATAACATGCCGCATGGTATGCAGAGTAGCGGCAAAGTCTAGTCGATGATGATTTCGGAGGCGGCGACTTCCTCGGCGGTGACGTTCCAAAGCGCATCAAGCAGCGCCACTTGGAAGGATCCCGGGCCTGAAGATTTGGCTTCGGCGATTTCGGAAGCTCTGTTGTACAGCAGCGAAGCGGAAATCGTAGCCACCAACGGTTCCGCTACGGCTAAATATGTTGCGGTCACGCCGCCAAGTGAGCAGCCAGCGCCGGTGATCTTCGTCATCATCGCGCTGCCGCCTGGCAGACGGAACACATGCTCGCCGTCGGTCACCAAATCAACCGCACCGGAAACAGCCACCGCACCAGCGCCGATGGGGGAGCGTTTCACAAGATGGCGGGCCAGCCTCTTGGCCGCATCAACGGCTGCATCGACCTCGTCCACAGCCTCCACGCCTGCCGGACGCGTGCCGGGAACGGTAGAATCGTTTTGAGCAAGGCCCCACATCGCATCGAGTGCGATGATCTCACTCGCATTGCCACGCACGATGGTTGGCGTATAGGTGCGGAACGATTCAAGAATGGCGGTACGGGTTTTGCCGATGCCCGCGGCGACCGGATCTAGCACCCACGTCTTGCCGTTCTTGTGCAGTTTGTAGGCGATTTCCGGCAGCGCATCTTTGAAGAACGGCAGCAGCGTGCCCACATTGATGTAGTTCGATCCGGCGATTTCCGCAGTGTCGATTACATCGTCCGGCAGAAAGCTCATGGCGGCAGTACCTCCGGCGGCAAGCTGCGCGTTGGCCACAAGATTCATCGTAACGAAATTGGTAAACGACTGCGCCAAAGGCGTGGTCTCTCGTACTCTGTTGACTGCCTGCACAATCTGTTTGCGCAGCGTTGCCGAAAATGAGTCATCGCTCATTGTCTGCTCCCTACGTTGGTCCTAACCAACAGGTTCAAAGGGTCAGGCATCCGCCTATCTCAGCTTCCACTTTCGTCGGAAAGCCCCCCTGCATGTACATAACGTACTCAACCTATACAAAGGCCCTGACACTGGAGCGGGCCAGTCGATTCCGGGATCAGGTGAATGCAGCACGTTCTCGTAAATATAGGTGCGTACGTAAATCTCATAGGCAAATCTGAATAAGGAAACTGTGATGATTGACCGCAAGATCTGGCCGCTGCTGCTTGACAACGACACTGTTGAAGGCGAGAACGCCACGAAACAGTAACGCGGGTGGCGTTCTGTCACCGCGTAAAGGTAGGCTTTCCGCTTGTAAAGACCCCAAACCGTTCAAACCAGAAGGTGCATTGTGGCTGTATCCAAACTCGATGAAGTCGTATCCCTCGCCAAGCGTCGTGGCTTTGTTTTTCCCGCCGGTGAAATCTACGGCGGAACCCGTTCCGCGTGGGATTACGGTCCGCTCGGCGTCGCGCTGAAAGACAATATCAAGCGTGAATGGTGGCGTTCCATGGTCGTCACCCGTGGCGATGTGGTGGGCGTTGACACGTCCATCATTCTTCCGCCGGCCGTGTGGGTGGCTTCCGGCCACGTGTCCGTGTTCAACGATCCACTGATCGAATGCCTCAACTGCCACAAGCGCCACCGTGCAGACAAGCTTGAGGAATCCTATGCCGAAAAGCATGGCGACAAGCTGCCGGAAAACGGTCTTAAGGATATTGTGTGCCCGGATTGTGGCACCCGTGGCAACTGGACCGAACCGCGCGACTTCAACATGATGCTGCGTACCCACCTCGGACCGGTCGAAGACGAAAACTCGCTGCACTACCTGCGTCCGGAAACCGCGCAGGGCATTTTCGTGGACTTCAAGAACGTGATGACCTCTTCTCGTTCCAAGCCGCCGTTCGGCATCGCCAACATGGGCAAGTCCTTCCGTAATGAAATCACCCCGGGCAACTTCATCTTCCGTACCCGCGAGTTCGAACAGATGGAAATGGAATTCTTCGTGGCTCCGGGCACAGATGAGGAATGGCACCAGTACTGGATCGATGCACGCACCCAGTGGTACATCGATCTTGGCGTGAAGCCGGAAAACCTGCGTCATTATGAGCATCCGAAGGAGAAGCTGGCCCACTATTCGAAGCGTACCGTCGACATTGAATACAAGTTCGGTTTCCAGGGATCCGATTGGGGCGAACTCGAGGGCGTAGCCAACCGTACCGACTTCGACCTTTCCGCGCATGCCAAGCACTCCGGCGAGGATCTGAGCTACTTCAATCAGGCCACCGGCGAAAAGTACGTGCCGTACGTCATCGAGCCGGCCGCAGGCCTGACCCGCTCTCTCATGGCCTTCCTCGTTGACGCCTACGACGTTGACGAGGCGCCGAACACCAAGGGCGGCGTCGACAAGCGTACCGTGCTTCGCCTTGATCCTCGCCTGGCTCCGGTCAAGGCCGCCGTGCTGCCGTTGAGCAAGAAGCCGGAACTGCAGACCGTGGCACATGATCTGGCAGCCGACCTGCGTCAGCATGACTGGATGATCGACTACGACGAAGCCGGTGCGATCGGCCGTCGCTACCGCCGTGAAGACGAAATCGGCACCCCGCTGTGCATCACTGTCGATTTCGACACGCTCGACGATCAGGCCGTCACCATTCGTGAACGTGACACCATGCAGCAGGAGCGCGTCGCACTCGACAAAGTGGCCGATTATGTGGCTGCACGCATTGGCGAGAAGCATGTGCGCTATCCGCAGCTACCGGTTGAGATGGGCGGCGAGGCTTGGCCTGAGTCCGTTAAAATCGCCGAAGCCGGTGGCTTGTACTAAAGCTGGTTACTGGTTACCATAGCGTTCTTATGCCAGATAGCATTGTGACTGCTTGCGAGGAATCCGACGTGCTCGACCCGCGTACCGACGCGGTGAGGCCGTCGGTTCCTCCGATTATTAAGCCTGTTGATTTAGGGCCGGTGCATGTTGAAACGCCGGTGGTTCTTTCGCCTATGGCGGGAGTGACTAACTGGCCGTTCCGCGTGATTTGCGAAAGCTACGGGCCGGACGGTCTGTACGTGGCTGAAATGATTACCGCACGCGCGTTGGTTGCCCGCAATCCCAAAGCATTGCGGTTATGTCATTTCGCTCCCAGCGAGAATATCCGCTCGCTGCAACTGTATGGCGTGAATCCAGCAATCGTGGAACAGGCTGCGAAAATCGTCATCGATGAAAACATGGCTGACCATGTCGACCTGAATTTCGGATGTCCCGTGCCCAAAGTGACCAGACGCGGCGGCGGTTCGGCGTTGCCATGGAAGATGGATCTGTTCCGCGAGATCATCCAACGCGTAGTCAAGGTCTGCGATGCGGCCAATGTGCCCGTTACGGCGAAGATTCGTGTCGGCATCGACCACGAGCATGAGACGTTCCTTGAAGCCGGGCATATCGCGCAGGAGGAAGGTTGCAAGGCTGTTACCTTGCACGCGCGTACTACCGCCGAATATTACGGTGGGCATTCCGACTGGAGCAGAATCGGCGAATTGGTCGAGGCGCTTGATATTCCAGTGTTCGGTAACGGTGACATTTGGGGTGCGAACGATGCGCTTGCCATGGTTGCCGAAACCGGTTGCGCTGGCGTTGCGATCGGCCGTGGTTGCCAAGGCAGGCCGTGGCTGTTTGCCGATATTAAGAACGCGTTCGCTGGCAGTGAGAAGCGTGTCGACCCTACGCTGGGAGACGTGTGCCGTGTAGTTGAACGTCATGCGGAATTGTTGACTGAATTCTATGATGGCGATGAGCAGATGGCCGTGCATGATCTGCGTAAGCATATCGCGTGGTATCTCAAGGGATTCCCCGTTGGGGGCTCCACCCGTCGCGCGTTCATGGAATGTGAAAATCTTGAGGATGTCAGAACCGAAATAGGCAAGCTGGATCCAGACACCCGTTTCCCCGAACGAGTGGTCGACAAGCCAAGGGGGCGCGTACGCTTCGCAAAGAAAGTGCATTTGCCTTACGGGTGGTTGGAATCACGGGAAACGACGCACGATGAACGTCAGGCGTTGTTCGGTGACGATCCTATGGATGCCAGTTATTGAACATGACATGCTGATGTGGTTAAATTGTGTGGGGGCGCCGAAAGAAGATACATCTCAGGCGAAATGAACACGTTAGCAGTAAAAAAGTGAAAAAACGTCGTTACACACGACGAAAAGCGCGCGTATTACGGCGCGTCTGCGATAAAGTTGTGCGTAAACGCGAGTGACAGGAGACTATGGTGAGCGAGATTGCCCAGACTGACAATTTCAATGACAAGACGAACATCAAGGTTGTCGGTGTTGGTGGAGCTGGCGGTAATGCCGTCAATCGCATGATTGCCGAGGGTCTTCAAAGTGTTGAATTTATTGCGATCAATACCGACGCGAAGGATCTGATGCGTTCCGACGCTGATGTCAAGATCTCCTTGAACGATGCCACTAGCCGTGGTCTTGGCGCCGGTGCTGACCCGGAGAAGGGCGCCAAGGCCGCGCAGGATCATCAGTCTGATATCGAGGAATCGCTCAAGGGCGCCGATATGGTGTTCGTGACCTGCGGTGAGGGTGGTGGCACCGGTACTGGCGCAAGCCCGATCGTGGCTCGTGCCGCACACCAGCAGGGTGCGTTGACCATTGCGGTGGTTACCCGTCCGTTCAGCTTTGAAGGCCCCCAGCGTGCGGCTTCCGCAGCACTTGGCATTGAGAATCTGCGCAAGGAAGTCGATGCGTTGATCGTGATTCCGAACGATCGACTGCTTGAGCTTTCTGATCGCACCATTGGTATCGTCGATGCGTTCAAGACCGCCGACACCGCGTTGCTGGCAGGCGTGCAGGGCATCACGGACCTGATTTCTTCCAATTCGTACATTCACGTCGACTTCAACGACGTCAACGCCATTCTGCGTGGAGCGGGCACCGCACTGTTCGGCATCGGTTCCGCTCGGGGCGAGGATCGCGCTACCCAGGCCGCCGAAATCGCCATCAGCTCTCCGCTGCTGGAAGAAAGCATCGAGGGTGCTCACGGCGCTTTGATCAACATCGCAGGTCCGTCCGATCTGAAGCTGCAGGAAGCGGCCGCCGCCACCCAGCTGGTAGGCAAGGCCATCCACCCGGAAGCGCAGATCATTTGGGGTCTTTCCCTCGACGACGCCTATGGCGACGAAGTGCGTGTCACCGTCATCGCCGCAGGCTTTGACGCCAACTCCAAGAAGGCGGCTCAGACCGAGGCCCAGAAGCAGGCCGAGTCTGCGGAAAACACGATTCCGCTGTCGGCGCTGTCCGCGGCTCCGAGAGCGGCGGCTCAGCCTCAGCCTCAGCTCATTCAGACTCCGGAAGCCCCGAAGGTGCAGCCGCTGTCCACTTATATTCCGTCCACTCCGGAACCCGTCGTTCCGTCATTCGATCAGACCACCGAGCATGAGGTGGTGTCTTCGAGCGACGCCGGCGATTTGGATATTCCGGATTTCCTGCGCTAAAAGCAACGTGCAGACGCGAAAGGATCGTTTATGGCAGGTTTTATGAAAAGCGCGATGTCCTATTTGGGCATGACCGACGTTGCTGAGGGTGACGAGGATTTCAGCGAGGAGGATGAGAGCAGTGCAACCTCGTTCGATTCCGACCATTCCGTGACCCCGATGGCTTCGACGCCTGCCGCGACGTCCGTTCCGCGCGAACAGACCAAAGCCAACCCGTTCCAAGGAGGAAGGGTGAGCCGTATCACCACGATTCACCCGAAGTCCTATGAGGACGCGCAGCTGGTCGGGCGTGCCATTCGTGACGGCGTTCCGGTGGTGCTGAACCTAACTGGCGTTGCCGAGGCCGTTGCGTATCGCATTGTGGACTTTTCCGCAGGCGTGGTTTTCGGCGTGCGTGGCTCCATCGAGCGTGTCACTCCGCGCGTGTTCCTGCTGAGCCCAGCCCAGGTGAACATCAAGGTCGAAGAGCCGCAAGCGAATAACTCGTCGCACGATCTGTTCGCCGACTGACGTAGACGAAAGCCATTGCGAAAGCAGACTGTGCAAAGTCTCCATCAGCCATGATGGAGACTTTGTTATGTTCTGTTGCTATGGTGGTACTCCATGATTCTGTCTTTGATTGGTAGCATCGTCCACTTTCTGGTTAATGCCTACATTCTGGTGCTGTTCATTCGCATGATTCTCGATTGGGTTGCCGTGCTGGCTCCGTTGTGGCGTCCACGGGGGTTGGCTGCATCGCTGATCGACGCCATTTACCAGCTGACGGAACCGCCGCTGCGCTGGCTACGCCAATATATCCGCCCTATTCCAATGGGTCCCATCTACTTCGATGTGGCATTCATTGTTCTTTATTTCATTCTCATTGTTATTGATTTCCTCATTTAATACATGTCAAATGCCGATTTTTCGCAAAAAATCGGTGGTTCCGTGCTAGAGTCAACAAATGAAAGCAACAACAGCAAGGCATCAAGCCCAAAGCGAGGTGTAAGATTTATGGCTCTGTTGACGCCGAAAGATATCAGAGAGCATACTTTCCAGACCGTAAGGTTCAAAGAGGGGTATGACGTCGACGAAGTCGACGATTTTCTCGATCAGGTAACCGAGACGGTGGAGGCTCTAGGCAAGCAGGCGGTCGCCAGCGGCCAGGCTACTCAGTCCCTCGGCCCGGATGTTGCGGGGCTCAACTCCAAGATTTCCGAGCTCAGCGCTCAGGTTCAATCCCTGCAGCAGGAGAACGCGACATTGAAGTCCGCCTCCGAGCAGGCAGCCGGCGCTGGTGATCAGGCAGCTCAGGCCGCACAGGTCGCAGCAGCCAAACTCACCGAGGCTGAGGAAAGCAACCGTGCTCTGTCGGCCCAGAACGAACAGCTTAAAGGTCAGGTGGATCGCCTGTCCGCCCAGGTTGACCAGCTTACCGCTCAGGCGGCTGAAGCCGCAGGCCAGGCGGATTTGGGCGAGCAGCTTACCGCCATACAGCATGAGCGCGACGCATTCCGCGCACAGACCGAAGACCTGTCCCGTCAGCTGGCTTCCGCCCAGCAGCAGGTTGTGGTGGCCCAGCAGCAGGCCGCTGAGATTCAGCAGCTCAATGCAAGGCTTGATGAAGCCCAGGAGCAAGTCGCCCAGGCCCAGCAGCAGGATGAGCGTGCCCAGCAGCAGGCCATGCAGATTCAGCAGCTTGCCCAGCAGCTGCAGGAATCGCAGCAGCGTGAAGCCCAGCTGCGCGAACAGGTCGCCAAGGTTGAGCCAAGCACCGAAACCGGCAGCCTGCAGAAGATCGCAGGAGCTGCAGCCAGCGCCAATACGGAGCCGGAGCGCGCCACTGCCATGTTGACCTTGGCCATGCAGCTGCACGACCAGTATGTCGACAAGGGCAAAGCCAAGGCCAAGGAAATCACTGACGAGTCCCAGCGCAAGTACGACGAGCTCATCGGCAATGCCAACGACTACTCCAACCGTACTCGTTCCGAGGCTGACAACTATTCCGAAAGCACCCGTTCCGATGCTGATCAGTATTCGGCTGACACTCGTGCCAAGGCTGATGGTTACCTAAGCCAGAAGACTCAGGAAGGTGACGCGTACTTGACCAAGCGTGCCCAGGAAGGTGACGCGTACTTGACCAAGCGTGCCCAGGAAGGCGACGACTACCTGTCACAGCGCACTCAGGAGGGTAACGCCTACTTGGATCAGAAGACTCAGGATGGCGATGCCTATCTTGCTCAGAAGACGCAGGAGGGCGATACCTACTTGGATCAGAAGACTCAGGAAGGCGATGCCTATCTTGCTCAGAAGACGCAGGAGGGCGATACCTACTTGGATCAGAAGACTCAGGAAGGCGATGCCTATCTTGCTCAGAAGACGCAGGAGGGCGATACCTACTTGGATCAGAAGACTCAGGAAGGTGACGCCTACCTTGTGCAGAAGACTCAGGATGGTGATACGTACTTCTCCACGAAGCACAACGAAGCCGACGAATACGAGTCCGAAGTGCAGAAGCGTGCCTTCGACTACGATTCGAAGACCCGTACCGCGGCCGACGACTATGCCCAGCAGGTCCGCGACAATCTCGAAGCACAGACCAAGGTCATCGAAGGCAACATTCAGGGTCTCAAGCAGTTCGAAACCGAATACCGCGCGCGTCTTACCGAATTCCTCGGCCAGCTTGTGTCGCAGGTGTCTGACACGAACAACTATGATCAGGATTCCCAGAACGACTGAGATTAGGCTGTGTCTGACATCATGACAAATGATCAAAGACGGCTGCGCACTCGCGTGGCCGTCTTTGCGTGTATCGCCGTTGCGGCGCTGGTACTTGATCAGATCACCAAGGCATGGGCGCAGTCGGCGCTTGCCGATGGGCATACGGTACGTGTGATTCCGGGGATTCTTTCATTCACGTTGGTGCATAATCCGGGCGCGTCCTTGGGCATGGGCTCCAACATGACGTGGTTGATTTCCCTGCTTGCCATTGTGGCTTGCGTGGCACTTGTGGGGCTGGAGATCCGTACCATTTCCATGAAATGGACGGTGGTGTTCGCTCTTGCGTTTGCCGGAGCGTTAGGCAATCTCATCGACCGCGTGGCATATGCCGAAGGTTTCCTCAACGGCAAAGTCGTCGACTTCCTCAACTACGGATGGTCGGTCGGCAATGTCGCTGACATTTTCCTGATGGTGGCGGGCGTTGCCGCAGTCGTGCTGCTGTTCGTAGGAGAACCGTTCAGCCAGAAGGAACTTGACGAACGGAACAAGGAACAGATGGAACGAACGGCTGGAGAGAAGAGCGCATGAGCCGTCTTGTTCCCGCACCCGATGCGCTTGTCGGCAAACGTTTCGATGTCGCCGTTGCCAAAATGCTAGGCATTTCCCGTGCCAAGGCAGCGGAACTCATCGAAGGCGGGCAGGCGCGTGTGCTTGGTCGTGACATTTCCAAATCGTCGACCCTGCAATCAGGCGAAACCGTGGAATTTGATATTGTCGAGGAACGAACCGAGCCTGAACCAATCGCGCATGATATGGCCGTGGTCTATGAAGACGACGATGTGGTGGTGGTTGACAAGCCAGTGGGTGTGGCGGCTCATGCTTCTGTCGGCTGGACCGGTCCGACGGTGCTTGGCAGTCTGCTTGACAGGGGAGTGCATATCACCTTTTATGGCGCTGCAGGGCGTCAAGGCATCGTATCCCGTCTCGACGTGGGCACATCTGGCTTGATGCTCGTGTGCAAGTCCGATCTCGCCTACGTGGAAATGCGCAGGCAATTCGCCGAACATGAAGTCGTGAAGACCTATCATGCGCTCGTGCAGGGCAATCTCAGGGAAAACAAAGCAACCATCGAAGCACCGATCGGTCGCGCCAAAGTCTCCGATTTCCGTTTTTGTGTGACGCCTGCCGGCAAAGAGGCCGTCACCCATTGGGATGTGATGGAACGTTTCGGCGAGGCGACACTGGTTTCCGTGAACCTTGAAACCGGGCGCACGCATCAGATTCGCGTGCATTTCTCATCCATCGGGCATCCGCTTGCCGGAGACGCCATGTATGGCGCCAATCCGCAACTGAGCGAAACGTTGGGACTGGAACGGCAGTGGTTGCACGCGATGCAACTCGAATTCCGCCATCCGCGAACCCGTGTCTGGACTACGGTGAAATCGCATTATCCAGCTGATTTGCAACATGCGCTTGATGTGATGCACGGAAGGCACGACACACAAGATAAGCCCGAAGCGTGAGCACACGTCACCAATCACCGGTAGATTGGACTGCATGGCTACTTCCGGAAATTTCGTACAACTGCATAATCATACGCATTATTCGCTGCTTGACGGCGCATCGAAAATTCCGGATCTGGTCAAGCGCGCCAAAGAACTCAATATGCCCGCCGTCGGCATCACCGACCACGGAAACATGCATGGTGCATACGAAATGTGGAGCACCGCGGTCAAAGAGGGTGTCAAACCGATCATCGGCATCGAAGCGTATGTGACGCCGGAAACCGCGCGACAGGACCAAACCCGCGTCAGCTGGGACACCAATTGGAATCCCGATATCGATCCGCAGCATCGCCGGCGCAACCCCAACGACGTATCCGGCGGCGGCCTGATCACCCACCTTACGATGTGGGCCGAAACCGACGAAGGCCTCGTCAATCTTATGAAAGCGTCCACCGACGCGAATCTTGAGGGCCGTGTCATGCGATACCCCCGAATGGATAAGGAGATCCTTGCCAAATATTCCAAAGGCATCATCGCATCTTCCGGATGCCCGTCAGGAATCATACAAACGCGACTGCTGCTCGGCCAATTCGACGAAGCATTGCGTGCCGCAGGGGAATTGCAGGATATTTTCGGACGCGACAATTTCTATATCGAATTCATGGACCACGGTCTGAAGATCGAAAAGCAAGTGACCGACGGTCTGCTGGACATCGCGAAAAAACTGAACGCGCCGCTGCTTGCCACCAACGATTCGCATTACGTGCGTGCCGAAGACGCGGGCTCGCAGGATGCCATGCTATGCATCAACTCGGGCTCCACGCTGGACGAGCCGGGACGATTCAAATTCGATGGAACCGGCTACTACCTGAAATCCGCCGAAGAAATGCGCGAACTGTTCAAAGACATTCCCGAAGCGTGTGACAATACGTTGGAAATTGCCGAACGCTGCAACGTCATGTTCGACGATCATGAGGATGGCGCGTTCATGCCGCAATTCGACTGCCCGGAAGGCTGGGATGAGACCTCGCTGTTCTTGCGGAAAGTCGAGGAAGGCTTGGAACAGCGCTATGACGGGCATCCGCCGATCGAAGTGCTCAAGCAAGCCGATTACGAATGCGGTGTGATCTGCCAGATGCAGTTCTGCGGATACTTTCTCGTGGTGGCCGACTACATCAATTGGGCTAAATCGCATGGCGTGATGGTGGGACCGGGCCGTGGATCGGCGGCAGGAGCCATGGTGGCGTACGCCATGGGCATCACCGAACTTGACCCAATCAAACATGGCCTGATCTTCGAACGATTCCTTAACCCGGAACGTGTGTCACTACCTGATATTGACGTCGATTTCGATCCGGATGGCCGCGGCCGTGTGCTTGATTACGTTGGCGACAAGTACGGTCGAGACAAGGTCGCGCAATGTGTGATCTACGGCACTATCAAAACCAAGCAGGCGCTGAAGGATTCAGCGCGAATCATGGGCTACGAATTCTCCATGGGCGAGCGCATCACCAAGGCGTTGCCGCCGGCGCAGACGGGTGGCAAGGATATTCCGTTGCGTGATATTTTCGAGCCGACGTCGAAGCGTTATGCGGAGGCTCGTGAATTCCGTGAATTGTATGATTCCGATCCGGATGCGAAGCGTGTTACGGATGAGGCGATGGGCATTGAGGGTCTGATTCGTCAGACCGGCGTGCACGCGTGCGCCACGATCATGGGTAGCGAGCCGATTTCGAATACGTCGCCGCTGCTGGAACGTACCGATGGTACGGTTACGACCACGTTGGAGTATCATACGTGTGAAACGCTTGGTTTGGTCAAGATGGATTTTCTTGGTCTTTCCAACTTAACGGTTATTCGCGATACGTTGAATAATATCGAGGCGAATGGCAAGGAACGTATCGACCATACGAAGATTCCGTTGGATGATCGTGCCACGTACGATCTGTTGTCGCGAGGTGACACGCTTGGCGTGTTCCAGTTGGATTCCGATGGTATGCGTTCGTTGCTGAAGACGTTGAAGCCGAATAACTTCAACGATATTTCCGCATTGATCGCGCTGTATCGTCCTGGGCCGATGGATATGGATTCGCATACGAATTATGCGAAGCGTAAGAATGGTTTGCAGAAGATCACGCCGATTCATCCTGAGGTGGCTGAGCCGCTGAAGGAAGTGCTTGATGAGACGTATGGTCTGATTGTGTACCAGGAGCAGGTGCAGTCGGCTGCGCGTATTTTGGCTGGTTATTCGTTGGGCAAGGCAGATGTGCTTCGTCGAGCGATGGGTAAGAAGAAGCCTGAGGTACTAGCCAAGGAGAAGGTGCCGTTCTTCGCGGGCATGAAGGAGCATGGGTATTCCCAGGAGGCGGCTCAGGCCGTGTGGGATATTTTGGTGCCGTTCTCAGGTTACGCGTTCAATAAGGCGCATTCGGCCGCATACGGTTTGATTTCGTATTGGACCGCGTATTTGAAGACGCATTATCCGGTGGAGTTCATGGCGGCTTTGCTGCAGGGTGCGAGTACGAACAAAGACAAGACCGCGTTGTATTTGGGTGAGGCTCGCCGCATGGGCATTCAGGTGTTGTCGCCTGATGTGAACGAGTCGGTGTATGAGTATTCCGCTGTTGGCGATGTGGTGCGTTTTGGCCTTGGCGCCATTCGTAATGTTGGCAAGGCTGCGGTTGATGCGATTGTCAAGGAACGTGACGGCAGTCATGGCAGGTATGTGAATTTCCCTGATTTCATCAAGCGTGTGCCGATGGAGGCGTTGAATCGTCGATTGGTTGAATCGTTGATCAAGGCTGGTGCGTTTGATTCGATTGATCCGAACCGTCGTGCGTTGTTTACGATTCATGAGGCTGCGATTAATTCGGTGGTCGGTTTGAAACGTAAGCAGGCTGAGGGCCAGTTTGATTTGTTCGCTGATTTGGAGGATTCCGGCGAAGATGATGCCGGCATGGGTGATGCCATGGTGAGTGTGCCTGATGTGGAGGAGTGGGATAAGAAAACCAAGTTGAATTTCGAGCGTGAAATGCTTGGTTTGTATGTGTCCGACCATCCGTTGAGCGGTATGCAGTCGATTCTGGTGTCGTTGAGTGAAATGTCGATCGCGCATCTGATCGATCGTGCCGCGAATATGCCTGACGGCCAGCAGGTGACGGTGGCAGGCTTGATCACGAATGTGGATCGTCGCGTGTCGAAGAAGGGCAATCCTTGGGCGATTGTGACGATTGAGGATTTGGAAAGCTCCATCCAGTGCATGTTCTTCGGCAAGGTATATGAGGCCGCCGCTCCCGAACTGGCGGTCGATACGGTGGTGCAGATTCGTGGACAGGTTGAAAAACGTGATGAGACGGTGAGCATGCGTGCCACGGAATTTAACGTGCCAACGTTAGAGGCGCAGGATGAGAAGCCGGTGACGATTATGCTGCCGCCGATCGCGCTTGACCAATCGCATGTGCAGCAGTTGGGGCAGATTCTCTCAAATCATCCTGGACCTTGCGAAGTGAAGCTCGCGTTGATGGACGATAAGGGCAATGCCAAGGTGCTGACGTTCGGCGACCGTTTCCGCGTGCGCCGCGACACGAGTCTGTTCGCTGAGATCAAAATCCTTTTCGGTCCCAGTTCGCTGCCTTTGGGCTGACCGGTCGTGGGGATGATGCCGAAAGTTCGGCTGAATATCTCACTATGCGGCTGAACTTGAGACGTGCGGGCGTTCTCGTGACATCACGTTGTTACCATGGGGCGTTATGAGCGAAGAAAACTATATGCGAATCATTGACCTGCGTGGTAAGAAGCTGACCCGAGCTGAAATGCTGGAGGCTATGCCCCGTGCCGAGATGGGCACCAACGAGGCGACCGAACTCGTGCAGCCCATTCTTGACGATGTGAAGGCCCGCGGTGCTGCGGCCTTGCGTGACTTCGCGGAGAAATTCGACCATATCCGTCCGGAGAATCTGCGCGTGCCGGTGGAAGCAATGAAGGCCGCCGTCGACGAGTTGGATCCGGAAGTGCGTGCCGCCATCGAAGAGTCCGTGCGTCGTTCCCGCGCCGTGTCCGCTTCCCAGGTGCCGGCACCGTTCCACACCGATCTGGCTGAGGGTGCCCGCGTTTCCGAACGTTGGATTCCAGTGCAGCGTGTCGGTCTGTATGTGCCTGGCGGCAAGGCCGTCTACCCAAGCTCCGTCATCATGAACGTGGTTCCGGCACAGGCCGCCGGCGTGGAATCCCTCGCCATCGCAACCCCGCCGAGCCGTAACAATGCTGACGGTCTGCCCGACAAGACCATTCTCGCCACCTGCGCCATTCTTGGCGTTGACGAAGTGTATGCGGTCGGCGGTGCTCAGGCTGTGGCCATGTTCGCCTACGGTGCCAAGGGTTCCGAACCGCAGGACGGCGAGATCCTGTGCGATCCGGTTGACAAGATCACCGGTCCGGGCAACATTTTCGTCGCCACCGCCAAGCGCATGGTGTCGGGCATTGTAGGCATCGACGCCGTGGCAGGACCGACCGAAATCGCCATCATCGCAGACAAGGGCGCTAACCCGAGCTGGCTGGCCGCCGATCTGATCGGCCAAGCCGAGCATGACGAACTCGCCGGTTCCGTGCTCATCACCGACAGCGAAGAGATTGCCGAACAGGTGCAGGAGGATCTCAAGTACCGCGTGCCTCGCACCGAGCATTCCGAGCGTGTGAACACGTCGCTGCGTGGTCGTCAGTCCGGCATCATCCTCACCGATGGCATCGAACAGTCCATCGACGCGGCCAACGCGTACGCCGCCGAACACCTTGAGATCCAGACCGCCGACCCGGATGCCGTGATCGCCAAGATCCGCAACGCCGGTGCCATCTTCCGTGGCCCGTACTCTCCAGTGCCGCTGGGCGACTACATGTCCGGCTCCAACCACGTGCTGCCGACCTCCGGCACTGCACGTTTCGCTTCCGGTCTGGGCGTGCACACCTTCATGAAGCCGGTCGAAGTCATCGAATACGACGAGCAGGGTCTGAAGACCCTCGCTGCTCGCGTAAATGCTTTCGCCGTTTCTGAAGATCTGCCGGCACACGGCGAAAGCGTGCTAAGCCGCTTCATCGACGATCCATACAATAAGGAAACCATCAAGGAACAGGAAGAGCAGGCAGGCCTTCGATGAGTGAGACTTCCAGCAACGCCATTCCGGCATATCTTCCGCTGCGCAACGATCTGATCGGCGAAGAGCCGTACGGTGCGCCGCAATTGGACGTGCCTGTATGCCTCAACGTCAACGAGAATCCGTATGCGCCGGAACCGGCAGTGGTCGAAACCATCGCACAGCGAGTCAAGGAAATCGCCCCGACTCTCAACCGTTACCCGGATCGTGAGCATATCGCGTTGCGTCAGGCATTCTGCGACTATCTCGAACGCGAGTCTGGCGTCAAGCTGGAAGTCGACCAGCTGTGGGGCGCCAACGGATCCAACGAGATTATGCTGCAGCTGTTCCAAGCTTTCGGTGGTCCAGGGCGCATTGCGCTCAGCTGCGATCCGACGTATTCGATGTATCCGGAATATGCCCGCGACACGTTCACCACATGGAAGCTTGCGCACCGCAACGAGGATTTCTCTCTGAACGTCGACGCCACCATCAAAGCCATCGAAAACGTCAAGCCTGCCATGATTGTGCTCACCAGTCCGAACAATCCGACCGGCACCCCGCTGAAGATGGACGATCTCAAGCGCGTGCTCGACGCTGCCAAAACCGCTGAAGTCGAAGGTGCCGCCGAAGGCGTGCATCCGGTGGTCGTGGTGGACGAAGCCTACATCGAATTCCGTGATCCAGGCACGCCCACCGCGCTTGAACTCATCGGCGAGTACGAGAACCTCGCAGTGAGTCGAACCATGAGCAAGGCGTTCGCCTTCGCGGGCGCACGAGTCGGCTACCTGGCCGCCAACAAGGGCATCATCGACTGCGTACGCATCGTGCGCATGCCGTACCACCTGTCGGCCGTCACCCAGGCTGCCGCCCTCGCCGCATTCGAACATACCGACGAGCAGCTCAGCCGTGTGGCACACCTGCGCGACACCCGCAATCAGACCGCAGCATGGCTCAAGGAACAAACTTACAAGGGCCAGCCGCTCGAAGTGGCCGAAACACAGTCAAACTTCATTCTATTCGGCGGGCATTTCGACAATCGCGACCGCATCTTCGACGAGCTGCTCCAGCGTGGCGTGCTCATCCGCACCGTCGGCCCTGACGGCTGGATGCGCGTATGCATGGGCACCGACGGGGAAATGGCACGTTTCCGTGAAGCCTTGGTCGAAGTGTTGCGTATTGTGGAACAAGATTGAGCACATACGGGATCGAACCAACACAACAGGACCGAACATTTTCCAAAAGGAGTCGCAACATGGCGCGTACCGCAACCATCGTTCGTGAAACCAGCGAATCCAAAGTTGAACTGAGCCTGAATCTCGACGGCACGGGCAAAACCGACATCGACACTTCGGTGCCGTTCTACAACCATATGATGACGGCGCTCGGCAAGCATTCGCTGATCGACTTGACCATCAAAGCCACCGGTGACACCGACATCGACGCGCACCACACCGTCGAAGACATCGCCATCGTGTTCGGCGAAGCGTTGAAGCAGGCATTGGGAGACAAGCGCGGCATCCGTCGTTTCGCCGACGCTACCGTGCCGTTGGATGAGGCGCTCGCCAAGGCTGTAGTCGATATTTCCGGACGTCCGTACTGTGTGTGCACCGGCGAGCCGGAAGGTTTCGAATACTGCATGATCGGCGGCCATTTCACTGGATCCCTCGTGCGTCACGTTATGGAATCCATCGCCATGCATGCCGGAATCTGCCTGCATCTGCAGGTGATCTCCGGCCGTGATCCGCACCACATCGCCGAAGCCGAGTTCAAGGCCTTGGCGCGTGCGCTGCGTTTCGCCATCGAGCCGGATCCGCGTGTCGACGGTATTCCGAGCACGAAGGGCGCTCTGTGATGAGCGACGATCGAAATAACGATTTCGACGATTTCCAAGGCTTCGACGGATCAAAAGATTTCGGTGACCTCAACGCTGATGGCATGCATTTCAGCGAAGAGGAATTGGAAGCGGCCATGGCCGGCTTCGAGCAGGAATTCAAAGATGCCGAAGCAACCAAGAATGAGCGGGCAGACAATCCGTCATCGGAAGCTTTCGATTCCTCTGAAGCTTCCGATAATGCGGAATCCTCCGAATCCTCGGGAATTGACGACATGCTCAACGCAGCTGAGGATTCGTTGAAATTCGAAGACGAGCTGCAGGGACTGCTTGGCAATCGCGCGAAAGTGGCGGTGATCATTACCAGACTGACCTCGTCACGATTGCTGTCGGCATTCTGCGAATTGTCCGATATTTCCGCGCAATGCATAGGATCGGCGCAAGGTGCTGTCGCGGTGCTGCGCAATCTCGACGGAGACGGTCCGGAAGCGGCGGTCAAAGACATGACGATCGTCGTTGCCGGCATGCCTGCGATTCTTGCCGTCAACCGTGCGGACAAGCTCGAAGCGACGATGTACGTGGAAGGCAAGGCAGGCAAAACCTTCGCTCCGCCGGTGCTATTCACCTCCACCGCACCGTTCGTTGAGGATCTCATGCTTGGCATCACCGATATGAACGCGCTGGAACAGGCGGATATGACCATTTTCGATTCCGCCGACCTCGATCGGGATGCGGCAATGAGCATTATCGCCGAGCATACGCGGTTCGGACGCGGCACATCAAGCATCAGTTAACGACGGCAAACGTGAGACATCCTGCTGAACATGAGTTATGCGACACAAGACGACTCACGCCATAGAACAACGAATGACACAAGAAGGAGAACGCCCATGACTTCCGTGGTGGTTTTCGATTATGGTTTCGGCAACGTGCGTTCCATGGTTCGTGCGCTGGCCAATCTCGACCTTGACGTGACCCTCACTTCTGACCATCGGCAGGCCTTGGAAGCCGACGGTCTGGTGGTGCCCGGCGTGGGCGCTTTCGGTGCATGCATGGAAGGCCTCAAGTCAGTGGGCGGAGACACCGTGATCAAGGATCGTCTGCGTGCCGGCCGACCGGTGCTTGGCGTGTGCGTGGGCGAGCAAATCATGTTCGAACGTGGTATGGAGCATGGCACCGGCACTCCGGGCCTTGGTCTGATCAAGGGCGACGTGGAACTGCTCGACGCCGATGTGGTGCCACACATGGGATGGGACACCGTCGAGGCGCCGGAAGGTTCCGTGCTCATGAAGGGCGTGGAGAACGAGCGCTTCTACTTCGTGCATTCCTTCGCCGCGATGAGCGCCGCTCCCGCCGACACGTCCGACGACCAGCTTGATTTCGGTGACGCCGAGGAGCGCGTGACCTGGTGCACGTACGGACGTAGCCGTTTCGTGGCAGCCTACGAGCGCGGTCCGCTGTTCGCCACGCAGTTCCACCCTGAAAAGTCCGCCGAAGCGGGGTCGCAGCTGCTGCGTAATTGGGTTGCGACATTCTGATGATATGAGATCGTCATCGCTCGTTTTGACGATGACTTCATATATACGATTGATACACGCTTATTTGATGCACATCCATGCGATTGCCATGTAATGGCGATCGGTTGATCACAGAGAGGTACAGACATGTCTTTGACGTTGCTTCCTGCCGTCGATGTTCGTGATGGCAAGGCCGTTCGCCTGCGCCAGGGTGAATCCGGTTCGGAAACCGACTACGGTTCGCCATTGGAGGCCGCTCGCACATGGGTTGAGTCCGGTGCGGAATGGATTCACCTGGTCGATCTTGACGCCGCGTTTGGCACAGGCAACAACCGTGACCAGCTGCGTGCCATCGTCAAGGAACTGGGTGACAAGGTCAATATTGAAATGTCCGGCGGTGTGCGTGACGATGCCTCGCTCGATGCGGCCTTGGAAGCAGGAGCAGCCCGTGTGAACATTGGCACGGCCGCTCTTGAGAATCCGGATTGGACCGCTTCCGTCATCAAGAAGTACGGTGATCGCGTGGCAGTCGGCCTCGATGTGCGCGGCCACACCCTCGCGGCACGCGGATGGGTGAAGGAAGGCGGCGACCTGTTCGAAACCATGGCGTTCCTGGATTCCGTCGGATGTTCTCGTTACGTGGTCACCGACGTGGCTCGTGACGGCATGATGAGCGGCCCGAACATCGACTTGCTGCGTGAAGTCGCGGAACGTACCGATGCGAAGGTCACTGCGTCCGGCGGCATTTCCAAGCTCGATGATCTGCGTGCCATCAAGGAGCTTGCCGACTTAGGCGTGGACTCCGCCATTCTCGGCAAGTCGTTGTACGCACGCGCCTTCACCTTGGAAGAAGCGCTCGAAGTCGCACGCTGAACATTGCTCGACAAGCCAATGATGATAGGACCGTCCACAACGTGGACGGTCCTATCGTATTGCGGCGCGTGTTAACGACTTTCGTAACATGCGCATGGAACGATGGGGCACTATGGATAAACAGCAAGAGTTTGCTTTGCGCACAGTCGAAGAACGCGACGTGCGCTTCATTCGTTTGTGGTTCACGGATGTGTTGGGAACATTGAAGTCCGTGGCTATCGCGCCGGCTGAATTGGAAGCTGCGTTCGAGGAAGGGCTCGGATTCGACGGCTCCGCGGTGGAAGGCCTCACCCGTGTGTCCGAAGACGATATGATCGTCAAACCCGATCCATCGACCTTCCAGATTCTGCCGTGGCGCGGCGGTCCGCAGGGCACCGCGCGCATGTTCTGCGACGTGCTCACCCCTGATGGCGAGCCGTCGTTGGGCGATCCGCGTCATGTGCTGAAGCAGGCTCTGTCGAAAGCCAAGGAAAAGGGCTTCACCTTCTACGTGCATCCGGAAATCGAATTCTATCTGTTCGAAAGGCAGGATGATTGGTCCCAGACGCCGACTCCGATTGACGAGGGCGGCTATTTCGATCATGTACCGCGCAGCCCTGGCATGGATTTCCGCCGTGCCACCGTCAACATGCTCGAACAGATGGGCATTTCGGTGGAATACTCGCACCATGAGGCGGGTCCAGGCCAGAACGAGATCGATCTGCGTTATGCGGACGCGCTCACCACGGCCGACAACATCATGACCTTCCGTACCGTCGTCAAGGAGATTTCGCTGGAGCGTGGCATTCATGCCAGCTTCATGCCGAAACCGCTTTCCGACGCTCCAGGTTCAGGCATGCACACGCATTTGAGCCTGTTCGAAGGTGACTCCAACGCGTTCTATGAGGCGGGTCAGGAATTCAACATGTCCGTCACCGCGCGCCAGTTCGCCGCCGGCATTCTGTACCATGCGGCTGAAATCTGCGCCGTCACCGACCAGTATGTCAACTCCTACAAGCGCTTGTGGGGCGGTAATGAGGCTCCAAGCTACATTTGCTGGGGACACAACAACCGTTCCGCGTTGCTGCGTATTCCGCAATACAAGCCAGGCAAGGGCAATTCCGCCCGCATGGAATTCCGTGCGCTCGATCCGGTCGCCAATCCGTACCTCGCATACTCCGTGCTTTTGGCCGCGGGGCTCGATGGTATCGACAAGCAGATGCAGTTGGGTGAGCCGACCAGCGATGACGTCTGGGAGCTTACTGATGCGGAACGGCAGGCCATGGGCATCCAGCCGCTGCCGGAGTCTCTTGACGAGGCGTTGAAGGTTATGGAGAAGTCCGACTTCGTGGCCAGCGTGCTCGGCGAGCACGCGTTCGAATACTTCCTGCGCAACAAGCGTCAGGAATGGGAGGAGTATCGCAAGCAGGTCACTCCGTTCGAACTGAAGAAGTACCTGCCGAAGCTGTAGTGCTTTCCATGAGCGAAAATCGCATATCAAAAACCCGCTGAAGTGGTCGAAAATGATCGCACAGCGGGTTTTTATATGCCTGAAAACTTGTATTTACAATTGCTGATCAGCCGCGTGGGGAACCGAACATTGAATTGTAGATGATCGCGAAATTACGATTGCCGTAGGTCGAACAGGCGTCGCCTTCGCCGACTCCTGCATCCAATGCGGCTGTATTCGGCTGATAAGGCGTGTAAATGTACAGCAGTGCGGTCGCCTTGTTTTCGATGTACACGTTGCTGCCGCCGCAGCTGGCGTCCGGATTGTATTGAATATAGTTGAGCGTGCCCGCATGGTATCCGTAGCGATCCTCATGCTGTACGTAATACTGGTAGCGTTTCGCTGCGCCATACACCTGTTTGAAGAAACCTGCATATTCCGGGTCACAGTTCGCGTCGTCCGGGCAGCTTAATCCCATGGCCGACTTGAATTGGAAATCGCTTGGATCGGTGGCGGTAAGCAGATGCTGCTCCTTTTGCAGCACGGTGAGCAACACTTTTTGACTGATGTCGCACGCCTTTCCCGATTTGTAGATGATCGCCGCGGCGCTTTCGTTCGGCCCTCCCTCATATGCTTCGCAGTATTCGTTGGCAGGTTGCGATTCGGTGCTAAACGTCATGGATTTCAAGCATTTCTCGCCGCTGCATGCGGCACCCTGTTTTTCGATGATGGCGTTCACCTGCTGCTCGCTCAACGCGTTCCCGTTGAAGAACAAACCATCTGAAATGATGTTGCCCGGATTGAAATCGTATTTCGTCTGCAATTGTTCCTGCGATGCGACCGCTTCATCTACTTGCACACGCCAGCCGACGAATCGCACCAATCCAACGATCAACGCGAGCGCGACGATACTGGCTATCAGTGTTTCACCGACCATGAGGATGCGTTTTGGGGTGTTTGCTTTTTCCCAGGCGTTACGGAGTTTAGTGAGGCTTGGCTGGTTGTTTTTCTTGGGTTTGCGGTTGTTTTTTGCTGTGGTGGTTGTCTTGCGTGTCATCGCGCGTCATTGTATCGCGTTTGGCCACGCATCTGACGCTGGTTGGGGTGTTTCTTATTGGCAATGTGCGCGTTCGCGCCGAATTATGGCGTGCTCGTGGTGGCGCGAATCCTCATCGCGTTGGTATCTGGCACGCTGGTGGCCATCGCCATGACGTACGCGCCTGATGTGACAGCTGAACGGTACCGCACGAAGTTCATCGCATGGGTGTTTTCCGGCTTCTCCATCGCATCCGTGGTGGGTGTGCCGGTTGGCACGTGGGTTGCGAACACGTTCGGCTGGCGTTGGGCGTTCCATTTGGTGAACGTGCTTGCGATGGCACTTATTGTGCTCATGGTGATGGTGCTGCCGCGCAACAGCCATATTGTGAAGATTGGTTTTCTGCCGCAATTCCGCCTGTTTTTCGATCGTCGTATTCAGCTGGGCGTGCTTGACGTGGTGTTTGGCGCGTTCAGCGTACGTCGTCGTAGATTGGAATATGCTGGCGCATTGCATTCAGGACAGTCCAAAGGTGCTCAATTGCTGGAAATCACTGCGGAAACGATGATTTGGAGCGGTTTGGCGTGTGCCTCTTCAGCCGCTCTGTTGAGCGCGTATTGCGTTCGCATGAGCAGCGCCGATGCGATGACCGTATGGTTGGGTGCGATGCGCACGCCATGTGCGATATTCGCTGGAGTGATGGTATCAAGCATGCTCGTCGGTATGACGATACGTGAAACGCAGTTGTTCCGTTTCTTCAAGCAACGCTAGCCATCGCTAACCATGGTTCGGTTGAGGATGATTTCGTTAGGTTCCATTGCCGTCGATACTGGAAAACTGCAAGTATCGACGGCAATGGAATGCGAAAGATGATATGCGTTAGCTCAACGCTTTCTTGATGCGCTGCAGGCTGATCGGCTTCGGCGTGCCGAGTTCCTGCGCCCACAGTGATACGTAGAATTCCTCAAGCATCCAACGTGCGGTGGCCGCCTGCTTCATCAACGCCTCATGACGCGGACCTGCAGGCTCACGTTCGGCCTTCGCCATGGCCTTGTCAGCCAACTGCTTGGCCTCATCAGCCTCCCAAGCCCAACGTACATCACGATTCTTGTCGTTTTTCGCCTTATTTAGACGAAGCACGTCAGCATGCAAATACCGTTCAATCGACGCCAGCGCATCTGGGGGAGTCTTACCGATGAATCCCGGATACACCAGCGTGGCGATATGCTCACGAATCGACTGCAAAACACTCAACATCGGCAGATCAGCCTTGCCTGACACGGCTTTATCAACCTCCGCATACCGCTTCAAAATAACGATCACATCATGCGCAACCGCATATACAGTATCTTCGAATACTTCACGCACATCAAGCACCGCATTCGCCAACGCCTCATCATCCGGCATTTCGTCAACATTTGGCAGCAAACGCTTCACCGCAGCCAACTGCAGATCCTCAGTAAGATCCTTCGTGGATTGATATGGTGCGGACGCCAACATCAACGCCTCCGCACCCAACCAACGCGACGAAATACGCTCGCTCGGCATACGCAAAACATCAAGCGCACCGCGCCACAGCATGGTGGAACGAGCTTCAGTAGTGGCACCAGCCTTATGCAGCAGATTGGCCTGCTCCACAAGCTTGCCCTGATTCCCAGCGTTTTCCGCCTGCTTCTTCACCATCTGCCGTGCGGAAGCCTCGGCCTGCTCCGCAAACTTGCGCTGCAACTCCACCAACGATTTGCCCGTGCCAAGCACCTTGACGGGGCCCCGCGCATGACGCCTGCCATGCTGACTCTTGCGACTCGGAGGCAACTGTTGCTCCACCGAGAACGTCACGCGCAAATACGGCGTGAGTCTGCTCCACAATTCACCATTCAACACTTCAGGGTGGATTTGCGCGCCAACAATGCTGATGGCTGCCTGCGTGAACACATGAGGCAAATCCGGCCACGCGGCCACACCCTCCGTATTGGCAGGAGCAAGATTCGGCTTCTGCTGGCTACCGGAACCAGGCAGATCCGGATACCTCTCATCAATCCACGCACGAATCTTACGAGCCGTATCAGGAGCGGGAACAAACTGCACACGCAACGTCTTCGGCAACGATTTGATCATGCCGACAATCAACTCATCCAACAATCCGGGAACATTCCACGTGAACTGTTCCGGTGTCAAACGAGACAACACCTTCAACGGTACATGCACGGTCACGCCATCGTTTGGATCATGCGGATCATACACATAACTCAACCGCAAATCGATAGGGGAGCCGTCCGTACCCAACGTATGCCAATGATCCGGATAATCAGCCAACGACACCGACTCGGCATCAGCAAGACGCTCCACCTTCTCCGGATCAAAATCCAACAAATCCGGCTGCTCATCACGCGTCGACTTCCACCATTTCGCAAGATCCGCAACCGACGTGACAGTATTGGGAATCACCGAATTATAAAAATCGAACAGATCCTCATCACTGACCGTCTGCGCCATCTGACGTGTACGACTCGCATCGTCGGCGGCATCCTCCAACACATCGCGATTCTTCGCAATGAAATCGTCATACGAGAACCGCTGCTGAATATCACCCTCGACCAAACCCTGACGAATCAGAAAATCACGGGCCTCCAGCGGATTGATACGACCCCACTGCACCGTACGATCCTGCACGATCGGCAAACCATACAACAGCACCTTCGCGCTCGCCACCGCGGAGCCACGCGAACCAGACCAATGCGGATCCGCATACGTGGTTCGCGTCAACGAACCCGCCAACGGTTCAGCCCAAGAAGGATCGATCTGGGCGGAATATCGTGCCCACAAGCGGCTCGTTTCCACCAACTCCGTGCTCATCACCCATTGCGGTGTCGACTTGGCAACCGCGGAAGCCGGGAACAATGCGAAATGCGTGCCACGCGCACCCTGATAATCATTCTTCGCCATCTTCTGAGCACGCTTCATGGCACGCGCACGGGCAGCGCCCTTCAAACCAGCGAAATCAGATGCCTTCGGCTCACGCACGATCTGCATGCCCATCATCGACAACAAGCCCGAAAGCATCGACGTATGAATACCCTGCGCATCCCACGAACAACACAACGAATGCGCAGCCTGCTGATTCAACGGAAGCTGACGAATCTCAAGCGGAGGACGCGAAGCCGGAATCGGATCGCCAACCTTGAACTTGAATTCCTTGCACATCTCACGCAACTGCGTGACCAGATCCTTCCACTGACGGATACGCAGCCAACTCAAATACTCAGTCTTGCAAATCCTACGAAGCGCGGAATTACTCGGCTCGCCATCGGCTTGGAACACGCGATCCCACAAGTTCAACGCGGTCAGAAAATCACTGGACGGATCAGCATACCGGTTATGAATGCGGTCGGCCTCCTCACGATTCTCATCCGGACGTTCGCGAGGATCCTGCAAACTCAGGAACGCGACCACCACCAGCACCGCGGCCAACGTGTTTGGCGTAGTCGATTTCGCAGCCTCGATAATCATACGGCCCAAACGCACGTCGATTGGAATGCGTGCAAGCATGCGACCCGTATGCGTCAGCACAACCTCGCCATGCTTGCGTGCCACAGCCTTCAACTCGGTCAACTCATTGAAACCATCAGACACCGCCTTCATATCAGGCGGATCGATAAAGCCGAAATCCGTAACATCCTGCGCGGTACGAGCCACACCCACCGACAGCATATGCAACACGACCGCTCCCAACGACGTGCGCAGAATCTCAGGTTCCGTGAATTCCGGACGCGTCTCGAAATCCTCACGGGAATACAAGCGAATCGCAATACCATCGGCAATACGTCCGCAACGACCCGAACGTTGGTTCGCGCTCGCCTGACTGATCGGTTCAATCGGAAGCCGTTGCACCTTCGCGCTCTTCGAATAACGTGAAATACGGGCGGTGCCAGGGTCGACCACATAACGAATGCCCGGCACCGTCAATGACGTTTCGGCCACATTCGTAGCGATCACAATACGCTGATGATCATGCGGCTCAAACACGCGATGCTGCTCCTTAGCGGACAACCGCGCAAACAACGGCACGATCTCAACCGCATCAGGACGACGCATATCAATGGCACGCGGACCATAATGATGGCGCAGCGCATTCTCAAAATCATGAATGTCGCGCTCGCCCGAAGCGAACACGAGAATATCACGCGGGCCACGGTCATGACTCGAATGAATCACCAACTCGGCACAGGCACGCGCCACAGCCGTCGGCATGTCAACGTTCGGCTCGCGGGAATCCTTCACGTCGGGAGCGGACGACAACGCCTCATAGTCGGCATCGCCCGGCATCGCGCCCGTTTCAAAACCGGGTACGGAACGCATCAACGCCGGAGCAGTGCCCAGCGGCTCATACACGACCTGCACGGGGTAGGTTCGCCCCGAAACCTCGATAACCGGCACTTTCGTATGCAAAGCATGTTCGAAATGCTCCTGAAACTTCACCGAATCGATCGTCGCCGACGTGATCACCAATTTCAGGTCACGGCGTTTCGGCAATAGCGCAGTCAAATAACCGAGCAGAAAGTCAATATTGAGACTACGTTCGTGCGCTTCGTCGATAACGATCGTATCGTATTGCATCAGTTTTGGATCGCGTTGAATCTGCGCCAACAGAATACCGTCGGTCACCACGCGAAGACGGGTCTTCGGTGAGCTCTCATCGGTGAAACGCACCTGATAGCCGACCTCGTCGCCCAAACGCACGCCCATCTCCGAGGCGATACGTTCGGCCACGGTACGAGCGGCCAACCTACGCGGCTGCGTGTGCACAATCTGCCTGCCATGCGATCCACGGCCCAATTCCAACAGAATCTTCGGCAGCTGCGTGGTCTTACCGGAACCCGTCTGACCAGACACAATCACCACTTGGCTCGACTTCACCGCCTCGGCAATATCACTACGTGCAGCGGAAACCGGCAGTTGGGAAGGATATTCGAATTTCATGCCTTCATAACCTCGATAACGCGGAAGCCCTTCGAACTCGCGTACTTACTTACCTCATAACCATTGCCAAGCTGCGTGGCAAGCCACGGAATCAACGAATCCGACCCCAGATTCTTTTGCACTACCAAATAGGCGGCACCGCCCGCATTCAAACGTGGCAGCCATGTCATCAACAGCTCATGCAGCACATCCTTGCCAACACGAATCGGCGGATTCGACCAAATTAGATCAAACGTCACATCAGAAGGGATCTCATCGGCGGTGACCGCACGAACGTTCCTCACACCATTGAGCTCGGCATTGCGACGAGTCAGATCCAACGCGCGTTCATTCACGTCCAACGCCCAAATATCAGCCTTCGGCGAAGCAAAACCAAGTGTCAACGCAATCGGACCCCAACCGCAACCCAAATCAAGGAACGTACCCTCCTCAGGAGGCTCCGGAGCCTGACGAAGCAGCACGGACGTTCCCAAATCCACGCGATTGCCGGAAAACACGCCATTGGAAACCTCAACATCGGCCTCATTGCCGCGCAACACAACATGCAGCCTCTTACGTACATCCTTCGACTGCGGATCAGCCGTGAAATACTGTTCGGCCTGTGCCATACCCACTCCTTGCAAACGCTCGCCTACGGCACCACGCAAGCCACGCTCGTCCACGTGGCGAATGCCCGATACCCATGTCTCTAGAGAATGATGATAATAAAGACACCATAGTTTAACCGTGAGAGGTGCCATTGAGCCAAGAAAACGACATCGAGCATAGCATGAGTGCCAATGACGTGTCAGGTGTGCTCGCCGACCAGTCCGAAGTGCTGCTTGATACCAACGGCGAGAACCATTTCAACGAATCCCATGACGAACAATGGCAGGAACGCGAATCCCGCAATGCGTTGAAGCATGTGTCCGGACTCGGCGAAATGCAAGACGTTACCGAAGTCGAATACCGAAAAGTCCGCCTCGAACGCGTCGTGCTCGTCGGCGTGTGGTCCAGTCGTGAAACCACACAGGCACAGGCCGAAGAATCATTGCGAGAACTTGCTGCGCTTGCCGAAACCGCCGGTGCCGTAGTATGCGACGGCCTGCTGCAGCATCGTATCAAACCGGACGCAGCCACATACGTTGGCTCCGGCAAAGCCCGCGAACTCGCCGGAATCGTGGCGCAAGAGGAAGCCGACACCATCGTTGTGGACGATGACCTACCGCCAAGCCAACGCCGCGCCTTGGAAGACGCCACCAAAGTGAAGGTCGTGGACCGCACTGCCGTGATCCTCGACATTTTCGCCCAACATGCGACCTCACGCGAGGGTAAAGCCCAAGTGGAACTGGCGCAGCTTGAATACATGCTGCCGCGACTGCGAGGCTGGGGCGGATCACTGTCACGCCAGGCAGGCGGACGAGCCGCGGGGGATGCGGGCATCGGCTCGCGAGGACCTGGCGAAACGAAAATCGAAATGGACCGCCGCGTAATTCGCAGCCGAATCGCCAAACTCCGCAAACAGATCGAACAGATGGCTCCCGCGCGTGACGTCAAACGTGGCGCTCGTCGCCGTTTCGGATTGCCCACCGTTGCCGTGGTCGGATATACGAACGCAGGAAAATCGTCGTTGACGAATCGGCTGACCGGTTCCGCGGAACTGGTGGAAAACGCGCTGTTCGCCACCTTGGACACCGCGGTGCGCAGGGCGCGGGCCAAAGACGGACGCCGATATGCGTACGTCGATACTGTCGGATTCGTACGCCGTTTGCCCACGCAGCTGATTGAAGCGTTCAAATCCACACTGGAGGAGGTCGCTGAAGCCGATCTGATCGTGCATGTGGTGGACGGCTCGCATCCGGATCCGTTCTCGCAAATCGACGCGGTCGACGATGTGCTTGCCGACATCGACGGCGTCGAAACCATTCCCACGATCATCGTGTTCAACAAGGCCGACCGTATGGATGAGGCCACACGCGAGCGTATCGAGGCGTTAATGCCGGAAGCGTACATCGTGTCGGCGTTTTCCGGCGACGGCGTCGACGAGCTGCGTATGCAGGTGGAATCCATGCTGCCGGCGCCGAACGTGCATGTCGAGGCGTTGCTGCCATACACTGCCGGTTCGCTGGTGTCGCGCGTGCGTGAATACGGCAAGGTGATCAACGTCGAATACCGTGACGACGGCATGATGCTCGAAGCGGAAGTGGACGATCATTTGGCTGCGCAAATCGTGGAACAGTCAATCGGCTGAAAACCTTGCAAAACAGTGCAACGCAACGGGCACAGCGTTTGTGAGCGTTCACATACTTTGTGAGGCAAATCACTTTTTCAGTACTTGCAAGTCGTGTTACAACGTGTCAAAACGTCATGCTGTGTGGATAGAGTAAAGATGAAATCCTAAGAGGAAACCTGCTACCAGCGGGACATTCTTTTCTTGTAAGAGAGGTAAGCATATGGTGGATTCACCAATCAAGCCCACAAAGCTCGCTATCATCGGTGCCGGTGCAGTCGGCTCCACTCTCGCTTTCGCTGCCGCTCAGCGTGGCGTCGCACGTGAGATCGTGCTCGAAGACATCGCCAAGGAACGTGTCGAAGCCGAAGTGCTCGACATGCAGCACGGCTCCAGCTTCTATCCGACCGTGTCCATCGCAGGCTCCGACGATCCGGAAATCTGCCGCGACGCCGACATGATCGTCATCACCGCAGGTCCGCGTCAGAAGCCGGGCCAGTCTCGCCTTGAACTGGTTGGTGCCACCATCAACATTCTCAAGGCCATCATTCCGGGTCTTGTGAAGGTTGCTCCGAACGCCATCTACATGCTCATCACCAACCCGGTCGACATCGCAACCCATGTTGCCCAGAAGATCTCCGGCCTGCCGGCAAACCAGGTCTTCGGCTCCGGCACCAACCTTGACTCCGCACGTTTGCGCTTCCTGATCGCCCAGCAGACCGGCGTCAACGTCAAGAATGTGCACGCCTACATCGCCGGCGAACACGGCGACTCCGAAGTGCCGCTGTGGGCTTCCGCCACCATCGGTGGCGTCCCGATGTGCGACTGGACTCCGCTGCCGGGCCACGCTCCGCTCGACGCCGAAGTCCGTGAGCAGATCCACCAGGACGTCAAGAACGCCGCCTACAAGATCATCAACGGCAAGGGCGCAACCAACTACGCCATCGGCATGTCCGGCGTCGACATCATCGAAGCCGTCATGCGCGACTCCAACCGCATCCTGCCGGTGAGCTCCATGCTCCACGACTTCCACGGCATCTCCGACGTCTGCATGTCCGTGCCGACCCTCCTCAACCGCTCCGGCGTCAACACCGCCATCAACACCCCGGTGTCCGACCGCGAGCTCGCGGCTCTTAAGCGCTCTGCAGAGACGCTGAAGGAAACCGCCGCCCAATTCGGCTTCTGATAAAAACGCGGTAGCGGAGTGTCAGCTGCGTTACACGGAATGCGACGTACTTTTGTGCGCCTTCGTCTTGTGTACCTTGCTGCCGCACACGTTGTCGCGTTTTTTGTTTGATTTGGGTATTGACAGACGGATGATGAGTCGTTAGACTGCAAGCAGAAATAACGGAAACCCCAGCCTTTGGCTGGGGTTTCTTGCGTTTTACAAGCAATGAAAATGGTATTGAGAAACAATTTCAATAAGTTCCTCAATCAATTAGGTTGAAGGATTACATGCATGGCACACGACCACACGTACGAAACAACGGCGAACACGGGAGCGGAACATCAAAAACGACTCATGATGTCACTGGGGCTCACCTCGACGGTATTCATAGCGGAAGTCGTCAGCGCAATCATCACCGGATCATTGGCGCTACTCGTAGATGCAGGCCATATGCTCACTGACATGTCCGTACTCATCGCATCAACCGTCACCGCAATATTGATGCAACGCAAACCCAGCAACAAACGCACTTGGGGATGGGCACGACTCGAAGTGCTCACTGCGGCAGTCGGAGCCCTCGTACTCCTCATCGTCGGCATCTATGCACTCGTGGAAGCAGGCATGAGACTCTTCGGAGGGTCTGCTGACGAAATAAGCGACGTGCGACTGTTGCTCTTCATGGGCATACTTGGCCTCGCTGCCAACGTCGGATCAATCTTCATCCTCGCATCGCAAAGCGAAGACAACATGAACATGAAAGCGGCGTTCCTCGAAGTCATGAACGATGCTTTGGGATCCGTAGCCGTAATCGTATCGGCAATCGTGCTCATCTGCACCGGCTGGGTCGGCTTCGACGCGGTTGCCGGCGGCATCATCGCGCTCATGATGATTCCACGCGCCATCAAGCTCCTGCGCAACGCGGTCCGCGTGCTCTTGGAAGAAACACCCAACGGACTTGACCTTGACGAGGTACGGGCCCATTTGGAGCAAGTGCCACATGTTATTGCCGTGCACGACCTTCACGCCAGCACAGTATCCACCGGCATGCCGATCCTCATGGCACATGTCGTGGTCGAACGAGACCTCACCATGAAGGAGGCCGCGGAAATACTCGCCCAACTACAGGACTGCCTGCGCGAACATTTCCCCGTATCGGTGCCGCACACTACCTTCCAGCTCGAACCGGAGGGATACAGTTCGGTGAGCAAATCCGAAATGCATTCCTGACTAACGGGGATTCTGCTGTGTTATGAAAAACCGCGCTCTTGGATGTGAAATCAAACATTTGACTTCTCGCGTTCAAGAGCGCGGTTCCGTAAACGACGAGGCGATCTCTATGCCTTAGATCTTGCGGAGTACGGTAACCACCTTGCCCATGATCTCAGCATGCGTGCCATCAATGGGGGAGTAAGCGGGATTGTGCGGAATGAGCCAGACGTGACCATGATCCTTGCGGAACGTCTTCACCGTGGCCTCATCGTCGAGCAGTGCTGCCACAATATCCCCGTTCTCTGCGGTGTTCTGCTCGCGTACCACCACAAAATCGCCGTCGCAAATGGCTGCGTCGATCATGGAATCGCCGTGCACCTCAAGCATGAACAGATTTCCGGTACCGGTGAGTCGTTCGGGCAGTCGCATCACATCATCCACATGTTGTTCGGCGGTGATGGGCACTCCCGCTGCGATGCGCCCCACCAAAGGAACATCTCGTGAGGCCATGATGGAGCCGCTGGAATCGGATTGGCTTGGGAATGGAATGACCTGTGTCGCTTTGCTTGATGAGGATGTATCGTCAAAGCTTACGACTTCAATAGCCCTGCCCTTGTTCGCGTTCATGCGAATAAAACCCTTTTCGTCAAGCACCTGCAGCTGGTGTTTGACGGATGACGGACTTTTCAGCCCTGCGGCTTCGCCGATTTCGCGGAACGAAGGGGCGAAACCTTGTTCGGCCAGATGCTTTTTGATCGCACCAAGCACCTTGCGCTGACGATCGGTCAGCGTGCTCTCATCCGGACGCTCAGCATCCTTTTTGGGTATGAATGGGACGGTGCTCACGGTGGGCTCCTTTCAGGTCTCAGGTAAGCATAACGCGAAACGCCGAGAAAATCAAACATCTGTTCGAGGTGTGTTTGCAATTATCGAACACATGTGCCACGCTTAGAACATGTGTTCGATGGAATGGCTGTTCGAGAAGGAGTGGTGCGATGATTTGTGTGTTGAAGGCTCATTGGATTGATTGCAAGGTCTGGGCGGATGAATGATCTGGACTCTGTTTCGTTAAGGGCCGGGAATAGGCTTATCGTTCCTGGCGAGGTGTGACTCACGTGGGGTTGGCCTAGTTCAATGGCTCAGGCTATTCTTAACACCATGCATTGCCCGTTTTGTCAGAATTCAGATACCAAGGTGGTCGATACCCGCATCAGCGATGACGGCCACTCCATTCGCCGTAGGCGAGAGTGCCCGAAATGTTCCAAGCGTTTCACCACGCTGGAGACCACCATGCTGTTGGTGGTGAAGCGTTCCGGCAACGTCGAACAGTTCGATAGGAACAAGGTGATTTCCGGCGTTCGAAAAGCATGTCAGGGTCGCCCAATCAAGGAAGACGATTTGAAGGCGCTCGGTCAGCAGGTTGAAGAGGACCTTCGTGCTCGGGGACTTGCCCAAGTCAAGTCCGACGAGGTCGGCAAAGCCATTCTGAAACCGTTGCGTGATCTCGACGAGGTCGCCTACATGCGTTTCGCCAGTGTGTATCAGAACTTTGAGAATCTTGGGGATTTTCAGAACGCGATTAATGAGCTGAAAGCTGACGCGCTGCAGTAGTTCAGGCAGTCGTTATTAAAACGTGCGGCAATGCGTTGTCTTGTCAAGGATGGACTAGGTGACGCAAAAGTTGGGCGATTACGGCAATGACATGAAGATATGTGCATTGTGGGGGTTACAGCCGCTTAGGTTGGAACCCCCACAATGCACAAATGCAGTATTGACGTATGCCGTATTGCAGACCGTCAGCTGATTACACGCATGCGGATCGTGCCTTCAATGGCTGCAAGCTCGTCCAAAGCCTTCTGGCTTGGGCGCTGCGCCACATCAGTGACCACATAGCCAATTTCGCCTTCGGTGCCAAGCGCCTGGGCTGCGATATTGATGTTCTCTTCCCCGAGCACGTGGTTCACCTTGGCGAGGACGCCAGGCAGATTCGCATGAAGATGCGCGATACGGAAGTTCGAACGGATATCGGACAAGGTGATCTGCGGAAGATCAACCGACAACATCGTGGAACCCTTGAACCAATAATCCTCAAGACGCTGTGAAACGAACTGGCCGATGGATTTCTGTGCTTCAAGCGTGGAACCGCCAATATGCGGGGTCAGAATCATATTGTCTTCATCCGCAAGGTTCGTCAAGAATTCATCGCCGCTTTTCTTCGGCTCGACCGGGAACACATCCACCGCAGCGCCCGAAATATGGCCGGAATCCAAATGCTTCTTCAACGCGTCCAAATCTGCTACGAAACCGCGGGACAGATTGATGAAAATCGAATCCTGCTTCATATGGGCGAACTGGTCCTCACCGAAGAAACCGGTATTGGATTTGCGGCCATCGACATGCAAAGTGACCACATCGGACTGCTCAAGCAGCTCGTTCAGCGTGGAACAACGGTAAGCATTGCCCATGGCAAGCTTCTCTTCGATGTCGTAGAACACCACACGCATGCCAAGCGCCTCGGCGATGACGGAAAGCTGGGAACCGATATTGCCGTAGCCGATGATGCCGAGCGTCTTGCCTCGCACCTCGTGGGATCCGGAAGCGGATTTATCCCACATGCCATGCTTCATGTGATGGGTGTGCGCGGGAATGCGGCGCATCAGGCAGATGATATCGCCGATGACCAGTTCCACCACGGAACGGGTGTTCGAATATGGGGCATTGAACACGGCGATGCCATGCTTGCCCGCATAGTCAAGATCGACCTGATTGGTACCTATGCAGAAGCATCCGACCGCGGTGAGCGTCGGACGGGCATCGATGACCTTGCGGGTCACGCTGGTTTTGGATCGAATACCCAGAAGGTCAACGCCTTCCAAAGCGTCGATGAGTTCGTCTTCGTTGAGGGCGCCCTTGAGGCACTCGACTTCGAAGCCGTGGTCACGCAGCGACTGCGCCGCGTCGGGATGAATGTTTTCAAGTAACAATGCTTTAGGCATGATTCCTACCTTATAGCTTGAGCAGTTTTTCGTCAGCATTTGTCCGGACTATAAGCAGACGTTGCGTCGGTCTGGTCATGGCAACGTACAGATCGGCGGGTGGCCCAAAGAGCGGAGGGGCGGTCTCCCCCGATCTGGTTC